>Ga0163163_10001489_pt1 | contig 19836 bp, 13 predicted proteins | sample S65metaG_FD_119766 | JGI IMG/M metagenome (GOLD analysis project Ga0163163, IMG submission 119766) | Switchgrass rhizosphere microbial communities from Kellogg Biological Station, Michigan, USA - S6-5 metaG | ecosystem: Host-associated > Plants > Roots > Rhizosphere > Soil | place: USA... | reverse complement strand
CCGGGCTCGCCTATGCCCTGGGCGGATCGGGCACCATCACCAGCAACAATCCCTTCTTCCAGCCCATTGGCACCGAGAAGTCCCAGACGGTCGCCTTCAGCCTGGAGCCGGTCTATGGTGCGCATGTCGCCAATACCGACCAGCTCGAAAAATTCTACATTGCGCCCGATCTGGATTTCAAATTCGGCAAGGACTGGGATATCGATGTCTTGGGCAATTATGGCCGCTCCAACGTCTATCAGCTCTCACCATCCCTGAACGGCGTCCAGCTCAACGCCAATCTGCAATCCTCCGATCCCAATTTCGCGCTCGATCCGTACAATCTTTCGCTCACCAACGGCGCCGTGCTGCAGCAATTGCAGAACTTCGGCACCACCGCGGTTTCCACCCAGCAGCTCGCCCAGGCGCGCGCCATCGCCAATGGTTCGCTGTTCAGTCTGCCGGGCGGAGATGTGAAACTGGCACTGGGCGCCCAGTATGATTTTGAGACCCTCAAAGCGTCCAACGTCAATGGTCCGCTGGGCCAGCGCGGCGGCACTGCAGTCCCCGGCGGCCTAGTGGTGCAGGCCAATGTTCATCGCTATGTCGATTCGGTTTTTGGGGAAGTCAGCATTCCGATTGTCGGCAGCGGCAATGAAATGCCGTTTGTGCATTCGCTGATGCTGGACGTGTCCGGCCGCTACGACCACTATAGCGATGTCGGCGACACCACCAATCCCAAGATCGGTGTCACCTATGAGCCCATCGCAGGACTGAAACTGAACGGCAATATCGGCACCTCGTTCAACGCGCCTTCGATGGCGGACAAGCAGGGCGCTACCGATACGCGGGTGCTGTTGCAGCAGCCCCCGGGCAATCCGGCGCCGGGCGTGCCGGTGCCGGCGGGCAATGTGGGCTTCCTGATCGCGGGCGGCAGTCCCGATCTTCAGAGCCAGACGGCGCATACCTGGTCGACCGGTTTTGACTACAGGCCGGACATGTGGGGCCTGGATGGTCTCGACCTCAACCTGACCTATTGGCACGTGTCGCTGATCAATGTGATCGCGCAGGCGCCTTACAGAACTACCCAGATGTACACCATTCCCGCCTACGCGCCTTACTACATCCTGTTCCCCACTTTGGCCCAATTGAACGCGGCCACGGCCGGGATCGTGCAGGCAGGCTTCCCCGGTTATGCCGGTTATTACAACGGCACCTTGGGAACGGGGGTCTATACGCTCCTCGATGCCCGCCGCCACAATCTGGGGAATATCTACGATGAGGGCATCGACTTCGGGGTGAATTACACCCTGACCACCGACTGGGGCAGCGTCGATGCGGGCATAAACGGCTCGGATTATACACTGAGCGACAAGCAGGCTTTTGCCGGCGCCTCGATCATCGACCAGTTGGCGACCGATATCAGTCCTTATAACTGGTCGGCCCATGTCGGCGGCAGCATCGGTGCCTTCAGCGCCCGCCTGACCTGGAATTACAGCTCGGGGTACACCTCCACAACGACAGCCGGACAGACCCACATCGGCGCGTTCAGTCCGTTCAATCTCTATACCAGCTACGACCTTTCCGATATCGCGCCCTATCTCAACAACGCGTCCATCGGCATCAACATCGACAATCTGCTCAATGACGATCCGCCCTTCGCCAACAACACTACCGGCGGCACGGCGAATGGATCGACTTTGGGACGGTTCATCCAATTCAGCTTGTCGAAGAGGTTCTAAGATTGGGTGCAATGCAGCGTCAGCTTTGAAGCGGCTGTGTTGCCAGGCTTCTGCCGCCAATTGTCCCCCTTTTGGTGGTATTGACTTGGGAGGGCGTATCGCCCTCCCTTTTTTTATGGCGTGCAACTTCAATTGGCCCGGCGTGCCGGTTAAGGTTGGCACGGCTGTCTAGTGCCCCGATTCCGAAATTCGTACGATCTCTATATATCGATTTCAGGCGAATTTCGGAATCGCAGGACACTAGCAATTTGTTGTTTCTAGTGTCGTTTTGGTTTCGAAGTTCGCTCTCAGCCCGATATCATTGATGTTGCGAACTTCGAAACCACGACACTAGGCGCGATTTCCATCGGAAGCGCGGGCCACATAATAAAAAGAGCGGGGCATCCCATGCGCGTGATTACATTCCTGCTGTTGTTGGCAACCGGCTTGGGCATGGCGCTGCCAGGCCTCTGGCTCGCGCTGCTGGGCGGCTCACTTTATTATGTGGTGGCTGGGTCGCTGGTGATCGTCTGCGCCTGGCTGGTGTGGCGCGGGTCTGCTTTCGCCATCACGCTCTACTGGCTGATGCTGGCAGGCACCCTGGCCTGGTCCTTGTGGGAAGTGGGGCTGGACGGCTGGGCGCTGATGCCGCGTCTGGTCTATCTCTGTGTCGGTGGCCTGTGGCTGCTGTTGGTGCAGGGATCGATTACGCGTGCGCGCCTGGCCGTGTTGCTGCTACCGGTTCTGGGTACCGCAGGCGCACTGGCTTTTGTGACTCTGGATCGCGGTGCCTCGGCGCAAAATGCAGCGGCAGAGATTCCGCCGGCATCGGTGGTGTCTCCCGGCGATTGGACACATTACGGCAATACAGAAGGCGGCACCCGTTATTCGCCGCTGGCCCAAATTACACCGGCCAATGCCGCCAGGCTGGAACAGGCCTGGGTCTATCACACCGGATTTTTCGCCCGCGACAAGCATTCGGCCCATCAGCTTGAGCTGACCCCGTTGATGGTGGATGGGATGCTCTATGGCTGCACCGCGCACAGCGCCCTGTTCGCGGTGGATCCGGTGACCGGCAAGGAGATCTGGCGCCATGACACCAAGATCGACGAAGATGCCGGCGGGCGCGGCGTCTGCCGCGGCGTGAGCTTCTTCCGCGCGCCCGCGGGCACCGCCGAATGTGCCAGCCGCCTTTTGGTGGGGACGGTGGACAACAAGCTGATCGCGGTGGACGCCAAGACGGGCGCGACCTGCCACAGCTTCGGCAAGGATGGCTCGGTGGATTTGTCGGAAGGTGAGGGGCTGGAGCCCGCCACCCGTGGCTGGATCAATCCCACATCACCGCCGGCGATCGTCCACGGCACCGCGGTGATCGGAAGCTTCATCGTCGATAATTTCTCCACCCGCGTGCCGCCGGGTGTCATCCGCGGCTATGACGCTGTCACGGGACAATTGAAATGGGCATTCGATCCGGGCAAGCCCGACGATCACAATCCGCCGCCGTCCGGTGGGACCTATACGCTCTCCACGCCCAACAGCTGGACGGCCTTCAGTGGCGATGAATCGCTCGGCTTGGTCTATGTGCCGATGGGCAATGGCAGCCCCGATTATTATGGGCCGAAACGCACGCCGGAGACCGATCGTTTCTCGACTGCGGTCGTGGCGCTGGACGCCGACACCGGCCAGGTGCGCTGGGTGTTCCAGGCGGTGCATCACGATCTGTGGGACTATGACCTGGCGGCACAGCCGGTGCTGACGGACTTCCCCACCGCCAACGGGCCGGTGCCCGCGCTGATCCAGCCCACCAAAACCGGACAGATATTCGTGCTGGACCGCCGCAGCGGCAAACCGCTGACCAAGGTGGAGGAAAAGGAAGTGCCTGCTTCCACCATTCCGGGCGAGCACAGTTCTCCCACCCAGCCTTATTCCACCGGCATGCCGGATTTTTCCGGCGGCGCGCTGAGGGAAGCCGACATGTGGGGCATGACGCCCTTCGACCAGCTCTATTGCCGCATCCGGTTTCGTCAGGCGGACTATCATGGCATGTACACGCCGCTGCGCTTCGGCTCGTCGGTGCGCACGCCCGGCGAGTTGGGCGGCATTGACTGGGGCAGCGTTTCGATCGACCAGGGGCGCAACATCCTGGTGGTCAATTCCAACCTGATGGCGGACTGGGATGAACTGATCTCGCGCGATCAGGCCGACCGCGAACATCTTTTCACCAGCCGTGATCCGCGCAGCAAAAACGCGCCGCGCTCGCCCTATCGCGGCGCGGCGATGGAAGGTACGCCTTACGGATTGCACTTCGATGCCTTCCTCAATCCGCTGGGCATTCCCTGTCAGCGGCCTCCTTATGGCTATCTGGCCGCGGTGGATCTCAAGACCGGCAACACTGTGTGGAAGAATCCCCTGGGCAATGCCTCCAACAGCGGCCCCTTGGGTATTCCGTTGCACCTTCCGTTCCGGCTGGGCACGCCCAATATCGGTGGCTCCATCGTCACGCGCGGCGGCGTGATCTTCATCGGCGCAACCCAGGACGGCTATTTCCGTGCCGTGGACGAGGCCAATGGCAATGTGCTGTGGGAAGTGAAGCTGCCTGCGGGCGGGCACGCCACGCCCATGACCTATCAAGGCGCTGACGGCAATCAATATGTGCTGATCGCAGCGGGCGGCCAATCCTCCTTCGGGACCGGGAAGGGTGACGGCCTCATCGCTTATCGTCTCAAGCCATAGTGGAGCCGGATTTTTCCTCGGCGTCCCCTGCTCAGGAAACAGGCAGAATCATCCTGTCCGCGCCATTACCGGACTTTCACAAAGGTTTCACAACGCCCCGATAAGCAGAGCCCTCGAACGGCTGGTGGCCGATTCAAAACAATAGGGGCTCTCCATGTCACTGCGTTCCGGTCTGCGGTTCCGATTGATTTGCGGTGCCGCTTTGAGTGCCTTCTTAGCCACCGGAGCCTTCGCCGCACCTTTGGTCTTCACCCGCCCCAATATCGCCACCAATGCGGGACCGTCCTCCGTCACCTTCAGCGGCCAGACCTTCGTCAATCAGGGCCTGCAAGGCGTGGCGCGTCTGCCCGCGACTTCGACCGTGGATTTCAATGGCGACACCTTCGGTGCTTTTTCCAGTCTCGACGTCCTGCCCGGCACCTGGCGCAAAACCGCGACCGGCTATGCCGGCACGCTTTATTCTCTGCCCGATCGCGGACCCAATGGCATCGGCAGCGTTACCTTCAGCGATTTTGCGGGGCGCACCAGCAGCTTGGACATGAATTTCACGCCCTATACCGACAGCGCCAACCTGCCGGTCAGCGCCAACTCGCAACACCAACTGCAACTGACCCAGACGGGAGGCTTCTTCTTCAGGGATTTCAACGGCAACGTCACCACCGGCCTGGATCCGGGAGCGCCCGGCCCCAATGCTTTTGTCGTCGAGAATGGCTTGAGTCTGCCCGGCTCCAAGACCGGCGCAGCCGCGGGCAAGATTTCGCTGGACGCCGAGGGCCTGCGCTTCCTCAGCAATGGCAGCTTCTATGTCTCCGACGAATATGGCGCCAATGTCTATTATTTCGACAAGACCGGGAAGATGCAGGGCGTCATCCAGCCACCTGCCGCGCTGGTGCCGCGCGATGCGGCGGGCAACCTGTCCTTCACCTCACTCACGGACGCCACGGTCGGGCGGCGCCTCAATCAGGGCATCGAGGGCATGGACGTCACGCCCGACGGCAAGAAGCTGGTGACCCTGCTGCAAAGCGCTGCCATGCAGGACAGCACCACCGCCCAGCAGACCCGTACCAATACGCGGTTGATGATCTATGACATTTCCCAGACCAATGCGCCCACCGCGCCCATCGCGGATTATGTTGTGCAGCTTCCCATCTATCGCTCCAACGGCGATGGCGGAGCTGCGGACCGCACCGCGGCGCAATCTGAAATCCTGGCGCTGAACGACACCCAGTTCCTGGTCTTGTCGCGCGATGCCAACGGCCTGGGCCAGGCCAACCTGCCGACGGTGTTCAAGAGCGTGATGCTGGTCGACACGGCGGGCGCCACCAACATTGCCGGCACGCCGTTCGAGACCAGCTATACGCCGATCTCTCCCAATGGCGTGCTCAACAGCTCCATCACGCCGGTCAACCAGACCGAGCTGGTCAACATCCTCAACAGCACCCAGCTGGGAAAGTTCGGCATCAATCTCAACAACGCCAGCCCCACCGGCCTGACCTTGACCGAGAAATGGGAAGGCATGGCGCTGGTGCCGGCGCTGGATGAAAAGGCGCCCCAGGATTATTTCCTGCTGATCGGCAATGACAACGACTTCCTGTCCACCAATTGCAAGGTGGGTGGTCAGAACTGCGCCCAATCGGTCAACAGCGACGCGGTGGTGCTGGTCTATCGCTTGACCCTGCCGACTTATGTGGATTCGGAATATCTCAAATCCATGATCGATACGGGAATTGTGTCCCTCAGCATGACGGAACTGGCGTCACGCCGGCTGGCCGTGTCCGACGATATCGCGCAGCATCTTGAAGTCCGCCGCCATGACAATGGGATGCGTCCGGCGCAGGACGGGATCGGTTTTTCGGTCTGGGCCGGCGGACATTGGGCGACCCAGGATGAATCCGTCAAAACGGTGGGGCTGACCACCTACGGTTTCAGCTTCGGTGTCGACGCCCAGTTGGATGAAAATGTGATGCTGGGCGCCGCCGCCGGTTTTGTGGGGGGAGATGCCGATGTGACGGGCGGCTTTACCGAAAACCAGCACGCCCTGCAGCTCTCTCTGTATGGCGCGTTCCAAAGCGGCGGTCTGTTCGCGGATATCGCGGGCACCTATAGCGACCAGAATTTCCACAATATCGTGCGTCCCGGCGCCTATGGGCTGGCCGGCGTCGGCAACACCGACGGCACCGGCTGGGGCTTGACGGGTGAGGCGGGGTATCTCGCAGACCTGGGCGATGTCCAGTTGGGTCCCGTAGCTGGATTCCAGTTCATCGACAGCGATATCGACGGCTATAGCGAGACCGGCGCCGCGGGCGGCAATGTCCTGTTTCCCGCCCTGTCGCGCAATTCTGTGAACGGCTTTTTCGGCGGCGAAGCTTCCGCGCTTTTGGACGGCATTCGCGCCATTGTCCGTCTGACCTACAACACCGACGACGGCTATGACGCGCAGAATGTCAGTCTCAGCCTGATCAACGCCGCCAATGTGATGGGCACGCAGAATGTCCTGCTGCCCAATCTGGGCCAGGCCCATATCGCGCCGTCACTGACCTTGACCGGCACGGGAAGCTGGAGCTGGTGGGTGAATTATGGGGCCAATATCGGGGTCGATTACGGCACTGAGCATCATATTTCGGCCGGTCTGAAGCTCAGCCTCTGACGCGCGCGCGGCGCCACCGTTTTTCAAGTCTACGCATTGCGGGGCCGGGCCAGGTCCGGAATTTCGTGCGCTCTGTCGGGATTTAACTGCGCTTGCGTTGCAGTGCGGCCGGCCGGCTCCTGTCGCTTTTGTGCAACGCCGAGCCGCGTGATTGCCCTCCCTTCATGAACATTTGTTGACAGATTCTCACCCGTGCTCAATTATTAGGACAAAATATCACATATAGAACAAACCACCAGGGGAAAGCATGATCAACCAGTCCAATACGCTGCCTCGTGCAGCGCGTTACGCCCTTGCTTCTGTGTCGGCGGTTGCCTTGCTGGCTTCCGCATCCGCGGCGATGGCACAGCAAACCACCGACAATGTGGAATCTGTCGTGGTCAGCGGTTCGCGCCTGGTGACCAACGGCGCCGAAGCGCCGACGCCGGTGACGGTGGTTTCCACCGAACAGCTGTCGCTTGCGGCGCCGCGCAACGTGGTGGACGGCCTGCTGCAATTGCCGGCCTTCAAGGGTTCGCTCAGCGTAGCCAACCAGAGCACCGGCACGACCGGCAGCAATGGTGCGGACGTATTGAATTTGCGCAATCTGGGAACGTCCCGCACGCTGGTCTTGATGGATGGCCGCCGCGTGGTGCCTTTCGGCGGCGGCGGCACCGTCGACGTGGCGCAGATTCCGGAAGCGCTGGTCCAGCGCGTCGACGTTGTCACCGGCGGCGCCTCCGCGGCCTATGGCTCCGACGCCGTCGCAGGTGTGGTGAACTTCGTTCTCGACACCAAATTCGACGGCTTGAAAGCCAGCGCCCAGGCCGGCATCTCCCAGTATGGCGACAATTTCAACTACAAGGTTGCGGTGACCGGAGGTATGAGCTTCCTCGCCGATCGCCTTCATGTCGTCGGCAGTATCATGGATTATAAAAGTACCGGCGTTACCTTCGCCCAGAGCCGTCCCTGGACGGCCGATGCCGTATCTTCCATCACCAATCCGAATTTCAACAAGAACCTGCCTGTGTCGGCCACGAACTCCACACTGGTCACGGTGACCCAGCCTTATTCGTCTGTTGCCACGCTGGGCGGATTGATCACCAGCGGCCCGCTTACCGGTACCGCTTTCGATCAGAACGGAAACGCCATCCCCTTCAACTATGGGACCTTACGCAGCGCCACGCAGATGTCAGGCGGCGATGGCTACAACCCCAACCTGTTGCTGACCCTGCAGCCCAGCCAGCACCGTTCGCAGATATTCAACCACACGACTTATGAGGTCAGCGACAATTTCTCGGTCTATCTCCAACTGATGGCGTCGCAGAATCACGTCCAGTATTACAGCCTGCCGACCTTCGAGCTCAGCTCGACCAACTTCACCATCCTGCGGGACAATGCCTATCTGCCGCAGAGCATCAAGAATTTCCTCGCCTCTCCGGCAGGATTGGGCGTCGCCAGCTTCACGGTGGGCCGTGACAGCCCGGATTTCGACATTCCGCACATGGATCAGATCACCAACACCGGCATTGCCACCATCGGCTTTAACGGCAAGGTCCCCAGCAGCAGCTGGACCTATCAGGGCTACGGTCAGATGGGCCGCAGTTACACCTCCTACAAGACAGGCAACGATCCCATTTCGGACAATCTGTATCGCGCCTCTGACGCGGTGGTGAATCCCGCCAACGGCCAGATCGTCTGCCGGCAATCCCTATCCAATCCCGCGCCGACCCCGATCAGCAATCCGGTGGGCTGCCAGCCCTTGAACATCTTTGGCGTCGGCAATGCTTCGCCCGCCGCCCTCAAATACATCACCGGCACCGCGCTTCAGATCGTTCACGTGGCGGAAGATGTCGCGGAATTGAGCGCCAATGGCGGGTTGTTCGATATCCAGGGCGGCACCGTTTCGCTGGCGGTGGGCGGCAGCTATCGACGCGAAGCCTTCACCCAGGTGACCGATGCGCAATCGCAGGAAATCCGCACCGGTGCGGGCATCGGTGCCGCCTTCCCGGCCGGCCTGGTCAACACTCTCGGCGGGTTCGAGCGGACCAATCCGCAGCCGACCCGCGGCACCTACAATGTCAAGGAAGTTTTCCTCGAAACCGAGGTCCCGTTGCTGAAGGATTTGCCGGCTATCAAGTCGCTGAGCTTGAATGCGGCAGGCCGCTATGTGGACTACAGCACGTCCGGCGGCGTGGAGCCCTGGAAGATCGGCCTGGTCTATGAGCCGACGGACGGTTTGCGGGTTCGGGCCTCGCGTTCGACCGATATTCGCGCCGCCAATCTGGGCGAGCTTTACCAGGGCTCAAGCCAGGGTACGTCGAGCGTGACAGACCCCGCCAACGGCAATATACCGACCAATGTCATCACCGGTGCCGTTGGTAACCCGAACCTGGTGCCGGAATCGGCAAACACCTCCACCATCGGTGTGGTGGTGACACCGGCCAATCTGTTCGGCGGCCTGCTGCCGGGTCTGGAATTCTCGGCCGACTATTACCAGATCAATATCAGCAAGGCGATTTCGACCCTGACGGCGCAGCAGGAACTCAACTTCTGCGCCAATGGTTCGCAGCAGCAATGTGGCTTCATTACCCGCAATCCCAACGGCACCCTGTCGCGCGTGGCGCTGCCCTTCTTCAATGCCGCAGCACGCCAGACCAAGGGCGTGGACTTTGAAGCCACCTACTCGACACCGCTCAGCGATGTAGCCTTCGGCCAGGACGGCGATCTGACCTTCCGGGCGATCGTCAACTATACCGGCCAGTTCACCACCCAGATCCAGGGCGCCGCGCCGATACAGCTGGCCGGCGATATCGGCGTGAATTCCACGCCGAAATGGAGCGGTATTTTCCAGGCAAATCTGGGCATAGGGCCCCTGACCTGGTTTATGCAGGAACGCTGGGTCGGCGGCGGCAAGTTCGACAATACCAACAACAACGGCCTGGGCGTCTATCCCAACAATGTCGGAGACGTGTTCTACACCGATACCACCTTGAGTTACGATATCCTGCCAGATCCGGCGATGTCGCTGTTCTTCTCGATCACCAACCTGTTCGATCGCGACCCGCCGCCCACGCCCAGCTTCCTGATCGCGGGCAGCAGCTACAGCAATCGCACGCTGTACGATCTGATCGGACGTCAATTCACTCTTGGTCTCAGATATAAGATGTAACGGGAGACAGTCCCCCTGGATCCCGGGGCCCGGAGCGCGCAACCGCTCCGGGCCTTTTTCCTTGCCACATTGAGCCTGCCGGCCTCCGGCACTTGAAATCCGCGCATCTCATATATAGGAATTTCCTGGGACAACCGGAAACGGCGCCGGGTTTGCGCGCCGAGGTGGGCAGGAGATGGCGCGCTCGCGCAGCGGCGGAACGGTGGGAGGCGCCGGCAAGTCCAAGGGGCTGCCGGGAAGCCAGACGCTGGTCCGGGGGTTGGAAGTGCTGGAAGCGGTTGCGGAGGGCGCCACGAGCCTGCCAGCCATCGCCGAATTGCTCAAGCTGAACCGCAGCACCACCCACCGGCTTGCCGCCACCTTGGCCGAACGCCGCTATCTCAGCTTCACGCCGCGGGTGGGCTATGCCCTGGGGCCGAAGTTGCTGGAACTGGGCTATCTGGCTCGCGACGCCATGAATTTTCCGCGGGTTGCCCGCGGCCATATTGAGGTTCTGGCGCGGGCGACGGGCGATACGGTTCATCTCGGCGTGTTGGAGGGCACCAGGGCGCTTTACCTGGACAAGATTCCCGGAAGCCGGCGGGTGGAAATCCGTTCCCGCGTCGGCGACCGGCATCCGCTGCGTTCCACCGGCCTGGGCAAGGCGCTCATCCTGGATATGGGTGAGGCGCGCTGGCGCGAACTTTATGCTTGCGAGAATGGGGAGGGAAAACGCTACAGCGTCAACCTCTCCACCTGGCTCAAGCGCATGCGCGATTATGCCGGACGCGGCTACGCCTTCGACCTGGAAGAGAATGAGGACCGGATCCGCTGTGTGGCGGCGCCGGTGCGCGATACCACCGACGCGATCATCGGCGCTGTCAGCGTTTCCAGCGCCGCGCAATATATGGACGATGCCCGGATGAAGGCCCTGGTGGAACAGGTCCGGGCGACGGCGCGGGCCATCAGCCGCGATCTCGGCTGGCGCGGTTCGGTGGTCTGAAGGACCAGAGGTTGAAAAGCCTAGACGGGGCGATTTCGCGTCGCTTCGCCGTGATGACCGAACAACAGCGAAACATTTATCCGCTTGTTCAGATAGCCTTCGCGGAAACGGCAGTCGCTGGTCTTGTGGAACAGGTCGGATTTGAAAATAACGGCCCGGTTGCAGCGGTGCGGAATGCGGGTGAGGACCGCGTTTGACCGCGCCAGGAAATCCCGGGCTGCTGCTTCATCACCATTGTACTTGCGCATGTCCTCACCCGGGGGCAGGGCGACGTTCCAGATGTCCATGCCGCCGCTTTCGGGGTCCAGATTGGCCTCGTCCGGCGCGATGTAGAAATTGACGTTCACCGCGGAATTGTCGACATGGGTATTGGTGCCGGTCGACAGCTCGCTGTCATATTTGAAGGCGCCCAGATAGCGGAAGGCGTGGCCGCCGATCATCTCGGGAAATGTGGCGGAAATTTCCTCCGCGATCTGCGCCATCAGCGGACAGGCCAGCCCGTCTTCCGGCGTCGCCCCGATATAGCCGGCTTCGTAATTGCGCCGCCAGATGGTCGAACCGGCGCAATAGAGCTGAAGTTTGCGCAAGGCCGCTTGTGTGAGGAAATCGTCGATCACGACCAGCTGCGGCCAGGAGTCCGTCCATCGCTCGATCAGCGCGGGCATGGCATTGGCGGGATTGACGGCGGGACCCGACAGGCGCTCGCCATCTTCGAGATGAAAGGGCAGGGCGGAGGACGCCGGCAGGCCCAGTTCTCGCAGCAGATATTCGGCCTGCTCACGGTCGTGCTTGGTTCTGTGTGCGGGCTCGGGCTTGCCGGTGTTTTTCGCGGGCCCATCATGAACCAGGTGTGCCCGGCGCATATAATGCGCAAAACCTTCCGCGACCTGACCGGTCTCGGACAGGATCGAGGCCAGCCGGAAATGAGCTTCCGCGTGATCCGGTGCGGCGGCGAGGAGCGCCCTATAGGCGGCGATGGCGTCACCGACGCGGCCCTGCATCGCGTGATTGGTGGCAAGCTCCAGCTCCTGGTCCTCATCGGTTGGCGCGAGTGCGGCCTCGGCCTTGCGCAGCAGGGCATCCACCGCCGGGCCCTTCAGGCCGCGTTGCTGGCCCCGCGACAGCACGATATGCGCCTCGCGTGGGTGACCGGTGACCAGCAGGGCGTCGGCATAGGAAAGCCAATATTGGCCGACACCGGGCTGCGATTTCAGCGCCGTCTGAAATTGCGCCAGGGCTTCCGCATGCGCCCCTCGCTGCGCCAACAGCGTTCCCAGATTGTGAGCGGCTTCGTCATGGCCCGGTTGCCCGGCCAGGACAGCGCGATACAGGGGCTCCGCCGCTGCGGCATCGCCTTTGCGATGCAAGGCCAGGGCCTGCTGCAGGATTGTCTGGGGCGAGGACATGACGGCCATTCTAACCGCGAAGGCGGTGTCTCACTAGTGTCGCGGTTTCGAAGTTCGCATCATCACGGATATCGGGCTCAAGGCGAACTTCGAAACCAAAACGACACTAGAATTCAATTATTCCTAGTGTCCTACGATTCCGAAATTCGCCCGGAGTTCGATATAGCGCGCGTGCGAATTTCGGAATCGGGACACTAGAACTGCAGGCGGTCCTTCAGCTTTTCCAATACCGTACGGTTCACGCCCGGAACGGAGGCGAGATCGGCAATACCGGTGAATTTTCGCTGGATGCGCCGGAGCGTGATGGCGGCGGTGACTTCCGGGCTGGTCTGCAAGGTAGGGCCCAGCTCTTCGTCCGGCGAGGTATTGACATTGACCACCGTCAGATTGCGCTGAAAATAGCGCACGATCTGGTCGATCTGCTCCTCATTGGGATGGGCACCCTGCTGCGCCATCTGGCCGAACACCTGTTCCCAGCGGCTGGAGGAGCGGGGCGTACCCAGGAACTGGCTGGAGGAATGGCAGGCGGTACAGATCTCGCGGACGGTCTCGGCATCGGCGGGATCGTCGTCCAGTTCCGATGCCGCCTTGATGGCGGCCAACTCCTTGGCAGGATCCAGGACCGGCCGTGCCGGCAATTGCGCGAGCCCGGGGGCGGCGGCGAGTGCGAGCAGTCCCAGGCAAAACAGGGCCCGGCTGCCTGTGGGCAGCCGGGCCGTCATCAGTGATGAAATCATCCTATTTGCTGGCTTCTTTCACGCGCTTCTCGCGAGCGATGCGCGCCTCATAGGCTTTGGGATCGCCGATGGCGAACTCGTTGACCTTGCGCACCATCTTGCCTTCCAGGTTGAAGGCCAGGTCCAGGACTTTTTCGCTGTCCATATGACGGCCATATTCGTCACGCAGCAGGCCGACGATCTTGTGGGTCTTTACGTCCACCACATCGCCGGACGCCATATAGGCCAGCTTGCCGTCCAGCCCCATGGTGATCCAACCGTTGGGGGCTTCCGTCTTGATGGACTTCGTCAGGTCCAGCTTGGGCCATTCGCCGGTATTGTCGTAAACCAGCACCTGATTGTTGATGGCGTCGGGAATCCATATCTCGCTCTCGTCCGGCGTCATGGCGATGCCGTGCATCGGCGCGCCATGGCCGTAGAAATGCTGGTTGGGATCGGCCCACTTGGCCTTCCACATCTCGGCCGGAACCTCGATGCGCTTGATGACCTTGCGGGTCTTGACGTCGGCGATCTCGAAACCCAGCAGGTTGTTGAGGTTGGCATAGACGCGGCTGGCGTCGTGATTGATCACGAACACACGGATATGGTCGGAGAAGGTGATGGTGCCGGTCGGCTTCATTGTCGCCATGTCGGCGATGGTCATGGTGTTGCCGTTGGGCGCATCGAACACGGTCTTGCCGTCCGGGCTCATGTTCATGTTGTGGTTGAACATGCTCTGGGGCGTGGGGATGATGCCTTTGACATTGCCCGTCTTGAGGTCGATGACGCGGTGGAAATTCTTCAGGTCCGACCCGACTTCCATGGTGAGGCCGTCCGGGGTGACCTGGCCGCGCTCGCAGCAGGTGCCGGGTTCATAGGCATTCTTCCAGACGACTTTCTCGGTCAGCAAGTCGATGGCGTAGAGATGGCCGCGCGTGGACACGAAGACCATGTTGAGGGGGATGCTGGCCGCCATGCCGGCGATGGATTCCAGCGGCAGGGTCGCCGGCTTCTGTTCGAAGACGATCCGTTTGATGAAGCTGTAGTCGTGTTTGGCATCCAGCACCACGATGCTGCCGGGCACCGCGGCATAGATCAGTTCCTTTTCACCCAGGGTGAAGCCCTTGCCCGGGCCATAGCGGCGGCCGTCGGATTCGCCTGCGGTGCGATAGGGATGATCCGGCGTGCTGACGGTCGCGTCCTTCTTGAAGCACTGCAGCGCGCCGTCCAGGACGCCGTCGCAGACATTGCCGTTGGCGTCCAGCTTGGCCTTGTTGTTCTGCGCATCGGCGCCGACGGCGAACAAGGAAAGCGCGGCGCAAGACGACGCGGCTAAAAAGGCCTTCCGGAATGTCATGGATTTCTCCCCTTCGTGGTCTGATTTTTATGATTTGTCCTATACGTGAGATGGTAATCCGCCATATGAGATATGGCAAGATTTCCAGCCCTATCCTACCGTCGAATCCGGGCTAATAGGTCCGGAAATGCTTTTGGAGAGGCTGTAGGGCAGTAGGCGGGCGAGAGTTTCACGCGCCGGGCATGTTGCAACGCAAAAGATGCCGCCCAATCAGGCATTACGGCGTCAGGAAGCGCAAATGGCCCCGAAAGCACGCCAAGCAGGCGTCCTTTCCGGGGCCACCAGATTGCTATCCGCGATCAGACCAAACGGCGCCGGCGCAGCAGTCCCAATGCCGCGGTTCCGAAAGCAAACAGCGCCATGGAAGCGGGTTCCGGCACGCTGGTCGGGATCGATCCATTTTTGAAAGCGGCCGACAGGTCCCTGGCGGTGCAGGCCGCGAGCAGGCATGAGCCGGTCTGGAAGATTTCCTCATCCGTCAACAGGCTGCCGCTGTGGGTGACCGGGATGGTCACATTGAAGGCGTCGCCGATGGCGTCCTTGGAAATGATGATCTCCGGAATGGTGAAGGCCGAGCTGTCGCCACCTTCGCTTTCATCGAACCAGATTTCGATCATGCCGGTGCCGTTCTGGAAAGCGTTCGTGGCTTCAAGTTGGGGAATGATGATCGAAAGGAAATTGTCGCCCTGGGCAATGGCGGCCTGGTCGCCGGTATAATGCGTTCCGTTATAGGTGAAGCCGCCGCTCAACGCGCTGTGCATGTCGTTATATTGGTTGGGCGTGATCCAGTTGTATGCGGCGTAGGTGTTGTTGGCGAGGTCCGATTGCAATTTGGAAAAAGTGAGGCCATTGGTCGGGCTGCCCAGGCTGTCGGTGAAGAACGACATGGGATTGTGCTTCACGGCGTAGTTGTACTGTAGGGTTCCGTTATAGGGATTGGCTGTGACGGTGTTGCCGTTGTGCACCCCGCCGGTGCCCGACGCGCTGGCTTGTACCGAAGAGGAATATTGCACGTCCTCCTGATAGGAGTTCCAGGAAATGCCCTTTTGCGTCAACTGCCCGGTGAAGCTGGGCGCGGTCACAATGTTATGGGCGGCGGCGGAAGGATCGGCGTCGGACGCAACGCCGAAATTGGAACCGCCATTTTGCCAGATATAGTTGGGCTCGGAGGGGTGGATGCCGGTTCCCACATTGGTCATGGCGGAGAAATAGGAAACATATTGGGCATTGGCATTGCCCGGTGTGATCAAGCTGTTCATGTAGGACGCCGCCGGATTGCCCAGGATTTGTTCCGGAGACGTGGAGAGGCCCGTCGGCTGGGTGAAGTTATGGTTCTCCATGGCGACCACGAATACGGTCTGGATTGGATCGGCGGATGCCGGGGCTGCAATGGCGGTTGCAGCCAATAGACAAAATGCAACTGTTTTCATGTTCATCCTCAAGGAAATTTCGCGCCTTCGCTGGCCCTTGCACGGACTATTGGATGTGCATGACACGCCGATGATCCATTGGCTTACATTTTCTTAACGTAATCATCGCCTACATGCCGTCGCGCATCTTTCACGCGATGGCCGTCAATTGGCGCGGGGCAATGTCACATGATCGCGCGCCGGTGAGGGCACCGCGCAGGGATTTGTGGGAGAGCAGCGGGAAGCGCGGACCGAAGTCTTCGTCTTGCCGGAATCAAGCGCCGCTCCGGTGTCGGCCGCTTCCGCGGTGATCAGGGATGGCGGGAAAAAGATGGTCGATGCCGGCGAGGGATCTTCCATGGCGGCTGGCGGAGGATCGTCCAGCGGCCCGCCTTCGCCATAGGCCCGGCCGGCCCACGCCGCGATCAGAATCAATGTCACAAAAATGCGAACCGGCACGGTGGGCTGCTCAGCAATTGCCGTCGCGCGCCATCTGGTCGGTGCAGCTTTCGTTGATCTCATAGGAGACTGTCATAACGGTCGCGAAGACCGTGAACAAAGCGCCGGCCGTCATAATCGCAACTGCAACCAGAATTCGAGCCATCTCACGACTCCATGTCGGACCCAAAAAATGGTGGTCCCTCTGATGCGTTGGGGGACCACCATTTCATCAACACGCCGCTGATGGGGAGCTAAGCCGGGCGTGCCGTTCCGGGAGGGAACGTCATGACATCTCACCTTGCGCCTGCCGCGTCGCCTTAAAAGCGTGCAAGGACATGACGGCGCCTTCAGACTGAGACATCGCCGGGGGAAACAGAGCTTTTTCGCAGGTTAAATGTCGCTGCCGGCGATCGCGGACAAGAACCGGGACATCCGCGATGGGCTGGCCGATGCTATCGAAACAGCGTCCGCAGGATGCGTTGCAGAAGCGGCGGCATGAACCGGCTGCCGATGGTGGCGACGTCTTCCGGCCGCAGGCTTCTCCCGGCGGCGCCCATAAGGTTGGAGAGCTTGCCGCCAAACAGCAGAAAGCCGATCACCAGAAGAATGACGATATGCCAGATGCTGAGACCGAACATGACAACCCCTTGCGGTTCGACAACCTAACCAAAAGCTGCCGGTGGCGATAGGTGCGCAAGGAACCCGGGCCGCGCGCAAAACGTTGTGAAGCAGACTTCAGTGAACGGGCAGGAGCGGATATCCCATGCGCAGATTGTTGGCGATCGGTTTGGGCCTTTGTGCCCTGGGCGCTTTGTGGAAGGTCGAGGAAGAGGAAGATGGGGTTGCCATCGCGCTTTCGCCTTTCCTGGCTGCGTTGGCGATCGAAGCAGGAATATTTCTTTTGCGCCGCCACCAGGGGTCGCTTCTGGGCGCCGTGCGGCCGGTTTACCGGGATTGAAGATGGCGAACGACAGCAATCCCGAAGAGGCCAGGGCGCCGCAGGTGAAACGGTCAAAAATGGCGCCCCGCAGCGATTCGCCGCCCGGCCTGGAGCAGGATGGACAGGGCAACACAATCCCGATGGCGCAGCGCACCCAGGAAGACCGGGAAAAGGCGCGTGCAACGCAACACAAAGGCTGAAGGCCGCATCAGGCCCGTGGCCTCCGGCTCCCACATTCGGTATGTAATGGAGGGAAAGACCGGGAGGCGACATTGCGAAAATTCATCCTGCTGGCGGCGGCCTGTCTATTGGGAGCATCCGCTGCAAGCGCTGAAGCGGCCACGCGCTCGATCCTCTATGTCGCCAACAGTCAGGGCGATGACATCACCATTATCGATCTTGCCACCCAGAAGGTGATCAAGACCTTGAAAGTGGGGCCCATCGTCCATGGCGTCTGCGCCCAGGCCGATGGCCGGCGCGCCTTTGTCACCATCGAGTCAGAGCACAGCCTCAAGGTGATCGACACCAAGACCAATACCGTGACGGACACCATCCCGCTGGGAGGCCAGCCCAATGAGTGCGCCGCCACCAATGACGGCCGCTATGTGGTGGTGCCGCTGCTGGCGCCCGTCAACGCTTCGGTGGTGGTGGACGTGGCGGAGAAAAAGATCGTCAAGAGCATTCCAACCCGTCATCCCCATAATTGCTTCACCCCGGAAGGGGGCAGCAACACCATTGTCTATTGCGAAGAACGCGACGCCTACCGCATTCACCGTATCGACTTGGCCAAGATGGACGTCACCAACGAAGTGAAGGTGGCGGGCGATCCCAGACCCTTTGTCGTCACCGCGGACGAGAAGACGCTTTATACGGCGCTGAGCGGATTGCACGGTTTCGCCACTATAGACATAACCAACCAGACCATGACCCAGGTTGCGCTGCCGTCCATGCCCTGGATGAACTGCAAGGTTGAACCGCCCAACACCCCGGTGCACGGCATCGCCTTGACCAAGGACGGCAAGAAACTCTGGATCACTTCGGTGTCGGACGCCGGCATCTATGTCTATGACATCACCAGCAAGAAGCTGGGCAAGAAGATCACGGTGGGGGCCTGCCCCAACTGGATCAGCATGTCGGCCGACGGCAAATATGCGGGTGTGAGCAATGCCGACACCGATGACACTTCCATCCTGGATGTAAAGGCGGAAAAGGAGATCGCTCGCATCAAGGTGGGTACAGCGCCCAAGCGGGTGCTGGTGATCGAGGTCCCGCAGGACCAGGTGACGGCCAATTAAAGGACAATAGGGGCATTCATGCGCAAATTTTTGGTTGTGCTGGCAGCAGTGCTGGCATCGGGAACAGCTTTGGCCGCGGACGCGGTGAAGAAAGATCAGTCCATCCTGGACCGGCTCTATGCCAATACCGGCGTCTACAACAAATCGGCCACGGCCACGACACCGGGTTTCGTTTCCGATCCCGGCTGGCCGGCGCCTCTGCCGCATAGCTGGCTGCTCGGCCAGATCGGCGGGCTTTATGTCGATCAGAACGATCACATCTGGGTCTATAACCGCCCGCGCACGATGACCAGTGACGAGGCAGCGCTGGATACCCGCGGAGGTGGAGACGGCAAAAATGGTTTGGGCTTTGCCCGGCCCAATGGCGCGGTGGCGGATTGCTGCAATGCCGCGCCTTCGGTGCTGGAATTCGACACCGCCGGCAAGCTGTTGCGTGCCTGGGGCGGCCCGGCCGATCCCGGCTGGCTGGAGAGCCATTGCAAGGCCGCGGACGGCTGCATCTGGCCCAACAGCGAGCACGGCATCTATGTCGATCACAAAGGCAATATCTGGCTGGCCGGCAATGGCGCCAGGCCGGTGGATCCCGCCTCCAGCTGGACCACACATAAGGACGGCGCAGACGGTTTCGTCCTGAAATTCGACCAGGATGGCAATTTCAAGATGCGCATCGGCGGCACGCCGACCGCGCCCGCCAGCAACGACACCGGTGGCGGCATCAACGGCACCCCGCTTCTGTATCTTCCTGCCGACATGGTGGTGGATCCCAAGACCAACCGGCTCTACATCGCCGACGGCTATGGCAACCGCCGCATCCTGATCGTCGATGCCGATACCGGAAAATATATCGGCCATTTCGGCGCCTATGGCTCCAATCCGGTCGATGATGCCGCCGCCGCTGCCGGCGGGCGTTGGGTAACCGATCGCCTGAAGGGCGTGAAGAAGCCGGCCTTCTTCCGCAATCCGGTGCACTGCGTGAAGATCGCCGACGACGGCAAGATCTATGTCTGCGACCGCGGCAACGACCGCATCCAGGTGTTCGACAGCAAGGATCCCAACCTG
>Ga0163163_10001486_pt1 | contig 19850 bp, 17 predicted proteins | sample S65metaG_FD_119766 | JGI IMG/M metagenome (GOLD analysis project Ga0163163, IMG submission 119766) | Switchgrass rhizosphere microbial communities from Kellogg Biological Station, Michigan, USA - S6-5 metaG | ecosystem: Host-associated > Plants > Roots > Rhizosphere > Soil | place: USA... | reverse complement strand
GTCCATGGCCATCGCCGGAAAATGCTCCTGCATTTCCGGCATACCGGCCGTCCATGGCCAGCGCCGGAAAATGCTCCTGCATTTCCGGCATACCGGCCGTCCACGGCCATCGCCGGAAAATGCTCCTGCATTTCCGGCATACCGGCCGTCCATGGCCATCGCCGGAAAATGCTCCTGCATTTCCGGCATACCGGCCGTCCATGGCCATAAAAAAAAGGTTATATTATACTTGACGTACCCAAAAACGGGGCGTAGAATTTCGGCCATAGGAGAACTGTCATGGCCGCTTCCATCCTTTCCGCCCCGCACTTTCACAACGAAGAATCCGCATACGAGTTTGTGCAGTCTCGCCTTTGGCCTGACAACAAGCCGGTATGCCCGTTCTGCGGCGGCTATGAGCGCACCGGCAAGCTGAGCGGCAAGAGCACCCGCATTGGCGTGCACAAGTGCTACGACTGCCGTAAGCCGTTTACCGTCAAGGTCGGAACCATTTTCGAGGGTAGCCATATCCCGCTGCGCCTGTGGCTGCAGGGAATTTTCCTGATCGCGTCCAGCAAGAAGGGCATCAGCTCGAATCAGTTGCACCGCACCCTTGGAATCACTCTCAAGTCCGCATGGTTCATGAGCCATCGCGTCCGCGAAGCGATGAAGACCGGCAACCTTGCTCCGTTCGGTTCGGGTGGCGGCATTGTTGAAGTAGACGAAACCTATATCGGCCACGACAAGACCATCAAGCCGAAGGGTCAAAAGAAGGGTCGCGGCTTCCATCACAAGAATAAGGTTCTCTCGCTGATCGACCGCACTACCGGGCAGTCGCAAAGCATGGTTGTGGACAACATCAAGACCAAGACCTTGATCCCTATTCTGCAGGCGAAGATTGCGCCCGAAGCGCGCGTCATGACTGACGAAGCTGGGCAGTATGTCCATCTGCGCAAGCATTTCGCGTCCCATGGTTTTACTAGGCACAAATCCGGCCAGTATGTCTCGCGCGAAGATCGCAGCGTTCATACCAACACCATCGAAGGGTTCTTCTCCGTGTTCAAGCGCGGCATGCGTGGCGTCTACCAGCATTGCGGCCATCATCACCTGCACCGCTACCTTGCCGAATTTGATTTCCGTTACAACAACCGCATTCGCCTTGGCGTCGATGACGTGGAGCGTGCAGAAAAATTGCTGCAAGGTGTTGTTGGCAAGCGACTGACTTATCAAACAACTGCTAGCCGAGTTTCCGCGGCGGAATAAGGTGCGACGTGGACGAAAAGCGAAAGCCAAAACCTGACAATCCCGAGCAGTCCGCGCGGTTCCTAGAGGACGCGCGGCGGCTTGGCGTGGATGAGAGCGGGAAGCCGTTCGACAAGGTTCTGAAAAAAATTGTGCGCTCATCTACTCAACCCAAGGCAAGAAAACGTTCTGTACAAGGCGTTCGGCCAAAGGCGTGAATATTGGGTGCTCACCCATCTTAGGATTCTCCAGCGCCTTCGCGTGCTTAGAAAAAACATAGGCGCAGAAATCAACTAGCGTCAGCACACTATCTGCGCTTTTTTCTTCAAATAGCGGCGTCTTGCGAATATGTCGCATCGGTAAGTACTTTCCGACCACATCTATTTTGCTTGCGCCTAACAATTCCTCCGCTCTGTCGTCACAGAGTAATTTATTGGTTCTGTCGAAAGTTTTTCGTGCGTGATCGTTGTTTTCGATCACTAGCTGGCAATACTCGCTCGGCGCGTGTTCTCGCATCCATCGCTCTACAGTGAATACACAAGCGAAAAATGCGCTCCCATGAGCATGTAACGTCTTGTCAGCGACGCTAGAATTTTCAAGACCCATAGCCTTTGCGGCATGCTCTTTCGGTGTACTGTCCACGACAAGCGGCAGCCCGAAGCGCTCTGGAATTGACATAAAAGCTTCGATGATCTTTTTTATCTGATCGTCAGAAATGAGCGATGTATCGCCGAAAACAGGCCCTTTGCGCGAGAACATTTCAGTAGCGTGGAAGATGAATCCATCTCTATGCGACGCTGGGATATAGATCTGCCTAAGATCAGCTAGAAACGTTTCTAGGGGCTTCAGTTGCGTATCGCAATGCACTATCGCGCCGACAACCGTGGCGTTTGGGTCGTCTTTCATGCTCCCGACCCCGGCCTCATCAAAAAATGCATATCTCACGAGCTTTTCTCCCGTAAGCTCGCCTCCACCAAAGGCGCGCAGATTCATACTACGCTCCTTGGGTACGGGAAGTACAATATGCCCAAAAAAAAAGCGGGCCTTTTCGGCCCGCAAGTGCTGCAGGGTATCGAAATCGTGATCAGTTCTACTGATCCTTGGTGCTGCTGTTCTCGTTATTGCTCTTGGTCTTCTTGTTCATCGCCAGGCCTTTGGCGCTGGAAAATTCCGTTATCGACAGCTTGGTGTCCTTGTTGGTGTCAATCTTGGCGAACTGGTTGGCCAGTTTCGTGTCGGCCGCAGCTTCCTGCTTGTCGACGTAACCGTCATGGTTGAGGTCGAGCGAGTCGAATTTCGCCTGCATGCTGATCGTCTTCGAGCTCATGTCGCTCGAAGCGGCACTCGAACTCGTGCTTGAGCTGCTGCTGTACGGCGTCGTCGACTGCTTATTCGGTACGCTGGTGTCTTCCATCGGCGCACCCTTCGATGTTGGGTCCGGATCGGCCGGTGGTGCGGCGGCGAACGCGCCCGCCGCGATCAGCGCGAGCGCGAGTCCGCCGGCAAGCAATGTCGGTGAACGTGTATTCAAAATTTTCATGGGTTTGCTCCTTCTTAAGCGGAGAATCAAGGCGCATCAGCCTTGGATATCGAAGCAGCGCTTCGATGCGGCGGGAATGCGCGTGCATTCCCGTGGAAAATCCACACGGCTGCTCTCGGCCATCCGTGGCCGCGGCACCTAGGCTCCCGCCTGGTGGATTTTCTCAACCGGGTTCAACCCGGCTTATCGAGTGCAACGTGGCACTCGATAGACAAACGGTACGCCTCCCGGTGCAAACCACCGCTGAATCGCAGCGCTAGTGTTGGCCACCATCCGGGCCGCCGCCTTCATCTTGCTGTTGTTGCTTGTCCTTGGGCCTGGGCTTCTTCAATTCGTCCTTCGCTTTTGGCTCGCCAGTGCGTGGCTTGGATTTCGCCACGGTGGTCTGCTCGGGCGCGGATTCGCGCTTCTCCACTTGTGACGGCTGCTTGCCCGCTTCCGGTAGCGGCGCGGTTTCCGGTCGTTGCGGCGTCTTCGCGCGGGCGGTCTTCTTTGCTTGCGTCGTCGATGGGCGCTGCTGCTGCGGAGCCGTCGCCGTCTCCCGCGGCGCGCGTGTTTGCTGTTGCTGCTGCTGCGGCGTACCGGTTGCTGCTTGTGTTGCCGTCGAGCCGCGTTGCGGCTGCGTCGTGCGGGCCACGGAGTGGGCCGGACGGGGCGGCTGGGTCGGCGTAATCGACTTGGTCACCCATTGTTCGCGCTGCACATAAAACGGCCGGGTACGATAGTGCTGATCCCAATACACGGCGAGCGAGAAGCCGACGACCGGGATGCCGATGCGTGGGCCATAATCGATCACGACGACGCGCTGCCCGCCGTAGTCTTCCTCGAGGAATGTGCCGGGCACCCAGCCGCGATCGGCGCCGACGACGACGTCGCACCAGGTCCAGCCACTGATGCAGCCCTGGATCGAGACCGGCGTGCCGGCTCTCAGTTCGGTGATCGACGGATAAGTCGGATCCGGTCCGGCTTGCAGACTGATGTCGTCGACGACCCAGCCTTCGAGGGCCTGTGCAGCCAGCGGCACGCACAAAACCAGTCCTGCCAGTGAATACTTCACAACGGAATACATCGAGTGTTTCATGACGGTCTCCTTCCATGCTGCCGCAACGGATTCTGGCCCCCGGCAACTGAACGCGCCTGCGCTGGATAATGAACGTTAAAGAAACGCGTGGACCATTGATGGTCGGTATGCCGGCCCGCCGGTGCTCCCGGCACCTGCGGGCACTTCCCATATCCCGATGGGTCGGAAATGCAGGAGCAATTTCCGGCACTCGGCGTTCGGCAATGCTTACAAAAGCCTTAGCAGCTCCGGCATCATCGGCAGTTTGCGCACGCGCACGGTCGTCGCGGCGTAGATCGCGTTCGCCAACGCCGGCGCTGCGCTCGGGATGCCGATTTCGCCGGCGCCGCTGGGGTCTTCGGTCGATTCCACAATGTGCACTTCTACACTCTGCGGCGCCTGCGCCATGCGCAGCAGCGGGTAGTCCGGGAAGTTGCGCTGTTGCACCTGGCCTTCCTTGACCGTGATCGCGAGGTTCAGTGCGGTCGAGATGCCGTCGATCGTGCCGCCGATCATCTGTGCTTCGAGTCCGAGCGGATTGATCGCGCGGCCAACGTCGACGGTGCAGACCGCGCGATGGATGCGCAGGTCCTTGCCTTCCACCGACACTTCGAACGCATGCGCGCAATAGCCGCCGAACGTGAAATGGCAGGCGATACCGATGCCATGGCCGTCGCTGCGCTTTTCCTTCCAGCCGATCTTGTCGGCGGCTAGCTGCAGCACTCCGGCGAGGCGGCCGGTGTCGAAACGGGCTTCACCTTCGTATGCCAGTTTGCGCGGCGCGCCGAGCAGGTCCAGGCGCAATTGCACGGCGTCCTGTTTCGTCGCTATCGCCACTTCGTCGATGAAACTTTGCACCGCGAACGCGTGGAAGGTATGGATCGGCCCGCGCCACCAGCCGCGCGGCATACCCGAGGCGACCGGGAAAAAGTTCTTGTCGAGATTGGCGACGAGCCCGGCCGGAAAATCATCGGGCTCGATGCAGCCGACATACAGCGGTGCGGTCTTCATGCCGCTGTCGCGATAATTGCGCGGCGTCGCTGCGCAGCGGTGCGACCAGGCAACGATTTTCTTCTTGCGGTCGAGTCCCGCGTGCAGTGCGTGCACGCCGAATGGCCGATAGAAATCGTGCTGCAGATCGTCCTCGCGCGTCCAGATCAGCTTGACCGGCTTGCCTTTGGTCTGCGCTGCAATGAGCACGGCCTCGGCGACGAAATCGTTTTTCAGACGCCGCCCGAAACCGCCGCCGGAACGCGTCAGGCGGATCTCGATGTCCTTGCGCGCAATGCCGGTGAGATTGCTGATCGTTTGCGAAGCGCGCGAGGGTGTCTGCAGCGAGGCGATCAGCAGCGCCTTGTCCTTTTCGATGTGGATCAGGGCGCCCGGCGGCTCCATCGTCGCGTGAGCGAGGAACGGCATCTCATAACGCTGTTCGAGCCGCGTCGTCGCGGTTTTGTACGCCTTGGCGAAATCGCCATCCTTGCGCACGGGCACCGCGTCCGTGTCCTTGTCGAGCAGTTCGTTCGCTTTCGTCGCGAGCGCAGCAGTGGATTCGGCCGCCCACGGACCCGCGCTCCATTCGACTTTGAGCTTTTCGCGACCCTTGAGCGCAGCCCAGGTGTTTTCTGCGACCACGACGACGCCGGCTGCCAATGCGCCGTCGATCGCTTCTCCGGGCTTGGGACCGGGGATCATAAAGACATCCTTGACCCCCGGTACCTTGCGCGTTTCGGCGTCGTCGAGCGTACCGACGCTGCCGTCCAGGTGCGGGCAGCGCAGGATTACCGCGACGAGCGCGTCGGCAACGTATCCGTCGATGCCGAACTGCGCGCGGCCAGTGACGATGTCGGCCGCATCGACGGTTTGCGTCGGCTTGCCAATGATTTTGAACTGGTCGGGGGTTTTCAACGGTGGCGCTGTCTTCGGCGGATCGAGCGCGGCCGCGGCTTCGGCGAGTTCGCCGTAGCCGAGCTTGCGGCCGTCCGGGGCGATGACGAAACCCGCAGCGGTGCGCAGGCCATCCTCGGCGACGCCCCATTTGTTCGCCGCCGCGAGCACGAGCAGCGCACGTGCGGTCGCGCCGGCTTCGCGCAGCTCTTTCCACGCGCTCGGGATGTTGTCGCTGCCACCGGCACCCTGGTCACCGTATTTGTTCGAGGGACCCTTGTCGGTATCGACATAACCATAAGGCAATTGTTCGACGCGCACGCGGCTCCAGTCGGCGTCGAGTTCCTCGGCGATCAGCATCGGCAGCGAAGTCTTCACGCCCTGGCCGATCTCCGTGGCCCGGGCGCCGATGATCACGTCGCCGTCTTTCTCGATGCGGATGAAAGCCCCCAGCGCCTGCGCTTCCTCGCGCGCGCCGAGATAGGGCAGACCTTGTGCGCGCGCACCCCGCCAGCCGATGAGCAGCGCACCAGACGCCGTGGCGCTGACGATCAGGAAGCGGCGCCGCGAAAAATTCGTACTCATTTCTTCATCGCATCGGCGGCACGCTTGATCGCCTTGCGGATGCGCGGATATGTGCCGCAGCGGCACAGGTTCGCGATCTTGCCGATGTCCTCGTCGCTCGGATGTGGATTCGTGCGCAGCAGGTCCGCCGCGGCCATGATCTGTCCGGCCTGGCAGTAGCCGCATTGCGCGACGTCCTCGTCGATCCACGCCTGCTGCAGCGGATGCAGTTCGGTATTGACGGCCAGGCCTTCGATCGTCGTCACTTCATGGCCGCTGAGCGCTTTCACCGGCGTCACGCACGCGCGCTGCGCCTTGCCGTCGACGAGCACCGTGCACGCGCCGCAATAACCGATGCCGCAGCCATACTTCGTGCCGGTCAGGCGCAGCACATCGCGCAAATACCATAACAGGGGCATGTCCGCATCGCCGTTGTGGAAAAACGCCTTGCCGTTGATGCGCAACGGCAGCGTCTTTTCCGACGCGCTCGCCGCCACCGGCGGATTCGGAATCGGCTTGGCGTGGCGGACGGGCTTTTCGGCAGCGGCCGCGGGTTTGTCAGGCATGGCGGTTTTTCTCCTCGGGAGGATTTTCGCATTAACCCGGAGGATTCGTCATTCCGGCATGCGAGCGCCAGCGCCAGAACCAGTACACCGGCAAACCTGCCAGCGTAATCAGCACGCCCATGCCCGCATCGCGCGGATTGTTCCAGGCGGTCACGCCAACGATCCACAACACCACGATCAGGAACGCGATCGGCAACAACGGATACAGCGGCACGCGGAACGTGACGGGGTCCGTCGAATTGCGGTGATACCAGAACACCGTGCCGATGACAGCGGCTATGCCGAGCCAGTCTCCAACCGTGGAGTAGTTGAGCAATTGGTCGAAGGTGCCGGTGAGGGCGAGCAGGATCGCCCAGCCGGCGAGCAACAGCAGGGCAATGTTCGGCGAACGCCAGCGCGGGTGCAGCTTGCCGGCGGAGCGGAAGAACACGCCGTCCGCGCCCATGACCTGAAAGACGCGCGCGCCGCCGATCAGCATGACATGGCAGAATCCCAGCGCCGAGGCGGCGATGCCGGCGGCAATCAGGCGCGCGCCGGTTTCGCCGAGCGCGTGACGCATGAGGTCGGCGGCCGGCGCCTTGCTCGCGGCGAGTCCGTCGTGACCGAGCACGGCAAGATAGGCGACGTTGGCGAGCAGGTAACACGCGGCGATCAGCAGCATCGCCAACACGATCGCACGTGGCAAGTTGCGCTTCGGTTCGCGGATCTCGCCGGCAATGTCGTTGATGTGATACCAGCCGCTGTAGCTGAACAGCACCGGCATCAGCGCGCCGAACAACGCGAGCGGATTGATCGCGGCCGGTGGCGCTGCTGGCGCCGGCGCGCCGCCTGCGACGAGCCCGACCACGATCATCGCACTGATCGCACCGAGCTTGAGCACCGTGAGGATGTTCAGCGTGAACGCGCCGGAACGGATGCCGAACCAGTTGATGCCGGCGAGGAACACGATCGTGCCGACTGCGTACGGCCGCACATCGGGCAGGTTCACGCCGAGGGCGACGCTGGCGTAGTCGGCGAATACGCTGGCGAGTGCGGCCAGGCTGCCGGAGTAGTTCACCGCGAGCAGGTTCCAGCCGTATACGAAAGCGATGATCACGCCGAAAGCTTCGCGCAGGTATACGTAGCCACCACCGGCGGTCGGCCGGCGCGCGCCGAGTTCGGCGTAGCACAGCGCGCCGGTGAGTGCGATCGCGGCACCGATTGCCCAAGCGATCAGCTGCTCGGTGCTCGACCCGGTGTGCAGCGCGATCGTGGCCGGCGTACGGAAAATGCCTATGCCAATGACGCCGTTGATCACGACCGCCATCGACGTCCAGACGCCGAGTCGACGCACGTAACTGACGGGCGCCTCTGGCACGGTCGCTGATGCTGCGCTCACGCACGCTCCTGGAGTTTGCGAAGGGCGCAGCATGGCGAACTTGGCCGGCGCTGTCGAGATCATGACATTCGGCACGTTCGCGCGGTCGCGGCTCGGGCCGATCATCGGCACACGCAGCTGGAGGTGGATATGCGAATTCCAATCGCCATGGCACTCCTCGCCACTGTCGCGCCGGCATTGGCCGATGAAGCGCCCGCACCGGTGCGACAAGAAATCGTGGCGATCACGCAGGAGCTGATGGACGCACTCGTCCCCGGCAAAGCCGAGGTCTGGCAGCGGCTGCTGCTCGATGACGCCATGGTCACCGACGAATTCGGTCGGCGCCAGACGAAAAAGGAAATCGTCGACAGCATCCACCCGTTGCCGACGGGCTTTTCCGGCAGCATCGAAATCCGCGATCCGCACGTGCATGTCTACGGCGACATCGCCGTGCTCGATTGCGAGGAATACGAGCAGGAAACCGTGTTCGGACAGAAGCTCGTCGTGCGCTACATCGCGATGAATACCTATGTGCGCCGCGATGGAAAATGGAAAGTGGCGGCAATGCTCGATGTCACCCTGCCGACGCCGCCACCGCAACTCGACGTGCGCGAGTTGAAGGTCGCCGATTACCCGGGCATCTATCGCTATGGGCCGGATCGCGCATTCATCGTCGAAGCCGAAGGCGGCAGGCTGGTTTATCGCACCAAGGCCGGTCGACCCGCCAATAGCCTTGATCCGGTCGCCAAGGACGTCTTCATGGGCGGCGGCGACGAGAAGAATCTGCTGATATTTCGTCGCGACGATGCCGGCAAGATCACCGAATTGATCGAGCGGCGCAAATTCAACGACCTGCACTTACGGCGCGAAACGGCGGCTCACTAACTTCGCTGCCACCGAATAAGCAGATTTTGCCCGAGCTGGCGTATTGTCTTTTCGCGCCGCACAAGGACAATGGCGATTTCGCCTGTTGCGACGACCTTGCCAATGACCGTAGTGCCGATTCCGACTGCGCCGTCCACCGGTTCACCTGTGGCGTGGCTCGTGCTCAAGTTCGGCGGGACCAGCGTGTCCACGCGCGCGCGCTGGGACAAGATCGCGGCAATCGCAAGAGCCTGGCGCGAGCAGGGCAAGCACGTGCTGATCGTCGTGTCGGCGCTGTCGGGGATCACCGACAAGCTCAAGGCGATCTGCGACGCGCATGCCGACGCGGCGAAACGCGCGGCGCTGCGCGACGAGTTCGTCGCGCGGCATCAGGCGATGTTTGCCGAACTGGAACTCACCGATCACGCGCCGCTGCATTACTGGCTCGAGCGCCTGGATGCGCTCGTCGCGAACGTGCGCGCGGATGCGACGACCCTGCCGTGGCAAGCCGAAGTGCTGGCGCTCGGCGAACAGTTGTCGAGCACTCTGGGTGTCGCGTATCTCACGGCGCTGAAGATGCCGGCGGCGTGGCTCGACGCGCGTGAACATCTGCTTAGCGCTCGCATGCCGAACCAGAACGCATGGGGGCGGTATCTATCCGCGTCGGTGCCGGCCATATCGGAGCCGGCGCTGAGCGAGGCGCTTGCCGCACGCGGCAAGCTGTTCATCACCCAGGGATTCATGGCGCGCAATGATAGCGGCGAAACCGTGATCCTCGGCCGCGGCGGATCGGATACGTCCGCAAGCTATTTCGGTGCGCTGCTGAAAGCGGAAAAAGTGGAAATCTGGACGGATGTCGCCGGCATGTTCAGCGCGAATCCACGTCAAGTACCGAACGCGCGCCTGCTCGCGCGGCTGGATTACGAAGAAGCGCAGGAAATCGCCACGACCGGCGCCAAGGTGCTGCATCCGCGCTGCATCAATCCGGTGCGCGAGGCGCGCGTGCCGCTCGCGATCAAGGATACGAACCACCCCGAGATGGCCGGCACGGAAATCGCGGCGAGCGTTGCCGATATCGCGCCGAGCATCAAGGCGATCAGTTCACGGCGCGGCCTCACGCTGATTTCGATGGAATCGATCGGCATGTGGCAACAGGTGGGTTTTCTTGCCGACGTGTTCGAGCATTTCAAACGCCACGGTCTTTCCGTCGACCTGGTCGGCACCTCGGAAACCAACGTCACCGTATCGCTCGATCCCACCGAGAACCTGGTCAGTACCGACGTGCTGTCTGCGCTGTGCACGGATCTTGCGAAAGTGTGCCGGGTCAAAGTAATCGCGCCGTGCGCGGCGATCACGCTGGTCGGGCGCGGCATCCGCTCGATGCTGTACCGGTTGTCGGCGGTGCTCGCCGAATTCGGCCCGCAGCGCGTGCACCTGATTTCGCAGTCATCGAACAACCTCAATCTCACGTTCGTGATCGACGAAGACGTGGTCGATGGACTCGTGCCGCAATTGCACGAACTGCTGATCAAGGCTGGCGCAATGCGCGTGGAAGACGCCGCCGTGTTCGGACCGAGCTGGCGCGAGCTGTACGCAAATGGCGAGAGCACGGCGCCTGCGCCGTGGTGGCGCACGCGTCGCCGCGAACTGCTCGAACTCGCGGGCGCGGCGACGCCGCGTTACGTCTACGATCGCGCCACCGTACGCGCGCAGGCGCAGGCACTGCGCGCTGCGCTGCCGTGCGTGGCGCACTGGTTCTATGCGATCAAGGCCAACTCGCACCCGGCACTGCTGCGTGAAATCGCCGCGCAAGGTTTCGGTCTGGAATGCGTATCGCCCGGCGAACTCGCGCGCGCCGGCGAGATCGGCGCACCACTGCTGTTCACGCCGAATTTCGCCGCACGCGAGGAGTACCCCGCGGCGTACGCACGCGGCGCGCAAGTCACGGTCGACAACCTGCATCCGCTCGCGCACTGGGGTGAGGTGTTTGCCGGGCGCGAGCTGATTCTGCGTATCGACTTGGGAGTAGGTCGCGGTCATCATGACAAGGTCAAGACCGGCGGTGCGCAATCCAAATTCGGCCTTGCGCTCGACGAACTGGCGGAATTCCAGCGCCTGGCCGCGCAGCACAACGTGCGCATCGCCGGTCTGCACGCGCACCTGGGCTCGGGCATCCTCGATGTCGCGCATTGGCGCGAGGTCTACGTGCAGCTCGCCAGCCTTGCCGAGAAAATCGGCAGCGTGCGCGTGCTCAATATCGGTGGGGGGCTCGGAGTTCGCGCGCGACTTGACGAGCGGCCGCTGGATCTCGCGGCGCTCGGCGCGGCACTGGCCGAAGTCAAGAACGCTTATCCACAATTCGAGTTGTGGGCTGAACCAGGGCGTTACCTCGTCGCTGATGCCGGCGTGCTGCTCGCGCGCGTGACGCAGCTGAAAAGCAAGGGCGAGTTCCGTTACGTCGGCTGCGACGCCGGCATGAACTCGCTGATTCGTCCAACCTTGTACGAGGCATATCACGAAATCGTGAACCTCACGCGTCTGGACGAGCCGGCGCGCGAGCTGGTGCAGGTCGTCGGTCCGATCTGCGAATCCGGCGACGTGCTCGGCAACAACCGGCGTTTGCCGGCGACGCAGGAAGGCGACGTATTGTTGATCGCGCAGGCCGGCGCGTACGGCGCGGCGATGGCGTCGCATTACAACTTGCGCGATCCGGCGGCGGAGATCGTGCTGTGACTGCTTCCGCGTCAATTGCATCAGGCGATCCGCGCCAGGCGCGTGCGTTCCGTTTCGTCGGCTGCGACTACGCCGACGGCATGGCGCGCTTGCGCTATGCGTTCGACGACGGCCCCGAGCTGGTCGAACAGATCGAATTTCCCGGCGCACCGGCGCTACCGCAGGCGCGTGCGCTGGCGTTCGACGCGGCGCTTCGGCTGTTGCATTTGATCGCCGGCGTCAGCTACTACAAAGCCGGCGTGCCGGGTGAAATCGCGGTGGCCGGCGAGCTGCTCGATGCGGCGACGGCGGATTTTCTGGAACAAGTATACTTTCACGGGCTGGCCGAGTTTGCCTACCAGAACAAGCTGGATTTGCGTGGGCGAATTCGCTTTCCGCGTGGCGCTGAGGCACCGGCTGCGGCTGCGACTCTGAATCTGCCGCGGCGCACGCTAGTCCCCATCGGCGGCGGCAAGGATTCGCTGGTCAGCGTGGAAATGCTCAAGCGCGTCGGCGAACCGATGACAGCGGTCTGGGTCGGCGAATCGGCATTGATTGCCGCCTGCGCCCAGCGCACCGGATTGGAGGCGCTCAACATCAAGCGCCGCCTCGCGCCGGAATTGTTCGAGTACAACCGGGTTGGCGCCTGGAACGGCCACATTCCGGTGACGGCGATCAATTCAGCGATTCTCATCGTTGCGGCGATCCTTTACGGCTACGACGCGATCGCGTTCTCGAACGAGCATTCGGCATCGGCGGCTACGCTCGAATACGACGGCCAGCCGGTCAATCACCAGTGGAGCAAGAGCCTGGATTTCGAGCGCCAGCTGCGCGCGTACACAAAGTCGCATATTGCCGCGAACCTGGATTATTTTTCGTTGCTGCGGCCGTGGTCGGAACTTGCCGTCACGCGTGCATTCGCGCAGACCGCACGCTACGACGATGTGTTTTCCAGCTGCAACCGCAACTTTCGCATCCGCGGCGAGCGGCCGGCCGACCGCTGGTGCGGGCAGTGCCCGAAATGTCATTTTGTGTTCCTTGCGCTCAGCGTGTTCGTGGCCAAGCCGCGCCTGCTCGCAATATTCGGCCGCAACCCGCTCGACGACGCCGCGCTCGCGCCGGGCTTCGACGCGCTGCTGGAATACCGCGGGCACAAGCCGTTCGAATGCGTCGGCGAAGGTCGCGAATCGCGCGCCGCGATGCACTACCTCGCGCAGCGCCCGGAATGGCGCGAAGACGCGCTCGTAGCGCGTTTCGCCGAGGAGATCGAACTGCAGCTCGAGCGCAGTGAACTTGCGTTGGCGCCGCTGCTCGCGCCCGCGTCCGCGCATTTTCTGCCCTTGCGCCTGCAGCGGCTGCTTCATGCGTCTGGCTGACCTCGCCAACGCGCGGGTGGCGATTTGGGGATACGGCCGCGAAGGCCACGCGGCCCTGGCGCTCTTGCAAAAACGTTTTCCGCAGCAGCGGTTGACGCTGTTTTGCAGCGAAGCAGAAGCGAAGTCCGCGACCGCGGACGCCAGTGCGCCGCCAATCGTCATCACGACGCCGCCCGATCTCGACTTGCTGCGTCAATTCGATATCGTGATCAAGTCCCCCGGCATCAGCGCATATCGAGCGCCCGTGCCCCAAGCCCAGGCGGCTGGCGTGCGGTTCACCTCGGGAACCGCGTTGTGGTTTGCCGAGCATGCCCGGGCGCGCACGATCTGCGTGACCGGCACCAAGGGCAAGAGCACGGTTTGCGCGCTGATCGCGCACATTTTGCGCAAAAGTGGAAAATGCGTCGCGCTGGCCGGCAATATCGGCCTGCCGCTGCTCGAACTCATCGAGCCGGTGCGCGAGCCGCAGTGGTGGGTGATAGAGTTGTCGAGTTTTCAGACCCGCGATTTCAACGGCGCGCCAAGCGTGGCGGTGATCAACAATCTGTACGAAGAACACCTGGACTGGCACGGCACGCGCGAACGCTACCTTTCCGACAAGCTCGCAATCGGCGCGTCGGCGCAGGCGCTCGTTGTCAATGCGCAACCGGAGCTGCTCGCGCGCTTGGCCGCGTCACCGGCGCCGAGCGTGTTCGGCGACGCTGCGGCATGGCACGCGCGCGAAGATGGCGTCTGGCGCGGCGGCGAACGGATTCTCGCCGTGGCCGAGATTCCACTCGTTGGGCGACACAACGCGCAGAACGTCTGCGCGGCACTCGCGGCGCTTGAAGCGGCAGGCGAGGACGCGCGCGCGCTGGCGCGCCACGTCGGCACGTTCAAGGCGCTGCCGCATCGCCTGCAGATACTGGGCGTGCGCGACGGTCTTGAGTACGTCAACGACAGCATCGCCACGACGCCGTACGCAACGATCGAAGCGTTGCGCGCGTTCGGCGAACGCCCCGTCAGCGTGATCGTCGGCGGTTTCGATCGCGGCGTCGATTGGAGCCCATTCGCGGAGTACGTGGCGCAGAATCCGCCGCTTGCGATCATTGCGAACGGCGCAAACGGCGCGCGCATCGTCGAAACGCTGTGTGCGATCGAGTCGCCCGGGTTCGTGCTGGCATCGACGCCGAAGCTTGACGATGCGCTGATGACCGCGCGCACGCTGCTGCCGGCCGGCGGCGTGGTGCTGCTGTCGCCGGGAGCGCCGAGTTTCGATCAGTTCAAGGACTACGCCGAGCGCGGCCGCGAGTTCGCGCGCTTGGCCGGTTTCGATCCCGCCGCGATCGCGCAGATCGAAGGCTTGGGAATCGCATGATGCCCGCGGACGAGCCGCGCACGCTCGTGCGGGTCTGGGACCTGCCGACGCGCGCGTTCCACTGGACGCTCGTCGTGCTGATCGCACTGCAATACGGGACCGGCGAATTCCACATGCTCGATATGCGCTGGCACTTCTGGTTCGGTTACGCCACGCTCGCCTTGATTCTGTTTCGCGTGCTGTGGGGATTGGTGGGCTCGCAGACCAGCCGCTTTGTCGAGTTCGTGCGTGGGCCGCGCGCTGTCGCGAGGTATCTGAGTGCGCAGTTATCCACAAGTCCACAAATCAGCATTGGCCACAACCCGCTCGGCGGGTGGTCGGTGCTGCTGCTGATGATGGCGATCGCCGCGCAGGTCGTCAGCGGCCTGTTTGCCAGCGACGAGATCGACACCGATGGGCCGCTCGTTCCGTTCGTGTCCATGCGCACGGTGAAATGGATGACCCGCGTGCACGACTGGAACCAGAACCTGCTGATCGCGCTGATCGCGCTGCACGTGGTCGCGGCACTGCTGTATCTGCTGCTCAAACGCGAAAACCTGATCGTGCCGCTGATCAGCGGGCGCAAGTCCTTGAGTGAAGGTACTGCGCTGCGTTTCGCCAGCGGCTGGCTGGCACTCGCGCTGCTGTTGGTGTGCTGCGCCGTGGTCGGTGTGTTCGTCTGGTGGACGGGCGCGTAGCCCAGTCCGTGTTCGCAGAAAACCCGATCAGGTTCTAGTCGGCCTTGTATTTGTCGTGGCAGCTTTTGCAGGCGCCGGCGAGTTTCTTGAATTCTTCCTTGTCCTTGGCTTCATCGCTGCTTTTCGCCACGTCGGCGAGTGCCTTCGATGCGTTGACCAAATCCGCGATCTTGTTCTGGAAGTCTTCCGGATTGGCCCAGATATCGGCCTTGGCGTCGGTTTCGGCGCCCTTGTCGGAGCCTTTGGCGAAACCTTCCTGAATCTGCGGCGCCAGTTGCGCAATGCGCTCGCTACGCAACGCGAATTCCTTTGCGTCCCAAGTCAGCTTGCCTTTCACCATGGCCGACAGCGTTCCGAAGTTCCAGCCGATCAGCGTCATCGCGCTCTGCCGGTAATGAATCACGGCCTCCGGCTTGTGTTGTGCAGCCGCGTTCATGGTGGTAGCAAAAAGTAACGCGGCAACAGCGGCAGATGCGATTTTCATTGAGTTCCCCATACGGTAGCGTCGAAATTTTAGCAGGAACGCGCATGCCGCATGCACAAGACCGGCACTGACCGAAGTATGATTATGCTCCCTGTCAGGAGATAGGAGATGAGCATGAAGCACTTACTCGCAGCTTGGATTCTGGGCGCGGTCGCTGTAACTCCCGCAACTGCGGCGATGGTCACGAGAAACATCGAGTACGCGGTCGGCGGCAAGCCGATGCAAAGCGTACTTGTGTACGACGATGCGGTGAAGACGCCGCGTCCGGCTCTGGTGATGACGCCGGACTGGCTCGGCATCAACGAAAACAACATCGCGCTGGCCAAGCAGATCGCCGGCAAGGACTACGTCGTACTCGTCGCCGATGTCTACGGCACCGCCGTGCGGCCGAAGAATCCTGACGAAGCCGGCGCGGCGACGAAGGAGATGTACGCACATCGCGCCGACCTGCGCGCGCGCATCGCCGCAGCTTTGGACCAGCTCAAGGCGCAGGCCGGCAAGGCGCCGCTTGATGGCAAGCATTGGGGCGCGTTCGGCTTCTGCTTCGGCGGCGCGACCACGCTCGATCTCGCCCGCAGCGGTGCGGAGGTGCAGGGCGTCGTTTCGTTCCATGGCAACCTGAGTACGGACGATCCGGCGCTGGCGAAAAACATCAAGGCGAAAGTTCTGGTCCTGCACGGCGCCGACGACAAATTCGAGTCGCCCGAACAGATCGCCGGATTCCAGCAGGAAATGCGCGACGCGAAGGTCGATTGGCAATTCGTTGCGTTCGGCGGCGCGGTGCACTGCTTCGCGATTCCGAGCGCGCACGGCGAAGTGCCCGGTTGCGAATACAACGAACGAGCGGCCCGGCGGAGCATGGCGCTGATGCACAGTTTTCTGGAGGAGGCGTTTGCGGGGTCGAAGTAGCCGCGCTTGCGCGATGCCTCGAATGGCATCGCGCGCGGCTACTGAGGGCCGGACGGCACTCCAGGGACGGACCATTGAGCTGCAATCGTCGCCTCAGTGCGTCTTGAATCTCACTTGTACCCGTTGCCCCACGCGTAAAGCGTCGCCGTCCAGCCGCAGGATGCATTCGACATCGCGGGTGTCCGAGGCTTCCTGCGCTTCCTCGGTAAGCTTGCTCGGGCCGAACACGTCGCCGATGCGCGTGATCGTGGCTTTGTAGACCTTGTCGCTGCCGTCCTCCGCTGTGACGTCGGCGCTCATGCCGACAGCAACTTTCGCCAGGAACGCCTCGTTCAACTCCGCGCGCACGATGCGCGGTGCGTCCGGCAACAGCGTGAACAGCGCGGTGTTGCTCTGTACCGAGACCATGTCGGCAAGATGCGCGGTGCGCGCGACCACGCGCGCATCCACCGGCGCGCGCAGGGTCAGCACGTCGATTTCGTGACGCGCCTGCTTGAGTTTCTGCTTTGCCGCTTCCAGCGCCGCGTCGGCTTCGCCGATTTCCGCGTTCAATTCGGCCTGCGCCTGCTTGGCCTCGTCCGCCGCCTGCTGGGTCGCCGCGCCCGCCTGCGCCGCTTCTGCGGCGCGGTCGCCGCGCAATTTCATGCCGGCGACTTTCGTGCGCAGCGCCGTCGCGTGTGCCTGCGCCTGGGCGACTTCGGCCTCGGCGATGCCGGCGGTGAGCTCGGCCTGATGGGCGTCGAGTTTCGCCAGTACGTCGCCGGTTTTCACGCTCGTGCCGGGCTCGCCATGCAGCTCGGCAATGCGGCCGTCGCGCGGCGCGGTGATCTTGATCAGCCCGCCTTCGACGTCGACCTGCCCGCGCGCGATCGCGGCGTATGCCGGGGGCGCTGCAGTGGCGGGTGGATGATCGGCATTTGAGTGCGAGCACGCGGTGAGTGCGAACACCGCGGCGGCAAGTACGAATCGGCTTGCATTCATTGCGAGAATTCCTCGAGCGGAACCGGGATCATCGGCGCGCCCTCGGCGCGTGCGACATCGGAGAGTATCTTGCCGTCGGCGATCGTGATGACGCGATCGGCACTCGCCGCGAGGCGATGATCATGGCTGACGCAGATCACGGTGGCACCGAACACGCGCGCGATACGGTGCAGCGAATCGATGACGATCTTGCCGTTGACGCTGTCGAGCGCGCTGGTCGGCTCGTCGGCGAACAGCAGTTGCGGTTTCTTCGCCAGCGCGCGCGCGATCGCCACGCGCTGCTTTTCGCCACCGGACATTTCCAGTGGCCGCAGTTTCACGCGCGAGCCCAGGCCCACTTCTTCGAGCGCAGCGAGCGCACGGTTGTACGCGGTCTTGCGATCCAGCCCAAGGTAGCCGAGCGGCAGCATTACCTGTTCGACCGCGGTCAGTGCCGGAAACAGGTTGAAGCCCTGGAATACGAAGCCGGTGTGGTGCAGGCGGAAGCGCTCGAGTTCGCCTTGCGACAATTTCCACAAATCCTCGCCGAGTGCGACGACGCGGCCGCGATCCGGACGCAGCAGGCCGGACAAGATCGCCAGCAGCGTGCTCTTGCCGGAGCCGGAAGGCCCGAGCACGAGCGCCAGTTCGCGCTCCTCCAGCGCAATCGACAAGCCGTTGAGCACGGACGTGGAAACCACACCCGTCGTGTAGGTCTTGGCGACGTCTTCGGCGATCAGAGAGTGAGTCGTTGCCATCAGCGGAGCAGATTCGCCGGTTCCAGGTGACTGATCGTGCGCACCGCCATGACGCCGGACACCAGCGCGATGGTCATGACCAGGATTGCGCAACCGATGCCGGCCGTGATGTCGAACGCGATCGGTACGCTCTGACCGATGGCGAGCAACGTCAGCAGCACGCTGACGATGGCGCCGACGACACTGCCGAAGCCGCCGACCCACAACGCCTGTTCGAGCACGACGCGGCGCAACGCGGCACGGCCGGCGCCGAGCGCATTGAGCATCGCGTATTCGCGCACGTGGCTCGCCACGGCCGCGACGAGCGTTTGGCTCGTGATCACGGTACCGACCAGGAACACGATGAACGTGAAGAACACGAAGCCCAAGCCCGCGCCGGTTTCGAACATCCAGTACGTCGCTGCGGTGTGGGCAAATTCTGGCTTGGTCCACAGCGTGAAGCGGCGCTGCGGCCAGGCCTGCCGGATACGGTCGCGCACGGTTTCCGGGTTCGCGCCGGAGCGCAGCTTGGCGACGTAATACGCAACTTTTTCCGGTTCATTGGCCTCCGGGTTCAAGTGGCGCGCGGTTGCGATCGAGGTGACGATGTTGACCCCGCCGAGCGCACGCAAGCCCGGCGCAGCGGCGACAATCCGCACGCGGTGCCCATTGAGCGTTGCGCTGCCGCCGATATCGAGCCCGAGCTTGGGCAGGTCGGCTTCATCGACGATGACGGAGTTCGGTTCGTCCAATTTTGCGCGCACATCCGGTCGCAATGCCTGTGCAAACATCAATCCATCCGCGCGCGGATCGATGCCGGAAATGAATACCGAGACGCTGCCGCGACTGGCCGGTCCGCGCCAGTCGCCGTCCAGCCAGTGGAACGCTTCGACGCGCGCGACGTCGGGGTCGATCAGCAGCGCCATTTCCGTGTCATGCGGAATCGGCCGGCCGAGTTCGATCGTTTGCGTGCCGGGATAACCGGCCCACAGATCTGCGTCGGACTTGTTCACGTAGACGCTGGCGCTGTCGAAGATGCCGAACATCAGCGCCGCCTGCATCAGCAGCAGCAGGCCGGAAAACGCGACCGCAAGCGCTGCTGGCAGGAACTTGCGCCATTCGTAGAACAAGGTGCGGCGGGCGAGGGCGACGACGCTCATTGCATCTGCAGCGGCGGCAGGGTGCCGCCAAAGGATTTGTAGACGGCGATAAATGCGATTGCGGAATCGCGTTGTGCGAGCGCATGGCTCAGACGCGCCTGCGCCGAGGCGATCTGCGCGCCGGCCGTGTCGGCGTTGTCGGCCAGGCCGACGCCGTGCAGCTTGCGCGTGCGTTCGGCGCCGCGCTCGGCGGCGATGACCGAAATGCCAGCCGCTGCGAGCTGAGCTTGTGCGCGCTGCCATTGCGCGAGCGCTGCTTCGGCTTCGGCGACGCTTTCGAGCACGGCCTGTTTGTACGCAAGCACGGCTGCCTGCAGTGCGGCTTCGCGCGCATTGACGACATCGCGGCGCATGCCCCAGTCGAAGATCGGAATCTGGATGACCGGGCCGACACCGCCGATCGCCTTGTTCGGGCGATC
>Ga0163163_10001485_pt1 | contig 19858 bp, 10 predicted proteins | sample S65metaG_FD_119766 | JGI IMG/M metagenome (GOLD analysis project Ga0163163, IMG submission 119766) | Switchgrass rhizosphere microbial communities from Kellogg Biological Station, Michigan, USA - S6-5 metaG | ecosystem: Host-associated > Plants > Roots > Rhizosphere > Soil | place: USA... | reverse complement strand
CAGATCCGTAATGAACTTGTTCGCCGGCACGAAATCGTAAGCTAAGTTCTCATCCGGAATGATGATGTAATTGAAGTGGTGTGGCACGTTGGAAACCGAGTAAAACCCGTTCGCATCAGTGAACACGTTGGTCACTATGCTCCCAAGTGCGGCCACTGTGACTTTAATTCCCTGTAGCGGATTGCCGTTGTTGTCTTTCACGTGCCCGGAGATGCTGGCGGGTGGGTTCGGATCGGGCAGTCTTTGCCAGTTGGGCTGAGAGTCGGTGAAGTTATTGTTCGTAAGACACTTGAAATTCGTGTTGTCGAGATTCACCGTGCAAATCTCGAGGCCCGCTTGCGCCACGATCGACGCACCGTCAGGCGACCAGGCTGCTGTCGGAGCGTTGAAATTGAAGAGTTTTCTGAAGTTCGAGCCATCGGCGTTCATCAGGTGAACGGCGGCGCTGGTGGTGCTTGTGCCTCGCAACAGCATGATCTTCGTTCCATCAGGTGACCAGCGCGGATCGAAGTCAATTGTCGGTCCATCGGGAGTTTGCTGAATGGTGGTTAGTTTCGTCTGGCTGGTGGCGTCAGCGTTCATCACGTAGACTTCGCCTTCCTTCGCGTAGACGAACTTCGACCCATCGGGTGACCAGTCGACTGAATCGAGAAGCGATGGGCTGCCGGGCAACCGATATCCGCCGCTGCCGTCGCTGTTGGCGATATGTACGGTTCGGATGTTGTCAAGACTTGTTCCACTTCTGCCGATATAGGCTATTTGAGATCCGTTGGGCGACCAGGTAATCATGCGGCTATGAGTCGCGTTAGTCGCAACCTTCATCAGGCCCGTCCCGTCAGAATTAATGATGCTGATTGTATCGAGGAAAGGATCCTCAGTGGAACCAAAGGTCTGAAACGCGAGCTTCGTACCGTCAGGCGACCACGAGGGCTCGAGTGCGTTACTGGGAGTGTTGGGAAACAGCTTTTCGTCGGTGCCGTCGGGCTCGATTGTATAGATACCGCTGGGTTGAGCGCCGCCAGTGATACTTCGCTCACTGACAAACGCAATGATGCCGTTTGATTTCTGAAGCACCGGAATTGCTTTAACAGTGAAACCTACAGACGCGGTGTCGTTTGACGGATTCGGGTCAGGAATTGTCGAGGCGACTGACGCCGCGTTGAATATGACATTCCCTTCCGCTGCTGATGCATCCACGGCGACTGTGATCAGAATTGTTTCGGATGCTCCGGGTGCGAGTGGAGCGAAAACAGCAGTCACGATGTTGTCGTTTTGATTGCAAACGCTGCTGGTCGTAGTCACGCATTTGGTCAACGACGTCCCTGCGGTAAGGATATCGGTGACGGTCACGTTCGATGAAAGCGGACCATTGTTTTTGACGAGGAGCGAAAAAGTCACTTTACCGCCTGGAGCGACAAGACTCTGAGCCGCTCTCTTCGTGATCGATATGTCAGTGAATCGCACGACCGTTTGCGCGGTGGCAGTGTTGTTGGACGGAACGGCGTCGACTTCGTTGAGTGTGACATTCGCCGTATTGCTAAGCGGACTGACTGCGGGAGGTTTGATCGTCACCGTGATCTGTCCCGTAGCTCCGGCATTCAGTGTCCCGACATTACACGTGATGGAAGTCGTTCCGGTACACGTAATGCCGGCAGTTGCGTCCAGTGCGACGAAAGTCGAACCAGCCGGGAGGGTGTCAGTAACGACGACGCCAGTCGCGGGCAGCTCGCCGATGTTCTTTACGTCAATCGTGTAATGAAGATCACTGCCGAAATCCACTGGCTCAGGAGCATCAGTCACCGTTATCTGTACGTCTGCCGCCGGACGCAGCTTCGCGACGAACGCATCGAAACTACCACCCATGACCGGCTGTAGCGGATTACGCGACGGAAAGTCTATTGAGCTGGTGTCGCCGACGACGTAGACATTTTGTGATGAATCGACGGCTATCCCGTTTGCTGCGTCGCTGTTCGACCCGCCGAGATATGTCGAATAGATCAAGCTCGATCCATCCGGTGCAAACTTGGTTATGAATGCGTCGCTGAATGCGTCGCTACCCAGTAAATTTAGCTTCTGTAGTGGCGCAAACGTTGGGAAGTCTATCGAGCTAGTGGTTCCGGTGACATACGCGCTTCCGGTGTTATCGACTGCGATCCCATCACCTTCTTCGATACTCTCGCCGCCGAGATACGTCGAATAGACCAGTGCGGAACCGGCGGCGTTTACTTTTGCCACGAAAGCATTGCCGAAAAAGTCGGGAGCAGTCGGTTGGAACGCATTTACGACTGGAAAGGACTGCGAGTTAGTGCTGCCTGTTACATAAGCGTTGCCGCTTGCGTCGACTGCGATCGCGCGGCCCACGTCGAAGCCATCGGCTCCCAGAAACGTCGAATAGACGAGAGCAGAGCCACTGGCATTGAGCTTGGTAATGAAAGCGTCAGTGAAACCGTTAACAGGTTGAATTGCATTGGCGGTGGGAAAGTCACTCGAAGTGGCTTGGCCAGTGACATAAGCATTGCCAGATCCGTCTAAAGCGATACCGAGTCCCCGGTCGTCTAAATTGCCACCCAGATATGTTGAGTAAACTTGCGACGCCCCTCCCGCGCTCAACTTCGTTACGAAGGCGTCTTGTCCGCTGGAGGTACCGATGAAGAGAGTTGAAGACTGTGTCGGGTTGATAACGAGCGAAAGGACCTGCGTGTTCGGAAATCCCGTGTTGCTGATGGTCCAGGTAGCGCCGCCATCGATCGACTTGGATACACCCTGGAATGTGGTTATATAAACGATCGAGCTATTAGTTGGATCGAGGACGACGCTGGAAACAACGAGATTCAGGGTTCCGCTTAGGTTGGTCCAGGTGCTGCCGCCATTCGCGCTCTTAAGAAGACCGGCGATTGTCGCGGCGTATACATCGCTATTCGTCTTGTCGACCGCAACGCCGTTAGCGCCCGCGGTAAAGTTAAGACCGAAATTGAGCTGGGTCCAATTTACGCCTGAATTAGTGCTTTTGAAGAGGCCACGATTGGTCGCGGCATACAGTGTAGCTGTTACATTCGGATCGATTGCGAGCTCGTTGATAAAATTAGCGTTATTGATAAACGCGGAGGTCCAGTTTGCTCCGCCATCGACAGATTTGAAGACGCGGTTGCCGAAGCTTATGGCGTACAGCGTAGTAGGCGTAACCGGATCCAATATTATGTCGCGGCCGTTTCCCATAAAGCCGTTATTGATGGCTGTAAAAGTGTTGCCACCGTCAGTGCTCTTAAACATTCCGCTGAAAGTTGCGGCATAGATGATGGCGGGATTCGTTGGATCGATTGCGAGTTTGTTAATTGAGAGCGCTGGTGTGGTCGGGACGGAGTTCCAGTTTGCTCCGCCGTCGGTTGTTTTGAACAGACCGGTCTCGGCTGCGGCGTACATGATCGATGAGTTGTTGGGTGCAAATGCGAGGTCCAAAACTACCGCGGCCGCCAAACCTGAATCACTTCCCGCCCAATTGCCTGCGCCGTTTGTAGACTTGAAAATTGCACGACCCTGTCGATTTGCCTGCAAAGGATTGGTAGTCGGGAAGTCAGTTGATGAAGTGGTACCCGTTACATAAGCATTGCCCAGACCATCGACGGCAATCGAACTCCCGTCCTCACTGCCATGACCGCCAAGATACGTCGAATAGACGAGACCTGAACCCGCACTGTTCAGTTCGGTGACAAACGCGTCAGCATTACCATTCAACGCAGGATGCAACGCGTTGAGCACGGGAAAATTTATGGAATCGGTTTGACCTGTTAAGTAAACATTGCCGCTGTTATCAACGGCGATGCTGTTGGCGGTTTCGGTAGTACTGCCGCCGATGAAAGTTGAATAGATTAGGGCGGAACCGCCGGCGTTCAGCTTCGCGACGAATGCATCTGTTTGGCCGCCGTTCGTCGCTTGCTGCGGCGAGCTGGTGGGAAAGTTGAGTGAAGCGGTTTGACCGGCGATGTAAGCGTTGCCCGATGAATCGACAGCGATGCTGTGGCCCACGTCCAGACCGCTTCCGCCGAGGAAGGTTGAGTAAACCAGCAACGGATCGATCACGAGTGGTTGAGACTTGTCGTAGTTACCGACTTGAAATGCCACTTCACCGCGGGTCTTAAGCGAGTATCTGACCGCCACTTCGCGGCGCTTGTTGTTGATATCCTGATAAGCCTTAGGACGAAGCAAGCTGATTTCCTGTGCGCCGGACTTGATGACGAGATCGCCACGCCGGTTGAGTCTGAGTTTGCCTGCGCCATCAAACGCGAGTCGTATCTGCTTGAAGCTCGCGCCCGGTTGGACCACGAAGTCATACTCGAGTTGTCGCTGGTTGCCGTAGTAGACCAGATCGACGCCGGGGTAGATCTGCTCGTAACGAACGCGCTCGTAAGTCGGAATGTTTGTGCGCCAGTCAGATGATTTATTGCCGACGAGATAATTCACTTTGCCGGGCAGTTGATCCACGCCCGTGATTCGCGGCGCGGTTGCAGCATCTTTAAGACGCATGTGCAGCGCAGATCCGCCGAGGGAGAACGCTGCCCCGTCGTTGCTGAGAAAAATGCCGTAGCCCTTACCGCGAGCGAGAAACTTGACGCGCGCGTCAGCCTGTCCCTGATTGAGCTCAAAACTCAGTGGCAACCGCCCGAACGCGTCGGCCGAAGTTTGTCGGTTTTGTGTTTGGGGGTTACCGGACCACTGGACCGACGTTCCGGTTGACTTTGGTGCAAGAGTTGCGGCCAGCCCAAGGGCCAGCAGGATCAGGAAACTTATAGATTTGTACATGTTGTAAATTTTCGAGCTTCGGAGGCTGGGCCGCAGAATTGTTGGGAGTTTGTAGCCAGCGCAAGGCATAGTACACAAAAGGCACAAAAGAACAAAAGGCACAAAGAAGAAAAGGACAAGGACAAAGGACAAAGGGACAAAGGACAAGGACAAGGACAAGGACAAGGACAAAAGGCACAAATCTTTTTCTTACTTTGTGCCTTTTGTTCTTTTGTGCCTTTTGTGTACTACTTCTTCATGGACCGAAGCGGCCACGGTATTCGTCGGAGAAGAGGAAGCCGAAGATCATGTGGCGGAAGTTGCTCGGATCGTTGTTAAGCGTTGTGACCCAGTTGTTGAAGCCAACCGTATCCGGATCGCGACGCAGATATCCGAAGTATTGCATCGCTACAAACGCTCTTGTGAAGAACTTGTCCTCGACCGCTTTGCTCTCAACGATCTCACGCAACACCTGCGCGCGCGTCTTTTGATTTCCATCAAGCGCGGCGATCAAATCGGCCTTGTTGCTGAGCGTGATCTCCGCATTCTGCTCGAGTGCATTTACAAACGCGGCATTCGGCAGCGAGTTATAAAGATTCGTGAATTCAGTGCGCTGCACGAACGCATCCGTGTAAGCCGCCTTACTGAGAATTTCTGACTGCGGCGACTGCGCGCCACCAACCTGCGTCATGTCCGGCACAAACTCCGCATACCGCGGTCTGCGATCAAACGCGACTTCGTAAAATCGATACGCAAAGTAACCACGACCGCGAAACTCGTCTGACAGGAAGAACCCGCTCGACACGTGTACACGATCACACGAAGGATTCAGATTTTCACCAAAACCACCTTGCGGACAACCACTCAGCGTCTCCACCCAATTAGCAAAGCCAACCGTATCCGGCAGTCGACCAAGAAAGTCGATGTACTGCTGCGTCACGAAAGGCTCGACGCCATCGATCGGATTTTGCGTCGCGGGCGTGGTGTCGTTGTCTACGATCGTTACGAAGCGAACCGCAGGCAACTCCCTCTGTGCTCCGACTGCGGTCGTCAGAGTGATCCTGAATGTTTCATCAGACTCGACCTTCACATCGTTCACGATCGGAATCACAATCGACTTACTCGCTTCACCCGCAGCGAAACGAAGCGTCCCCGCTGTCGAGCCATAGTCGCACCGCTCGGAAGCGATTCCGTTGACAACGCTACAAGCCTGCAGTCCAGCCGTATCTGCTGTCTCAAAATTGACGGTTGCCGGACCTGCGACATCGCCCTCGCGCGTAACAACGATCTCCGCTGCCCCGCTGTCCTCGTTGACCCTGGGCGCGGCCGAAGCAAACTTCACAACATTCTTTCTGGTAGCCGTGAACGTAAGGAACTGATTGGTCGTCAGTGACGGTATCGTAATTTGAGCAAATGGCGTTGATGCTAAGACCCTGCCTGGCTCAAACATAAACGTCGATTGGTCGGAAACCGTAATTGCGTAGCCTCTGTTTGATCTTCTTTCACCGAAACTGAAAGCCCCGTCTGCATCTGTGAAGGTGGAATCGTTGCCAGAATTGCTCGAAAGATCGACGCGAATTCCACTCAGCCCCACACCCGTGACAGCCTCGATTACGCGCCCAGCTATCACGTTCGCGGGCTGCTTAGTGCCGACAAAATCAACCACTTGATTCCCCGTCAAATTTTCAAACACTTTTGACGCCGGAACGAAATCGTAAAGCGTACCCGAATCGGGATTCACGAAGTACGTGAGGCCTCGCGCGAGGTTTGTAAAAGTATAGAAACCGTTTTGATCAGTGAACACTGGACTCGACTGCGAGCCTGGCGAGCCTATGAAGACTCTGAATCCGACGAGCGGATTGCCGTTGTTATCTTTCACATGACCCGAGATGCTGGCCGGCACGAACGTACCAGCAAAGTCCAGCGCGGTGATGTTGGCATTAGTAATCGTCACCGTGCGGCTCGGTGGGTTGAAATCGAAAGCGCCGTTGAGGGGCGTCACCGTGTACTGGCCCGCCGGCAGGTTCACGAATTCGTAATTGCCGTTAAAGTCGATGCTAATCCGTGCATTCACTGGACCACTCAAGTCCACCTGCCCGAAAAATAGCGGGTTGTCGAAAGTCAATTTTCCAGACAACGAGAAAGTCGGTACAGGTGTCGGCGTTGGAGTCGGATTCGGATTTGGCAAGCGCTGCCAACTGGGTTTGGTATCGGAATTATTGTTGTTGGGACAGTTGAGATTAGTGTTATCAATGTTGACAGTGCAGATCTTTCCCGGCGAGAGCATCATCACGATCGACTGCCCGTCGGGAGACCAGTACGGCGTGTAGGAATCGAAATTGAAGAGCTTTCTCAGATCGGATCCGTTGGCGTTCATCACGTGCGTGAAGCCGAAAACTCCGTTTACGTATCGCGTGAAGAGGATCTTCGTGCCGTCTGGTGACCAGCGCGGATCGACGTCGCTAGTATCTCCATTCGGCGTCTGCTGCACGGTCGTTAGTTGTTGGTTTCCCGTACCATCAGACTTGATTACGAAGATTTCCTTACCGTTTGAGTAGACGAACTTGGTTCCATCCGGTGACCAGTCGACTGCAAACAAGGACGTAGGACCGCCCGGCAACTGGTAACTGCCGCTCCCATCCACATTGGCGATATGGATAGCCTGTGGTCCATCATCGCTGATGAAAGCGATTTGAGATCCATTGGGCGACCAGGTGATGCCGTGATTATTCCACCAGGCTTTGTCCGTGACTTTCAGGATTCCGCTGCCGTCAGCGTTGATGACGAAAATTTCGTTTGCGCCGGCGTTGACAAAAGTACTTTTCTGAAACGCCAGCTTGCTGCCGTCAGGGGACCACTCCGGTTTTCCCGCGCCCGAGTTGGCAGGAATGCCATTGAACAACTTCACATCGGTTAAGTCCGGTTTCGCGGTAAAGATACCACTCGGTTCCTGGAAGATCGGGAAAACGAATCGTTCAAACGCGATGAGGCCGTTTGATTTCTGAAGAACCGGAAGAGCGGCGACTGTAACGCTTGCTGTCGACGAGTTGTTTGACGTATTCGGATCGAGCACCGGCGAGCTCACGGAAGCGGTGTTACTGATCACGGTTCCTTCAGTTGCTGATGCACTCACCGCAACAGTCAAAAGAACCGTTTCCGAAGCGCCACCGGCAAGTTGTGAAAAAGTCACACTGCCGTTTGCACCACACACTCCATTTCCTGTGGCCACGCACTTCGTCAACGTTAGCTCAGCGGGAAGATTGTCGGTGACGATTACGTCCGCCGAAGCTAAGCTCTTGTTTTTCACCAGCAGTGAAAACGTGAGGGCGCCGCCAGGCGCCACGAGATCCTGGGCCGCTTTCTTTGTAATTGAAAGGTCGACGTCGTCCACGAGTGTCTCGGCTGTCGCTGTGTTGTTAGCGGGAGCATCTGCTTCATTGAGCGTCACCGTTGCCGTGTTGCTGATTGTTCCTTCAGGAGGCGTGACGACGATCGTGATTGTTACTGTTGCTCCGGCGTTCAGCGTTCCGAGGCCGCAGGTAATCGTAGTCGTTCCCGTACACGTGCCGGCGGTCGAGTTTGCGGAAACGAGCGTAGCGCCTGCAGGCAGCGTGTCAGTCAGCGTAACGCCGGTTGCCGGAAGTTCGCCGGCATTGTTCACCGTGATCGTGTAAGTCAGATTATTGCCGAGGCTCACCGGATCGGGAGCGTCACTCATCGTTACTACAACTTCCGGCGCCGGACGCAATTTTGCGATGAAGACATCCGAGCCACCACCGAAGCCGGGCTGTAGCGGGTTGTGCGTCGGAAAGTCTGGAGAGCTGGTTGTGCCGACAACGTAGATGCTCTGTGCAGAGTCGAGGGCTATGCCGCGTCCAAAGTCATGGTTTGTTCCGCCGAAAAATGTGGAGTTGATCAAGCTTGAGCCATTAGGAGCAAGCCTCGTTATGAATACGTCGTGGAATCCTCCATTTAACGCGGGTTGAATTGGCGCGAGCGTTGGGAAGTCAGGCGAGTTGGTGTCACCGGTTATGTACGCGCTTCCTGCTGCATCGATCGCGAGGCCAGCACACTCGTCGCTGTTGTCGCCTCCGAGATACGTGGAGTAGATCAACGCAGAACCAGCGGCGTTTATCTTTGTCACGAAGGCGTCGCTAGAGAGACTTGCATTGTGCGGTTGGAAAGCGTTTACAGTTGGAAAGGATTGCGATCCGGTGGTGCCACAAACGTAAGCATTGCCGTTTGTGTCAGCGGCGATGGCGCTGCCTGATTCGTTGAAATCGGCGCCCAGATAGGTTGAATACACGAAGGCCGAACCACTCGGATTGAGTTTGGTTACGAATGCATCGCCGGCGCCGTTAAAACTGTCCCCTCTACTACCCTGAATGGCGTTCGCCGTAGGAAAGTTAACCGAGTTGGTAACACCCGTGACGTAAGCGTTGCCCGAAGGATCCACTGCGATAGCGTTTCCCAAATCTAGTAGATCCCCGCCCAGGTACGTCGAATAAATCTGTGATGTTCCTCCAGCACTCAACTTCGTTACGAAGACGTCAGAGGTGCTCGTTGTGCCGACGAAGAGAGTTGACGGTTGCGTCGGGTTGGCGATTAAAGAAGAGATTCGCGTTCTTGGAAATCCATCGTCGCTGTCGTCCCAGGTGTTGCCGCCGTCGATAGTTTTCCGAATCTGAATAGCGGTCGCAGCGTAAAGCACGGACGGGTTTGTCGGATCAAAGGCGACACTTAAGAAATCAAATGATGTGATCCCGGATATGTGAGTCCAGGTATTGCCGCCATTCGTAGATTTCCTAATGCCAGACGTCGTGGCAGCGTAGATCACGTTATTTACCGGGTCGATCGTAATGCTATTGACGGAATGAAAATCCGCAATGCCCGTATTGAGCTCGGTCCAATTCGCGCCCGAATCTGTACTTCTGAAAATGCCACTGTCTGTGTCAGCGAAGAGCGTAGTCGGTGTGTTCGGGTCGATAGTTATACTGTCGACTCTCGAAGCCCCGTTTATGAGATTCTGGGTCCAGCTTGCGCCACCATTTACAGATTTAAAGTACGGGCTACCGCCGATGGCAGCGTAAAGAATAGTGGGCGTAACCGGGTCGACCGCTATCGATCGTACATGTGTATCAATCCCTGTGTTGCTGAGCGTAAAGCTATTGCCACCGTCAGTACTCTTAAACACTCCGCCATTCGTTGCCACATAGATGATGGCCGGATTCACCGGATCGATTGCGAGTTCACTATAAATAAAAGGCGGCGAGCCAGGCAGAGGAATCCAGTTTGCACCGCTGTCAGTTGATTTGAACAAGCCTGTATCGGTGGCGGCGTAGACAATTGACGAGTTACCGGGTTGAAAGACGAGGTCGATGATTAAGGAAGCCGCGAGACCTGAATCGCTTGGCCCCCAATTGTTGGCGGCGTCCGTCGACTTGAAGATGGCATGACCGGAGCGATTAGCTCGAACCGGATTAGTCGTTGGGAAGTCCCTCGACAAGGTGTTACCCGTCACGTAGGCGTTGCCGGCATTGTCGATGGCGATTGCGTTTCCCTTGTCATCACTGTGACCGCCGAGGTATGTCGAGTAGACGAGGGCTGAGCCTGTGCTATTCAACTCGGCGACAAACGCGTCACTGGGATTACCAGACAATGTAGGATGCAGCGCGTTGAAAACGGGAAAATTACCGGAGTTGGTTTCGCCGGTTACATAAGCATTCCCGGCGTTATCGACTGCGATGCTCGTAGCGATATCGTTGAGGTTTCCGCCCAAAAAAGTCGAATAGATAAGGGCCGAGCCGTTCGCGTTCAGCTTCGCGACGAAAGCGTCTGTATTACCGCCGTATGGTGCGAGTAAAGGCAGGGTGGTCGGTAAATCAGGTGAAACGGTTTGGCCGGCTATGTAGACGTTGCCTGATGTGTCGACCGCGATGCCGTTGCCAGTGTCCTGACCGCTGCCGCCGAGGAAGGTTGAATAGACCAGCAACGGATCGATTACGAGTGGTTGAGACTTATCGTAGTTGCCGACCTTAAAAGTGACTTCACCTCGTGGTTTGAGTGAGTATCGGACCGGTATCTCACGTCTCTTGTTATCGATGTTTTGATAAGCCTTCGGACGCAGCAGAGTGATTGTTTGCGCGCCGGACTTGAGGATCAGATCGCCGCTGCGGTTGAGTTTCAGTTTGTCTGCGCCGTCGAAAGCTAATCGGATTTGTTTGAAACTCGCGCCCGGTGCGATCACGAAGTCATACTCGAGTTGTCGTTGATTGCCGTAATAGACCAGATCGATACCCGGATAAATCTGTTCGTAACGAACGCGCTCGTAAGTTGGAATGTTCGTGCGCCACTCGGATGATTTGTTGCCGGCGAGATAATTAACCTTGCCGGGTAGTTGATCGACGCCGGTGACTCTCGGCGCGGTTGCGGCGTCTTTAAATTGCATGTGGAGCGCAGAGCCGTTCAATGAGAACGCCGCGCCGTTGTCGGTTAGAAAAATCCCATAGCCCTGCCCGCGTGCGAGAAACTTAACGCGCGCATCAGCCTGCCCCTGGTTGACTTCAAAACTCAGCGGCAGCCGGCCAAAATCGTGTCGCGCCGCTTGCGTTTTTTGCGTGTGTGGAATACTGGGCCACTCCACCGAGACTCCAGTAGATTTGGGCGCAAAAACCGCCGCCAGGCCCAGTGCCAAAAGGATCAGTAGACTTACAGATTTATTGTTCATAAATAAATGAGGGTTCATGTTGACAGATCTATTCGCCTGGTTTCGAGATGGGTTGGGCTTGCAGAACTACGGGGAGTAGAACAACGGCACGGACTATAAGACATTTTAGGTAAGTAGGGAAGAGCGACACTTGTAAACATAGGTGGCTGGGGCCTTAGAGGAGATTTGCAGCTTCCAAACTACTGCATGTTACACTCGCTCCTCGTACCAAGGTTCCGCTTTTGTGCGAGGTTGCGGCCACAATTGTGCCCCTGTAGCTCAACGGTTAGAGCAGCAGACTCATAATCTGTTGGTTCGGGGTTCGAATCCCTGCGGGGGCACCAGAATTGTAAGTACGATTCTTCTTTTGAGCCTTGGTATTGAGCTGGTGGTCAAGAGGGTAACGTTGATTTCTAAATGATCACGCCTGAAGAAATCGTCGGCGAAGAATGGGCTTCGTGGTATCGCCTCTCACCGCAAGAGCGCTGGCGTGAATCGGAAAAGTTGTGGCAAGTTTATTTCTACCTTGGTGGCTCCCTTGATACGCAACCCGATACTCAAAGTCCTTTCTTCGATCCAGACACATCGAGTAAAAGCGCTGCTCATGGGCGGTCAGGCATGCGTATTCTACGGCGCAGCCGAGTTTAGCCGCGACACTGACTTGGCCATCCTTGCAAGCTCCGAGAATCTTGCGAGACTCCAGAAAGCGCTGAAAGATTTGAAAGCGGAGGTAATCGCTGTTCCGCCCTTCGATCGGAAGTATCTTCGCAAAGGGCACGCGATTCACTTTAGATGCAATCACGCCGAAGCACTGGGAATGAGAGTAGACGTGATGACGAAAATGCGCGGAGTTTCCCCCTTCACAAAACTATGGACACGGCGTACCACGATTGAAGTAGATGGCTCAACGATTGAGTTGATGGGCCTTCCCGACCTCGTTCAAGCCAAGAAGACGCAACGTGACAAAGATTGGCCGATGATTCGGCGGCTCGTTGAGGTGAACTACTTCACGAACCGTGAAGCTCCGACTAAAGACCAAATTCAGTTCTGGTTTCTTGAGCTGAGGACGCCACAGTTGTTAATAGAGTTAGCCCGGCAAAAACGAATTCCGCCTCGACTTTTCCAACTACGACCCCTCCTCAAAGCGCTTAAGAGCGAAGACGAATCACTTCTCGCGACATTGTTGATCGAGGAGGAGGAGCAGGTACGCGATGCCGATCGACAATATTGGATTCCTCTCAAGAAAGAACTCGAAACTCTGCGCCACGCTCGCCTATCACGCAGCTGACTTATCACGGGAACATCGGGCACTAGGACTCATAATCTGTTGGTTCGGGGTTCGAATCCCTGCGGGCACTAATGGAGTTCCTTTTGTTTAGACGCCATCCACATTATGCTGATCACTCCGCCTTGCGCTTAAATAAAAAACTATTAGTCCTGCTTTGTAGAGGAAATCTGTGTCCCAATACAATGGCTTTGTTCTCTTTAAGGCCGGTGTTGATGCCTAACCTAACGTTGTAGAAACTGTACGAATATACGCAGGAGGATATGGACGTAGAATTCATATTAAAGCTTATCAGCGCGATGGCAGCGATTTTAGCAATCGCCGAACGAGTGTATTGCTACTCACCCAAGATTTACCAAAAGCTTAAAGGTGACCAGCCTCGTCAAATCCTTCCAGTACCACCCAAATCTTTAAGGGGTGGGAAAGCCCTCGCGAAAAAAAAGTTTATTAACCCTACTTTGTAGAAGAAATCTGTCTGTCCATATAATACTTTCGGCCCTCTTAAACTGTACTTCGGAGCGCAAATATGAAGCAGAGGACGCTGGGGGCGTTCGAAGAAGGAGTTCTACGGGTAATTCTTCGTCTTGAGGAGAATGCTTACGGAGTCACTATCCGCCGGACGCTGGAGGAGATAACCGAGCGCTCGATTTCAGTCGGAGCCATCTACACAACTCTGGTAAGACTTGAGCAAAAGGGTTTCATTAGTTCTGAGCAGGGGGAAGCTACTCTTGAGCGCGGAGGACGAGCGAAACGTTTCTTCAAAATTTCAGCGAGAGGTATTCAAGCTCTAAACGATACGATAACAGCCCGAGAGAAAATAATTGAAGAATTAGATTTCCGTTGGGAAACGAGCCGAAGCAAGGCTTAAATATGTTACCAGCTGACCATCGACAAATAGAAAAGAACACTAACACGGCTCTTGCACAGCCTTCGGTTGTACTTGTTGGGTTGATTTTTGCCAGTGGTATTTTAGTGAGCCTTTTGTTTATTCTGCCGAATTCACATTTAATTCGTTCGATTCTAGAAGCCGCTCTTGTTGCTCTAAACCGACACCTTTTTAATTCTGCTCACTTTGAATTAATCAAAGAAAGCGAATCGCGCCTGCCTCAATTTGGTGAACGGATGTTTCTCTTGCTCTTTCCGAAGCACCTGAGTGAATCGATGCTTGGTGATCTTTCAGAGGAATATGCTGTCAAAAGTGCGAGACTCGGATCGCGACGAGCCCGAATCTGGTTCTATAAGGAATTGATGTTTTCAATTTATCATTTAATGTTGCACAGTTCCGCTCGCGCGATTCAGCATTTGTTCGAGGGCCGCGACAGGCTGCACGCCCGTCAGTGCAAAGCGTTGATTGAAGACAAAAGCGGGGACGGCATGGACGCCTAGTTCGGCTGCTTCGCGTTCGTCGGCCATGACGCTTGGTTCGAATTGTTTGGTTTCGAGCGCGGTGCGCAGGGTTGAGTCATCGAGCCCCAGATCGTGAGCGAGCTGCCTAAGCACATCAATGTCGGAGATGTCTTCGCCTCGTTCGAAGAACGCGCGAAATAGGGCTTCGTTATAACCGTCGAATTGATCCTGCGTTTGGGCCCACTTCGCTGCTTCGTGTGCGCGGCGTGAGCGCGGTTGAATCGGTGGCAAACGCATCGTTATGCCTAATCGCTCCGCAAGCGGATACACCGAATCGCGCCACACCCGCGTCAGGTACTCACCCGCTGGATCGAGTGACGGCGCGGGATCGGGTCGCAACTCGAACGCTTTCCAGACCACCTCGACGTCCGGTCGCATTCGCTTCAGTTCGTGCAGGCCTGGCTCCGCCAGCCAACAGAATGGTCAAAGGTAATCAGAAAATAGTTCAATCCGCACTGCCATCAACCTCCATTTAACATTCGTTAATCCGCACAATCGAAGAAATGGTACACTCGTTACTGCCTTACCGCTGTTCTCATCTCGCCCGAGGTCAGCACCAAAATCGAAAAAGGATCATAAGATGAACTCGTCGTCATACCTATCGCTGCGTCTGCTTGTCGCACTCCTCGTGCTCATTATTTCATTCAGCGCACACGCACAAAGCGAGCCATCGGCCGACATTGTCGTCTCGAAGTCCGGTGACGAAGCGGTCGCGCTCGGCGGTCAAATAACTTACAACCTGATCGTCTACAATGCCGGTCCGGACGAAGCAGTCAATGTCGTTCTCACCGACGCGCTCCCCGCACACACGACTTTCGTGGATGCTTCGACCAACACCGGGTCGGTATCGTTTGACGGAACCACATTAACAGTAAACGTGGGTACGCTCGCCTTCGACAGCACGGCGATCGCCACGCTCGTGGTACAAGTGGATCAAAACACGCCGCGCGGTACGATCATCAGCAACGTTGCGACCGGCACGTCTGATACATCAGACCCTGACCCGTCGAACAACTCCGCCGAGGCAATGACGGCCGTCACTGGTCCATTCGCGGGAGACCTTCTCATCAGTGAGTTTCGTCTACGTGGTCCGGCTGGAGATGATGATGAGTTCATCGAGCTTTATAACAACACCGATGCTCCGATCGCAGTCGCGACCACCGACGGCTCTTCCGGTTGGGCCCTCGCCGCCTCAGACGGCATCATCCGTTTCACCATTCCGAACGGCACAATCCTCCCCGCGCGCGGACACTTCCTCGGCGTCAATTCCAACGCCTACAGCCTCTCCGATTATCCCGCCGGCATCAACAACGGTGAGACATCAACCGCAACCGGCGACGCGACGTACGAATCCGGCATCCCCGACAACGCAGGCATCGCGCTCTTCCGTACGTCGCAAACCGCGAACTTCTCCACAGGGACGCGGCTTGATGCCGTCGGTTCGACTGCAGAGGCGAATACGCTTTACAAGGGCGGGACCGGCCTACCGGTGCTCGTGTCTTTTGATGCCGACTACGCATGGGTACGCGACGCCTGCGGCAAGGGCGGGTCGATCACGACCTTTGGACCATGCCCAACCGGCGGGCTGCCGCGAAACACGAACAACAACGCGACTGACTTCTACGCCATCAACCCCAACGGTACTGACGTCGGGGCCGGACAGCGTCTCGGCGCTCCGGGACCAGAGAACTTATCGAGTCCGATTCAACGCAATGCTGACATGCTGGTCCTAAACCTGGATGGAACAGTGAGTAGCACGTCTTTACCAAACCGTGTGCGCGATTCCACCTCAGACAACTTGTCGAGCTTCGGCACGCTCGATATACGCAGACGCGTCGTCAACGGTACGGGTTTGCCCGTCACGCGGCTGCGTTTCCGTATTGTCGATATCTCGACTTTTGCGGCGCCTGCGGGAATAGCAGATCTTCGAGCACGCACTTCAACTGACGTGACGGTGAGTGGCATAAACGATGAGGGCACGTGCCTCGGTGTTGCACCTTGTGATGTGACTGTGCTCGGGACGACTCTCGAACAACCGCCTACGCAGAACAACCGCGGTGGTTTCAACTCGTCGCTGTCATCAGATTCGGTGACGCTGGCGACGCCGCTCGCGCCTGGCGATTCAATCAACGTTCACTTCCTGCTCGGTGTGCAGCAGACCGGCTCGTTTAAGTTTTACATCAATATCGAGTTGCTGACAGATCAATCGGGAGGAGAACTGTTACGGACGGCGTCTACGTCGGGGGTGCGAAAATCGACAAGAGGGACAGTGGTGAAGACCGCAGTCGCAAACTTCACGCCCGCACAGCCGAAACCAACAATTCAAAGCAGTCCTGCCGCAAAATTCATGAAGATGTCGCTTGGACCAACGATAACAGAGCCGTCTGGTAAGTTGGGTTCGCTAGGGAGAACTGTAGCGGGAAAAGTCACAAAGAGATTTGCGAAGCAGGCCGTCACTGCTCCTGCAAAAAGTTGAAGACCGGAATCGCTCCCGGTTTGTCGCAGGAGAGATCCCTCGAAGTCCAGAATTCGTGTTGGACAGAGTCAGTACCACCTGCGGTAGCGGGTGAGTGCGTAGCTGTGCGGCGACTGACCTCCTCAACACCGGCGTAATGGCTGCGCACCGACCCGCTACCGCAGGTGGTACTGACCCTGTCCAACCGTGGTCCAATCATGCGGGATTAGACACCCATGATGCGAAGTTGACTCAACTAAAAACTCGCGGTTTACTGGGTGCTCATGAAGCGACTAATAATTTTTTTCACTTGTGTCGTGCTCTTGGGGGCGAGTTGTGCGCGCTTTCACAACGCGCCAACTGAATCGAAAGACGCACGCTACGTCGTCATCTCGCCGATCTACAACGAAGTGATCTGGGCCCTGGGCGCGCAGAACACGGTTGTCGGCATCGATCTTTCCACCACCTATCCGCCGGAAGTTAAGAACGTGCAGACTGTCGGTTACCATCGCGCGTTGAGTGCAGAAGGCATTCTCTCGCTACATCCGACGGCGATAATTCACGACAACAACATCGGTCCACCGCAAGTGGTACAGCAACTTCAGCAACTAAACATATCGATGAAGCAGTTCAGTGCGAAAAACGATTCCTTCGATGGGACCAAAGCATTGATTCGCGAAATGGGCGCCTACTTTCATAAAGAGTCGCGGGCTGAAGAACTCTGCAACACACTCGACACGCAACGCACTGCATCGCTGGAAAAGGTAAAGCAATTCACGGATCATCCACGCGTCGCGGTGATTCATTTTGGACGCGCGTCAAACGTGTATCTCGTCGTTGGTAAGGGAAGTGGCGGTGATGGCGGTGGCGTCAGTCAGATGATCGAACTCGCCGGCGGAGAGATGGCCGTCGAGAACACAGGCGGCCGCGGCATGCAGCGAATGGAATCGCCTGAGATAATCGCGAAGGCGAATCCCGACGTCATTTTGCTGACCGACTACGGTTACGATCGTCTCGGTGGCTCAACCGATCAGATAAAAGCGTTACCGGGTGTGGCAACGTCAAACGCTGCTCGCGACAATCGCATCTTCCGAATCGAAGAGAACGTGCTTAATTACTTTGGCCCGCGCTCAGGTGAAAACATCGCCAAGGTAGCGGAAATCATCCATAAAAAGTGACAACGCAACACGGCCGTCGACAATTTGTCCTCGTTGCGTTAGTCGTAGTCACTCTTCTCGTACTACTCGCTTCGATACGATACGGCGCGATCGATTTTTCCATCGCTGAAATCAGTCGCGCCCTCGCATCTCTGTTTCCCGGGCAGCCTGAACCAACCTTGGACCAGCGCATTTTTCTCGAGCTGAGGTTCCCGCGGGCAATTCTTTGCCTGTTGGTTGGCGCAAGTCTCGGCGTCGGCGGAACGCTGATGCAGGCGCTGTTTCGAAATCCCATTGTCGAGCCGGGACTGGTTGGCACTTCAAGCGGCGCTGCATTCGGTTCTGCTTTGTTCTTCGTACTCGGTGGTGTGTTTCACATCGGCACGAGTCTCTGGAGTTTGCCGATTGCAGCGTGTGCCGGCGGCGTGATCTCGACTTACCTGGTTTTTCTCCTCGCGCGATCGCGCGAAGACGGGCGCGCGTCGATTGTCATGCTGTTGCTGACCGGGTTGGCCGTTAATGCTCTTTTCATGAGCGCGATCGGATTTCTGTCGTACATCGCGCGTGATCCGCAAGCACGCTCGATCACGTTTTGGAGTTTGGGAACTTTGTCCGGAGCAAGTTGGAAGGCAGTCGAGATCGTTGCGTTGTCGACGGTGCTCGGATCGATCGTAGCTTTACGTTATGCAAAACAGCTCAACGCCTTGATGATCGGCGAAGAAGAAGCAACGTATCTTGGCGTCAACGTCAATCGTCTGAAGTGGATCATTCTTTCAGTCAATGTCGTCATCGTTGCTGTAGCGACAGCGTTCACGGGCGTCATCAGTTTCGTCGGGCTCATCGTGCCGCATATTCTGCGAATGCTTGGTGGCGCTGATAATCGATTCCTGATCGTCGGGAGTGCGCTGACCGGTGCGACACTACTGACACTCGCGGACCTGATCGCGCGGCTTTCAGTGCGACCGGCGGAGCTCCCGATCGGTATCGTGACGTCGGCGGTTGGAGTTCCGGTGTTCATCTTCTTACTGCGGCGACGGCAGTACGTGTTCTGATGCTTGTTGGCCGTAACATCACTTTCCGCGTCGGCAGCAAGAAGCTGATCTCGGAAATTTCTGCGTCGTTCACGCCAGGCGGGCTTCATTTGCTCGTCGGTCCGAATGGCGCGGGTAAGTCGACCCTCGTGAAAGTTCTTGCGCGTCTGCTGCGTCCGCAAACAGGTAGCGTTGAATACGAAGGCGCCGACGTAGTTCACGCCAGTGAAGCCGAGCTTGCGAAACGTCGTGCGGTGCTTTCACAGGCGATCGAGATCGCGTTTCCTTTGACGGTTCGTGAGGTGGTGATGATGGGTCGCTATCCGCACTTTTCCGGTCGGCCTGGACCAACGGACGAGCAGATTGTCGACGAAGTCATGCGGCATTTCGATGTCGTAGAGTTTAAGGATCGTTACTATCAGAGTCTGAGCGGTGGGGAGCGTCAGCGTGTTAACTTCGCGCGTGTGCTGGCCCAACTATGGGACCACACTACTGATTCGTGCCGTTATCTTTTCCTTGACGAGCCGTTGACGTTTCTCGACATCCGTCACCAGATCGATTTCATGAAGCGGATTCGAAGTTTTACGAAAGAAGCGGATGTGGTTACCGTAGGCGTAGTGCACGATCTCAATCTCGCAGCGCGGTTTGCCGATCAGATCCTGATGTTAGATAGAGGACGCGTTGTCGCCAACGGCTCTCCCTCTGAAGTACTAACGACCGAACGGATCAAACAGGTCTTCGGTGTCGAGCCAACAATGGTTCATACCGAGGACTCAGGCATCCACCTTATTTTTGGTACGGGTTCAGTTTGAAATACGCCGAAGGCGTTGGCTAATGTCAGCCCAGGGTTGGAGCTTGCGACAACCATGGGACCATCATATAAAAGGCGTTGAACCCTGAAAGGGTTCGCCAACCGCGGAACCCTTTCAGAGCCTGTCGGTTTATGAATCGAGTCGCAACAATCTTGGTTCAGCAACGCCGTCCGTCTCGAATGTGATTGCTAATGAAAAGTCAGTGGCTCAATTTAAGAGGAGGCCCACT
>Ga0163163_10001484_pt1 | contig 19863 bp, 17 predicted proteins | sample S65metaG_FD_119766 | JGI IMG/M metagenome (GOLD analysis project Ga0163163, IMG submission 119766) | Switchgrass rhizosphere microbial communities from Kellogg Biological Station, Michigan, USA - S6-5 metaG | ecosystem: Host-associated > Plants > Roots > Rhizosphere > Soil | place: USA... | reverse complement strand
TTGCAGACTACTTTGACAAGATCGAGGAACTGCCCGTCCTCGCATCGATCGAACCGGGTGATCTGAAGTCGCAACTTCCAAGCTCGCCTCCACAACACGGCGAACCAATGGAGAAGATCATTGCCGATATAGATCGACTCGTTGTTCCAGCCTTGACTCATTGGTGCCATCCTTCTTTTTTCGCTTATTTCGCTACCTCAACATCAGGTCCGGGAATTCTTGGTGAACTGCTCACTGCAGCGTTCGACAACAAAGCGATGCTGTGGCGAACATCGCCGGCTTCAACGGAGCTGGAGGAAGTTGCTCTCGACTGGTTGCGCCAGATGATGGGGCTCGACCCAGGCATGACTGGAATTATTTACGACACCGCGTCGGTCTCCAGCATGCACGCGATTGCAGCAGCGCGCGAAGGTGTTGAGCGACGTATTCGTGAAGAAGGCATGAGCGGAAGACCTGACTTGCCACTTCTTCGAGTCTATGTGTCCGAACATGCCCATTCTTCGATCGAGAAAGGGATTATCACGCTTGGCCTTGGTCAACGAGGAATGCGAAAGATTCCAACTGATAGCGAGTTTCGCATGGATGCAAAGGCTCTTGCTGCAGCCATCGAAGAAGACAAGCGCGCTGGATATATTCCGTTCTGTATCGTAGCGACTATCGGAACCACTTCAACAACGAGCATCGATCCGATTTCAGAGATCATTCCGATCGGTGAAGAACATGCCATGTGGTTGCACGTCGACGCAGCATATGCCGGTTCGGCGGCCGTTGTGCCCGAGCTACGCTACATCTTGGATGGCTGTGAGCGAGCTGATTCGCTCGTGGTGAATCCTCACAAATGGTTGTTCACTCCGTTTGATCTTTCAGTTCTTTACACACGTCACATGGATCTGTTGCGACGGGCGTTCTCACTTGTCCCGGAGTATCTCCGGACGCCGGAGCAGGAAAAAGTTAGAAGCGGCTCTGACTACGGGATTCAGCTCGGACGCCGGTTTCGAGCACTGAAGCTGTGGATGGTCATTCGTTACTTTGGACACGAAGGACTAGCCGCGAGAATCCGTGAGCATTGTCGATTGGCAAAGTTGTTTGCTTCGTGGGTTGAAGAATCTGCTGATTGGGAGTTGCTGGCTCCTACTCCGCTTGCGTTGATTTGCTTCCGCGCGTGTCCGAAGCGTGAAGGCGAAACAGAAGAGGTTCGTGCAAAACGTTTGGATGTTTTGAACGAAGCGATCATGCACGGAGTGAACGCAACCGGAAGAGCTCTGTTCTCTCATACGAAGCTCAACGATAAACTCACGCTGCGATTGTCTATAGGAAACATCCGTACGACTGAAGCTCATGTGAGGCAAGTTTGGGAGTTGATGAATGAGCAGTTGCAGTTGTTGCGTTAGCGGACCCCGTGTCCGATACGCTTCAGCTTGTCGGGTCGTTGTTTCGGGTCTGGGAAGCGCGACAAGCTAAAGAGCCTTGCAAACTTGACTTCTGATTCTCCCCAAGCTTCAGCTTGGGGTTAGGCTCGACTCGGAAAAGTAGTTAACCGTTTCAACGGTTTATATAGAACACTCGAGTCTTTCGGAAACCGTTAAAACGGTTCCAAGACTTCATATGAGATCTGATCCCCAGGCTAAAGCCAGGGGAGAATGAGAAGTGGGTTTTTGCAGCCGCTCTTCAGTTTGTGGTTTCGCGTTTATGTGGACGCGGAGCAGGACAAGCTAAAGCATTCGGACATTATTCGAGCCCGTTCTTGCTAACTCTTTGCTATCGGAGAATTGAAATGAAATTAGTTCGCATCACGTTTCAAGTGAATCTCATGTTGTTGCTTGTCTGCGTTGCCGCACTTGCCCAGACTGGCTCTTCCAAACAGTTCAGCAAGGATGGTCTTACGTTTGACTATCCAGGCGATTGGGTATTGCAGGACGACAGTAATAAGGATGGCCAGTCACTGACACTTGCACGTGCAGATCTCGACGTCTCCATCAATGTCTTCGCACATCGCGGACGAATTAGTGCAGACAAACTTCCAGACGCGAAGAAGGCTTTTATAGACCCTTATGTGGATGCCCGGGTGAAACAGTTCATTCAGATGGGGACGACACCGCAACAGGCACCCGACACTTCGGATATTGCCGGACAGAAAGCCGATGGAGTTGCAATTACGGCGAGTCTTGGTGGTGTTCCCGGATCTGCAAAGATCTACTGGACGCTGGTTGGAGATAGAGTTGTTTTGCTTACTTACTTCGGGCCCGACAAGCAACAAAAGCAGTTTGCCAGTGTCTGGGATACGGTCCGAAACAGCATCAAGATCGAAGCTCCGAAAGCCAAAGCAAAGCCGTAAAAATGTCATCCGCAGATTTACGCATACTCCTTTTCAGGTTCGGAATTTATTTTCCGGTTGGTGGCAAATTTTCAGGTCGGGAAGGGGACCCTGTCCCCGCCTGCAGTCATTACTACTTAGATAAATATTGATCCTGCTGGATGTTAATCAGCCGAGCATTAGTACTGTGGACGGCGGGGACAGGGTCCCCTTCCCGACCTGAAAATATCCTTCCAACTGGAATCTGCGTAATCTGCGGACGATCGTTCTTTCATCGTTAAGTTGACACAATGACCCCCAGGCTCCTTTCAAATCTCGCATTCACTGTCACTTTGGTTTTGCTTGTTGGCACTCATAGTGTCAATGCGCAGCAACGTCGTCCCCTGACGCCTGCTGACATTCTTCGCGTAGGGACTGTGAGCGATGCGCAAATCTCTCCAAACGGTTCGTGGATCGTATACACCGTCTCGACAGTTGCCGATGACAAGACAATCAATACTCTCTGGCTTGTGAGTGCCGGCAGTGCTTCCGCTGCGTATCCAACCACACCACAGCAGCCAGGCCGTCGCGCCGCGCCTTATGCTGACTGGCCTGACTTCAGGTCGAACGCTGCCCCGTTGTTGCCTGTAGGGTGGAACGCGTCAACAGCTCGCTGGTCTCCCGACAGCTCGATGATTGCTTTCATCTCGAAGCATGAGGAGCAGGATGGATTGTGGACGGTCAAGTTAGATAAACGTGAACCTCGCTTCATCACGGGAATCCAGTCAACGAACTTCTTCATTAGCTATGCCGGCGAATCGTTTTCATGGTCGCCTGACTCCAAAAGGATCGCGTTCATCTCAGCGACACCGGAGACAGTCGGCGATGTTTCATCGGGACGTCGCACAGACGATCCTCGAGTCATAGATAGAATCCAGTACAAGTCGAGATCGTCGCTATCTGACAACAAGCGCACACACGTCTGGATTGTCGATGTCGACAGACCGGAAGCACGGCAATTAACGTCAGGTGCGTTTTATGATCACGCGGTGAGTTTTAGCCCGCGAGGCGACGAAATAGTTTTTCTTTCCAACCACGAAGACGATCCAGACGCAAACAACAACTCCGATATGTTTGCCGTCGACATTGGTGGCCAGGTGCGTCGAATTACGGAGACTAAGGGTTGTGAATACAATCCGGTTTGGTCACCTGATGGAAAATGGATCGCCTACACAGCTACGAGGCGTGACATTACGACGATCGACAGTGTCGCCGAAGACACGCACGTCTGGGTTATTCCAGCATCGGGGGGCGCGGGAAGAGATGTCAGCCGAGATCAGGATCGAAGAGTTCGCGACCCTCAATGGTCGCCTGACAGTCGATCGATATTTTTTCTGGCGGGTGATCGCGGATACACGACGATCTTTCGCACGGGCGTCGAAGGCGGAAAGATCAGTCGGTTCTCACTGTTTGTTGTCGAAGGTCAGTTGGGCGGGGTCTTCGACATAGAAGACTCTAAATTCCGTGTCGATACAAATTCTGCCGCAACGCTCGCGGCACCGTTTCAAATAACAGGGTTCAGCGTTAGTCGTCGATCTCGATCCGATATCGAAACATCGCTGCCTCTTGTCTTCACTATGGGCACCGCAATCCGTCCGGCGGAAGTGTGGTCTGCAGTGGGAAGTGGCCTGCCGTTACAAAGGCTTAGTGGACATAACGATTCGTTTGTGAGGTCGGTCCGGTTTGTAGTGCCCGAGGAATTTACATTCCCCAGTTTCGATGGCACGCAGATTCAAGGTTGGATCATGAGACCTCCAGGTTGTCGCGAGGATCGAAAGTGCGCCCTGGTTCTCAACATACACGGTGGGCCGCACGGAATGTACGGCTGGTCATTCAATTCAAACTTTCAGACTTTCGTTAGTCGCAACCTCGCGGTCCTATATTTGAACCCACGCGGATCGAGTGGATACGGTCAGAAATTTTCTGACGGAACAATCAACGAATGGGGTGGTGGCGACTATAAAGATCTAATGCTCGGAGTTGATGAAGCACTCCGTCGCTACTCATGGATCGACGGCAATCGATTGGGAGTGACTGGGGGAAGCTATGGCGGCTTTATGACGAATTGGGTCATCACTCAAACGCCGCGCTTCAGAGCCGCAGTGGCTGCAGCCAGTGTTAGTAATCTAATCAGCTTTTACTCCACATCAATTTATCAGGATCTTGTGCACGCTGAGTTCGGCGGCTATCCGTGGGATAACTACGAACTGCTGTGGCAGTGGTCGCCGCTTCGCTACGTGCGACAGGTGCAAACACCAACGTTGTTCATTCATGGGGAAAACGACAACGACGTGCACATAACGCAGGCAGAAGAAATGTATATGGCGCTGAAGCGCAGAGGGGTCGACTCAGTGTTTGTTCGATATCCGAGGGAAGGACACGGACTGCGTGAACCAAAACATAGAGTTGATGCCCTTGAACGCACGATTGCCTGGTTCGAACGTTATCTGAAGTAACCATGACGAACAAGAAGCAACTAAAGAAGGACTATCAACTCGCGAAGCGTCCGCTTGGAGTTTTCCTAATCAGAAACACGACGAACGATAAGGTTTTTGTCGGTGCGGGCCTGGACCTTCAAGGAATAATTAATCGACACAAGTTCGCGCTGTCAGCTGGCGGACACAACAGTAAAGAGCTGCAGAAGGACTGGAATGAGTTAGGCGCTGACGAGTTCGATTTTGAGATCCTCGATCAAATGGAACCATTGGACACCCCAGGATTCGACGCACGTCGCGAGTTGAACTTCATGGAAGATATGTGGCTTGAGAAGCTCAACCCGTACGGAGAGCGTGGGTATAACGAAAAGAAACTAACGAGGAACGAACGATTGAAACGAATTGCTGAGAATCGAAGAAGCGATCAAGACGTCTGAGTCGTATCGAAGCAGGGTCGCAGCCAAATCATTTGTTATTCGGCTCGGCTTCGCCGCCTGATGTGAGGAATGGCTATGCCTTTCCGTTTGCTGGCTCTTTCTTCTGGGCTGCGCCCTTGTCCTCGACAAGTCTACAGAATATTTCCGCTGGGTCGCCTAATTTGAAGTCGCACTTATATTGAGCCATTGGCAGGGGCGCAGCCCAGGCGGAAGGGTAAGCTAAACGGAAAGGCACAGCCATTCCTCACATCAGGCGGCGAAGCCGAGCCGAAAGAAAATCTTGCAAAAGAAATTCGTTGAGTCGGCAGTCAGTGGCGACCAATCGTTACTGATCAAGATCGGTATGTTAGAGAATAAAAGTTTTGGGGCGGCCACGGAGGGCCGCCCCCAACGAATTACTGTACTAACAAACAAATGGCGGAAGTGAAGTATCACCTCCGCCATTCTTTATTCGATCCTCTCTAGCGAGAGTTAGTAACCTCGATACCCGTCAGCGTAACCAGTTTGGAAACCCTGCCGGAAGTACTGCTGATACAAACCTCGATCACCTAAACGTGAGCTGTAGTCTTTCGTAGCTCGCTGATAAGAACTCGAATCACGGAATTCGCCTCTGCGACGGTGATTTCGATCATCTCGTCCAGCCTTTATGCCTTCATTGTAGCCGGCATTCAACGCAGTTTGGCGAAGGTTCGATGACCCACCGTAATCCGGGTAATTGTCGTTCGAACGACCGCGCCTGTTTCGTGTTTGGTCCCTATAATCCCGATTATGTCGATAGCGATCATTAGGGTACTGTGAACGATCATTAGGGTACTGAGGGTACTGTGAACGATCATTAGGGTACTGTGGATACTGCGCCTGTGCAGTTAGATTCGCCGAGAGACCGCTCCCAAATAACAATGCTAACGCGAATACGGTCCCTGAAAGTTTATTTCTGAAGTTGATCAATTTCATCTGATAAGCCTCCTCCTCATACGAACTTTCATTTGGCAACAGGCATGCCGTCCCGAAAATAGCGAGATATGAGGATTTTAGGTGAAGACAATGCACTGATTCATACCAAATGGTGTTGGGATAGACGACATAGGGAAAATCATTGATTGTATTTAGGTTGTATTTGGTCGTGGAGCCGCGGCGTTTGCGGCGTTTGTAGGTGGGTCTTGGTATATTAGGACCAGCTAACGTTTGCACCGGCCCAGGGTTCTTGACGGCAAGGTCAGGCTTCTACTCTTCTAACTGTGAAACAGCATTTACAAAACCTGCGTGAGTTGGGAATGCGTTGCGTTCGGCTTAAATGTCCGTCGTGCGGTCAATCCTCCATTGTTGAGCGACCATTTCACATCCGACACCATTGTCATACGTGTCAATCACTATTTAAGAGGGAAGAAGGCTTCTTCGTCGGCGCCATTCTGGCCAACGTGGTGATCACCGAGTTGATAGTTCTGGCAGTCTGCTTTTTCTGTCTCCTGGTCATTGGTTTTGAGTACGACACAGTCTTGTGGTTGTTGTTCACGCTGGCAATCATCTTCCCGATAGCGTTCTTCCACCACAGTTGGAGTTGTTGGCTCGGCCTGGATTATCTGGTTGAGGATTTGCCGAAATATCGCGGTGGCCCGACTCGATAAGAATCAAGCGGTACTCTTAGTTGTCTGGTCCTTCGTCCTGGTAAACCCATCACGTCGAAACAAGTCAAAGAACCAGGAATCTCCTTCGGTTTCCTTACCGAGTTGTCGTTTTTTTCTTGTTCCCAACGCACTCAACACGGACCCTGCCAGCGTAAGTAGTACTCCCCAGATCGCGAACTTCTTCCCTCCATGACTAAGTTTCGACATGATGATGACTGCGGCTCCGCCGGCTGCGAAGCAGAACGAAAGCATTCGATGCGTCGCACGCGAGCGTAGCCAAACGCTGGCTAGATTAATCAACATAACGAGAGCCAGGACTGGTTGCAGCCACGGCGCGTAAGGAATGCGATCAAAGCCCGCGATGCCGAAAACACTTAAATACGCGGCCCAACAAATCGGACACTTCGGAAAGAATGCGACACCTAACGATGCCATCGTTCCCAGGGTCGATGCGGTAGCATTCTTCTTGTTACGGGCTTGAGATTTTTCTTCACTTTCCTCGTGAAGTATTTCGATCGCGCGTTCTACAACTTCCTGTTCATTCCAGTGAATGCGTTCAAACACGCTCGCGATTCTCCCCCTGCTGTCGAGAATGTAGACCTCGACACGGTGTCGATTGACGAGCGACTCGATAAAATTGACTCCCAACCGGAAATGTTTTCGAACTGAGTCAATGCCGTCGCACGCACGCAGCATTCGATGACGCGTATTCAGTTGCACACTGCGATTCTGACCGTAACCACGAATCCGCTCTGACGAATCAAACTCTGGATCGTAAGTGATCGCGGCCGTATTGATTTTGTCGGCAAGACCTCGTTCCAGGAGCGACTCCTGAATTCTGGCAAGCTTAGTAATTGATAGTGAGCATTTCAGAGGGTTGTCGCAGCGTGTGTAGAAGAAAACTACAATTGAAGGTTGTCCTTGAAAGAAGTCGCCAAAGCTAATCAGTTCGTTGTTGTGATCCTCGAAGATCACGGATTCAACTGGTTCACAGCCGCGACGTGAATTCGAAGTCCACGAGAACCTGTCTTTCAAACCCAGCGGTAGAGAGCAACAGAAGTCGTTATCTACCGCTTCTTTTCCTGAGATTGCTTTTATCGCTTCGTCGATGCTGGCCAGAAGAGTTCGCGGGAGTCTGTCGGGCTGGGCTCGCAACTGTTCCAGTTCAGACAACACGGGTTCTGCGTTAGCTCCGAGCCAGCGCAGCGTGGTCAGTAATTCCTGGACCGGAGTCGTGACGTTATCACCATCACCGTATTCACCGTAGCTCTCAAAAGAAACTGGTTCATTGCGGTAGCGGATATGCGTGATCGCGCGCATCACGAAAGGCGCGAAAGCGGAGGTTGGTCTTGCGTAACTACGAAGAGCACGCGCAGCTGCCGCAACCAGGTACGGATCAGTGCCGGTGTCTAATTCTTCAAGAACAAAGATGAGTGCTTCATCCGTAAGGCTACAAAGCGAGAGGTTATGCAAAACCCACCCGCGCATTCGAGCAGTCGTCGCTGCTCCGCGTTGATCGTAAAGTTCATTATCTTCGCGGAGCAGTTCAAGTAATTCATGCTGACGTTTTGGGTCGGCGGCTCGCTCACTAACAAGTGAAGCAAATTCAGTCTCTGTAACTTCGACGACCATCGGTTCTTTAACGTCCGTACTTGCTTATGAATTGGCGAGCAGTTCGTTTTACCTTGGCGCCACCCTTGGTGCTGATACGATTCACGTGCTTTTTGAGCGCCGCATCTTTATTTACTTGATCTTTGTCACCGAACTGAGTGAGTGCCGTTAGACTCGTCGCTTTGATCTCGTCGTAATCTGAATCGTCAAGCAGGATCTCTCGTGCGCTCTCCTGCAACTTTTCCGGCTTTAGTCCCTGTAGAGCTGCAGCCGAGACCTGTCGGATCTCCGCTGTTTCGTTCTTATCGCGTAGAAGCTTTTCGAATACTGGTGCTGACTTAGCATCGGCAGCCAGCAGTCTTAAAGCTTCGCGCTTTGCCTCCTCGTTTGGTGGGTTGTTAACAATCTTTCTGGCAATTGGATACGCTTCCGCGTGAATGTCATAACTCAGCAGCTGCAATGCCTTCTCGGGCGGTACCAATTCCTTTTCAGGATTCTCTAATCCTTCAAGCAGCTTTCGCTGTGCAAATCCGTCCTTCTCGCGTGCGAGTATTCCAAGAACTCTTTGCCTCATCTCCAGATCTGGGTCGGTGGCGACTTTCCGTAGCGTGGCAATGTAGTCGCTGCGACACGATTCGAAGGCAACGACGCTGAAGCTGGCGGCTTGTATAGATTGAAGTGCGGCGAGTCGAACTTCTATTGGTTGGGCCTGGTCGCGCAGCACGCTCAACATCGATTGCAGGTCCTTGTCGCTCTCGCAGACAGCCAAAGGCACTTCAGCCATTGCGGCAACGCGCGCCTTTACAGTTTCTTTGTCACTCGTTGCAACAGACATCGCGGCGCGTGTTGACCTGGGCTTCGCGCTTTTAGCTTTTGATTTTTTTGTGGCTTTAAGTTTCGTGGTCATGATTCCCGTCTCCTCGTGCAACGCACTTATGAAAATGGTACATCGTCGTAGTCGAATCCTAAACGAGATACGGCATTGACATTACCCTGGTAATCAAGAGATTGGCTTACGCGCGGTTGAGGGCCCGGTGCACTCACACACGGTGATGCGGCCAGCGAACCACCCGGAGCAGTCGGCGGTCGTGGTGGCGTGGTGATTCCGTTCCATGGCCACATAGTGTCCGGCAGGTTATGACCGATTGGATTTGCCGCCCCATCGAAGGAAGCCGCGACGGCTGGATCAAATCTGCCAAATTGTCTTTGCCATTTTGCCCACAATCGATCGACGTTGCAGTGAAGCAGGAAGAACAACGGATCACGCGCCGCAGTGCCAATGCTGGAAATGAAACCACCAAAGCTCGTGTGTGCGGAGCCATGTGGATTTCCCTCTAGCGTTCGAAAAGCAGGATAAGCGTTGCCTAATGCGAGTGTCTGAGCTTCCGTACGCAAACCCGGAGGCGCGGTGTTAGTTCCAAAGAATGGACGCCGGTTGATTCCAGGCACACCGTCCGTTCGCCAGAACTGAAGCGGATTTGTCGGGCTGAAACTTACAGTTCCCACTGAATTGGAAACGCCAAAGAAATCAAGTGTGAAGATATTTGGTGAAGCCTGATCAAATCGCCAGTAAGGCAAAGCGACCGTAGGGTCAATGGATTGTAGCTCTCGTTCAAGGTCTAAAAGGTAAGCGCGGTGCCAGGGAAGAAATCCAGGCGCGCCGTGAGCTTGAGGTGAGGTGACATTCGTGTGCATATCGCGGAAATCTGCGAAGCGACCGGCGCCTTGATTGTTTATCTGAGCAAATGCAGAGACCAGCCTGTCGCGTTCCGCTGGCGTCAGGTTATTCGCGTTCTTTCGAATGCGTACCATCACCTTTACGGAGCCGGCTAGAAGTGTTCCGAACCTGGCATCGATTCTTACGTCTGCATTACTGCTGCTCGGTCGTCCAAACTTTCCGGCTACAAAGAAGGGAACGGAAGTGCCAATGATTGGAACGGTCAATGTGAGTGTGTTTGAAAACGCGCCTGTCGTTCCTTTGCGAAAAACGACAGCTCCTCCTGTGGCCGCCGAGGTGCTCGAAAGACGAATCGTAACGGTAGGGGTGATTGCGCCCGACGGGTTTGTTACTCGGATCCGGCATGGTGAAGGCGCCCATGACACGAATTGTGACTTGGGATTTATGCTGTTATTGATCTGAACCTCGACATTCATGTGGTCTTTCTCCTTCCGCGGGGACTCTCGAACGTAGTTGCAATGGGAGACACCTCTTCCCACTGGCAATAACAAAATCCCGGAGTTAATGGCTACTGTGAATGAGGCTAAAGCAAGAACAACAACAGGTGATCTGCGATTTGGGGGGCCTGAGGATTCGCTTGCTAACTAGCCTAAAGGATTGACGGAATCTTGTGAGGACTCCGCCGGTACGCGAGGCTCTATTTGCGAACGGGCGCAGCCTACACCCCACCTACAACGATGTCAATATTGATTCACGGTGGAAAGAACCATCATTCACATCCGCAGATTACGCAGAATTCACATCCTAAGATTACGCAGATGTTTTCCGAAAAGAGTCAGTAACTCGAAGGGGTCTTAAGTGAATCTGCGTCATCGGCGTAATCTGTGGATGATCGTCTTGTGACCTAGTCTATTAGCCCAAAATCCTTTTTCTGGGGTATACTCGCGTTGCTCGCCCTTGCCGGCTTTAACAAGGCACTCAGTCAAAACAAGACGGGATCGCGCAGGAGCTGCTAGTTCCTCGCTGTTGTGGCGAGTCCGATATTTTTAAGTCGCCCGGATACTGGGCGGCGAATCAAAATCAACTTTGGTAAGCAGCCGCTGACTTGGTCGGTCGATCAAGCTGAAGAAGCGCTGTACGAGAGTCTAAAGTTATCCTTCGTTTGCCCTAGGTTTCAGAGCACACCGGACGCAAAACAAATAGTGCTGCGTTAATGCTGAGCCCGCTCCCTCTGGCAAGACCTTTCGACTTTCACAAGCGCCGCGGCTAGTCAGGGTTTCTGTTGAAAGAAAGACATCCCGTTCGTGTTGCGGATGACACTCATTCGCACACAGCGAGAATTGCACTGACCAATCAGCGCAATCGCAAAAGTACCTACCGTCGGCCCGCTGGCAATTGGTTTAAACGTCAATTCCACCCCGCGGCTGAATCCAGCAACTCAATTAATGGCGAGTCGGTTATCCGTCTCGTAGATTCGGACAAACTAGCGCGCCTCGCTCAAGGCTCGAAGGTTGCGCAGCTTTGTCCATCCACAATTTTCACAAGACCCGAGTGTGTGTGTAACGAACGGCCTGACAAAAACCAACGATGGTTCGTTGGAGTACTAAGGCCAGTCGTGCGGCGCGTGGCGGTCCAGGAGACTTAAGCTCGAATGGCTAAACAACTAATAGTAAGCGTTAACGGACGCGAAAAGAAGATCGCAATAATCGAAGACGATAAGGTGTCGGAGTTCTACATCGAACGTGGTGAACAGCACCAGGGAATCGTCGGCAACATTTACAAAGGTCGCGTTATGCGCGTGCTTCCCGGTATGCAGTCCGCCTTCGTGGACATAGGACTGGAAAGAGATGCGTTTCTATACGTTTCAGATTTCTTCGACGAGGAAGAAGAGTTTGAACGAATCGTCATTGATAAATCCAAGAAGGGAACGCCGGACGCCGAGCACGCTGCTGCGCAGGAAGTCGCTCTTAATCGCGTTGAGCGGGACCAGCAGATCGAAGCAACACATGAACGCGTAGCCCCATTGCTGGATGAGGTGCCCGTTCCTGCCGAAACTACTACTGACTCGACTGAAGGAGGTCGACGTCGCGGACGTCGAGGCAGAAGACGTTCCCGTTGGGAGAAACCGGAAGAAACAACAGCCACTCCTCAGCCTACGCCTGAACGCTTCGAAGTACCGAACACGCCATTCGTCGCCGGCGATCCTTCCATCGAGCGAATTGTTGATGAAGAAGAGACGGCAGCTGTGAATGGGGAGATGTTCAAGGATGCGCGATTGCAAGAGCGTCTCTTCGATCAGATTCATGCAGTCGAGTTCAACATGGAAGACGACTATCGCAATGCGCAAGTTGGTTCCTTGTTGCCGAGTAACCTCGACGGCGGCATGTTCGAACGAATCGATGACGGAGAGACTGAAGAAACTCCAGTAGCCCGCGCACTCCGTCAAATTGAGGAAGCTCACGTCGCCCAATTCGTAGACGAGGTTCCGGCGGACGTTTTGCGAAACGGCAACTTTGAAAGGGTAAGTGACGACGAAGAGGCAGAACCACAAACTGCAACCCGGCGAGGGCGAAAAGCCGCGCCCAGCGGTGAGACCCAGGCTGCAAAAAAGAAACGAACGACCACCACCGCCGCCAGCAAGAGTGCCTCGAAAAAGAAATCGACAAGCAAGAAACCGTCTAAGAAACGAGCGGCAACAACCGACGGATCATCTGAAGATTATTCTGACGCTGACGCGAGCATTGGTGAGGCGCAATCACGTGCAGAGTTTGCCACTCGGCGCGGAGGCAGGCGCAGACGTCGTCCAGGAAAAGGAAAACAAACAGCAGCATCGGCGACCGTAACTGACGAAGTAAAGTCAGGAGCGAATGGAGCCGACGAAGAAGTTGAGATACAGCCGATCGTGGAAACAGTTGAGGAGGTTGTGACACCAGCACCAACTGCGCCAGCCGAAGCTCCTCCAAGACAGCCATCGCGAGAGCGAGAACAGCGTGGCTCGAGAGATCGTGGTGGTTACCGGGGTGGTCAGTCTCGGCGTGACAGAAATCAACCGGCAATCACCGACCTGTTGAGTGAAGGTCAGGAGATCCTGGTTCAAATTGCCAAGGAGCCAATCGCTAAGAAAGGCGCCAGGATCACCTCTCACATCGCGTTGCCAGGTCGTTTTCTTGTTTACATGCCGACCGTTGAACACGTTGGGGTGTCACGCAAGATTGAGTCGGACAACGAGCGTCATCGACTGCGCAAACTGATACAGACAATTCGAGCTGAAGAAGACATTCCTTCGGGTGGTTTTATTGTCCGCACAGCGGGTGTGGGCATAAGCGAAAAAGATTTGCGGGAAGACGTGCGTTATCTGGTACGAACGTGGCTCGAAATCCGTAGCAATGCGGAAAAATCGAAAGCGCCCGCACTTGTTCATCGTGATCTCGATCTCGTGAAGCGACTATTACGCGATCAGTTAGCAGAAGACTTCGAATCGATTCGCGTCGACTCTGAAGAGGAGTATCAGGGGATAATCGAATTCGTAAATCGGATTCAGCCGAAACTGGTTAAGCGAGTAAAGCTTTACACCCGCGATCAACCAATTCTCGAAGCACACGGCGTCCAGGTTGAAATTGACAAAGCGATCAAGCCGCGTGTCTGGTTGAAATCTGGTGGATACCTCGTCATAAATCAGACAGAGGCACTTGTTGCGATAGACGTCAACACAGGCAAGTTCGTCGGACGAGGGAGCGGTCGACTCGAAGACACGATTACGCGCACAAACCTGGAAGCGGTTGATGAGATCGTCCGACAAATTCGTCTACGCGATCTCGGCGGTATCATCGTCCTCGACTTGATTGATATGGAAGAGCGTCGCAATCGTCAGAAGGTGATGCAAGCCCTACAAGACGCATTGCGGAATGACAAGTCACCGACGAAGGTTCTTTCGTTCAACGACTTCGGTCTCGTCATCATGACTCGAAAGCGGGTCAAGCAGTCGCTGGAAAGGACGTTGTGCTCGCCATGCCAGTATTGCCAGGGGGCAGGCCTGATCAAGTCTCCACAAACAATCTGCTACGAGTTGTTGGAAGAGGCACGCCGGATGGCGAAAGGGTTAAATGGAGATAAGGACCACACACAGGTGACGCTGCGTATTAATCCCGATGTGGCTAAGGCGTTACGTTCTACCGAACGCGACGTACTGAATGAGATTGAGGATTATCTGGGACCAATCGGCATCACGAGCGATCCTGGAATTCACCAGGAACAATATGATTTCGCACTGGTGTAGTCTGATTACTTAGCGACCATGGAGAATAAGGACAGACAGCAATGTCTGTCCTTTTTGCAATAGGGGTGACATGAGCAAGTTAGGGAATTTCTGGAAAACGGTTCTTGCAGGCGGTGCGGGCATGGCTGCGCTGGCTGCTGTCAATGCGTCGATCCAACGTAAAGCAAGTGAACCCGACGATAAAGCGTTGGGAGGTGAAGGAAGATTTTTCCCGTGGAAACACGGTCGCGTCTTTTACAAGCAGCTGGGTCTGCAAAACCCTGGGATGCCAATAGTTTTTGTTCACGGGATCGGCGCTGGTATCTCGAGTTTTATGTGGCGAAAGAACTTCGACGGGCTGAGCGAAAAGTTCCGTGTCTATGCAATCGATCTTTTGGGATTTGGATTCTCGGATAAACCTGCTGCCGCTCACTACTCCGCGGATCTTTACATCGAATTGATTTCTGATTTTATCCGCGAGGTCGCGGGTGGACCGGCGAATCTAGTGGCGAGCTCTCTCGGTGCAGCTTATGCAGTCTGCGTTGCTGAAGAACATCCCGAGCTCGTTAATGCGTTGATACTCAACGCACCAGCCGGTTACGACACACTGAATACACGACCAGGAATGTCGGGAGCTGCGTTTTACGGATTGCTGCAGTCTCCGGTACTTGGAACTTCGTTCTATAACGTGATGGCAAGTGAACGGAGTATTCGAGACTACGCGCGGCGAACGCTCTTTTACGATTATCGAAGAGTTACCGAACGGCTTGTCTCAAATCTTTATGCCACAAGTCACCAGGCGGGAGCACAGCATGCGGTAGCAGCGTTTCTTTCTGGATATCTTAATGTAGACATGCGAGTGGCTTTCTCGCACCTAAGCCAAAGAGTGATTTTGGTTTGGGGCAAACAAGACACTACGACGCCAATCACAAAGGCAACTGCTCTGTTGGCACTCAATCCGAGAGCAGAATTAGAAGTTTTTGATTTCTGCCGAGTGATGCCAGAACAAGAACATCCTGAACTATTCAATGCCCTGGTGAAGGATGTGTTTGCGATGAGTGCGAAAGCTAAGAAGTTGGGTAGTTGAGTCTCTAAACCGCCATTTCCGCAGGCTGATCCCGATTTACATGTCGATACAGAATGTCTCTTTGCTGCGGTGTGAAGCCTGCCTCGCGAATGAGGAACTTTAACATCTCTTCGTCGGCGCAGTTTTTGGCGCCTGCCGCGGAAACCACGTTCTCCTCAATCATGATCGAACCCATATCATTCGCACCGAACCGCAACGCGACTTGTCCGAGACGAAGTCCCTGGGTCAGCCACGATGACTGGAAGTTTTCGATGTTGTCGAGGAAAAGACGCGACACTGCCAGCATCTTCAGATAATCCACACCCGTTGGTTCATCTTTGATCCGCCGCCCGAGCGCAGTGTTCTCGCGTTGGAAAGTCCACGGAATAAAAGCAGTGAAACCGCCCGTTTCGTCCTGAAGATCACGGATTCTTTGTAGGTGTCGTACTCGATGTTCGATTTTGTCGCCGATACCGAACATCATCGTCGCAGTGGATCGAAGTCCGACTTGATGGACAGCCCGCATTACGCCCAGCCATTCATCGGTTGTGCATTTGGTTGAGACTCGCTTACGCACTTCATCGTCAAGTATTTCGGCGCCACCACCTGGCAAGCTATACAGCCCTGCCGCTTTCAATCGCGACATGATTGTCTCGTACTCGAGTTTGGAGATCAGGTGGATGTTGTGAATCTCCGGCGGCGAAAAGCAATGGAGTTGAAACGTCGGATATTTGGCCTTCAACGAACGCAGTAAATCTTCATACCACTCGATGCCGAAGTCCGGATGTAGGCCACCTTGCATCAAAACACCGGTACCACCAAGCGCTATCGTCTCATCAATCTTCTGGCAGATCTCTTCAAACGTTCGCACGTAAGTGTCAGGAGCACCGGGGCGTCGGTAAAACGCACAGAATGTGCAAACAACGTTACAAACATTCGTGTAATTAACGTTTCGATCGATGATGTAAGTAACGATGTTGTCAGGATGACGTCGAGTGCGAATCTCATCAGCGGCCGCTCCCATCTGAGCGACATCGTGCGACATCAACAACTTCGTGCACTCATCAACCGACATGCGTTCACCGCCGAGAACTCGTTTGAGAATGTTCTGTGTTTCTAAGGAACTCATTGTTTGTTCAGACGATACCAAACGTGGTTAACGTGTGCCAGCGTCGCATTGGTACTATCGTGTGAAGGCCAGGGGCTTCACTTTTTCGATGAATCCATGTTTGTAAGCCAGTTCAAAATAAAGTTGTAATCCGGCCCTCATCGAATCGTCCAGTGAAAACGCAATATTGTTTTCCAGGTAGGAGCGCAGTTGTTCGACATTGAGGGGAATCATGTCTTGATAGAAGTTCACAATATCATCTATTGCCTGGCGGCCTTCGTCTCGCGCCGCGGCAAAGTCGACGGCCAATGATTTCTCAATTGCGCCATTTTTTACCATCCACATGGCGAAAACGAATCCGAGGCCAGTGTAGTTTCGCCACAGGCGCGCCAGGTCCCAAACGTTTACTCCTGACCGTGAAAACGCCATCGCCGGATCGCCAATGATGAGCGCCGCATCGTTCTCTTCCAGCATTGCTTGCACATTTGGCGTGTGTGTTGTCCAGCTTGGCTCGCGCTCAAGGAATTCTCGGAAGATCACCTTTACCAATGTTGCAGAGGTTCGGGAAGATTCATCCAAAGCTACCGTCTCAATGTCGCTCAACTCTTGCTTTCTGGAAACCAGGACCACACTTAAGACTTCTTCTTTAGAACCCACACAGACGTTTGGAACAAGTGATACATCAGAAATCCGTTGGTACTCAATCACCGGAACCAGGGCAGCTTCAACCTCGGTGTGCTTTAGCAGTTGAGCGCACTTCGCGGGAACTGCTTCAACAAAATCGACGGCGCCTCGCTTTGAGCCATGCAGAAAACTCCAAAGTAGAGGAGCGCTGTTTAGATAACTTGACGCGGCGATTTTTAGGAGAAAGTTATTGCGGGAACTGATGCGACTAACCTCTAACGAGTTATTTACTAAGCACGTCGCATCCTAATTGATCGATTATTCCGTGCGCAAGTTCGCCTTCGAGCAATGAATTGACACGTTTCTTTTCTCAACACTACTATCGCAAGGCGCCTAACAATCCGAGTCGCAAGGGATCGACCCTCGAATGCCCATCTACGACATCACAGTTCCTTTGACTAATGAAATTCCTACTTATCCGGGAGATGCCGGAGTCGAAATCCGTGACTGGTTCAGCCTCGCTAACGGTGATTCAGCGAATGTGACGCAGCTTAGCTTCGGCGCTCACACTGGAACTCACGTCGATGCGCCGGCCCATTTCATTGAAGGCGCACCTAAGTCGGAAACCCTTTCATTCGAAATCCTGATCGGCAAGGCCCGCGTTGTCGATGTGCCTGAATCACGTCTGTCCATCGACAAGGCATTTGTTGCTGAACACTGTGAACCTGCGACTTCACGCGTTCTATTCAAGACACGCAACTCCAGCTTTTGGAATGATGAATCGAAATTTCGCGATGACTTCACCTACCTGGAATTACCTGCGGCTGAGTATTTGGTAAACCAGGGACTGAAACTTGTGGGGATTGACTATCTTTCGATCGAACAGTTTGGGCAAAAGCAGCACCCGACTCATCTCGCTTTACTTTCGAAAGGAGTAGTTATTGTCGAGGGATTGAATCTTACCAATGTGCCCGCTGGAATTTACGAATTGATCTGTTTGCCGCTTCGTATTCGCAGTGGCAAAGGTGATGGGGCTCCTGCACGAGCGGTTCTTCGTACGCTTGAATAACATGGCACCTGCTAAACGTGATAACCCAGGATATCGAGAACGCGTATACAAGATTGTGCGCCGAATTCCGTCAGGTCGGGTGATGACGTATGGCCAGATTGCCGAGTTGTTGGGTGATGGCTACACCGCAAGGACCATCGGCTTTGTCATGCACGCATCGCCGGAAGGTGTGCCGTGGCACCGTGTGTTGAATGCGCAGGGTGCGTGTTCGACTGCCGGTATCGTGTTGCCGCATGACAAGCAACAACGGCTTCTCGAAAGCGAAGGTGTCGTCTTTGATAAGAAACTTCGCTGCGATCTGCAGTCGTTTCTCTGGATACCCAGGTCACGATCGAAGCGAACAAGCAAGGTAACGCTATACAAACGCAAGTCTGCAAAATCCGCCGGAGGAGGCAAACGATGAGTTCCGAGAACGTGCAGAGAGTACCTTATGCGGTGAGTCCACCTCGTTATTCCGTCTCTCACCAAATGGTGACTACAGCTTTTGAATTGCCAAACTATCGTGTTGTTCAGAATCTCGGAGTCGTGCGTGGCATTGTGGTCCGATCGCGCAATGTCTTCGCTACTATCGGCGCGTCCCTGCAGACCATTGTTGGTGGCAACATCACCGTGTGGACAAGGCTGTGCGAACAGACACGCGCTGATGCTTTCGACATCATGATCCAACATGCCACTGAGGTTGGCGCGAACGCAGTCGTGGGAGCACGTTACGACACGACGGAACTGTCGACAGGTGTGACTGAAGTATTAGCCTACGGAACAGCGGTAGTCGTTGAGCCCCTCAATCTGGGTGAGGGTTACCGATCATGAATGTCTCGGCGTTGTCCGAGCGCCAGCGCGAGAGGATAGAGCAGGCGATTCGTAATGTACCGTTTGGCGACCTTGTTGGAATTCAGTTGGACACAGTCGAACCGGGTATTGCTACGATGGCTCTTACTGTTCGAGACGAGTTACGACAAAACAACGGCGTCGTACATGGAGGCGCTATCGCAACGTTGATCGACTCAGCAGCCGCCTTCGCCATAATCCCATTGTTGCGAGACGACGAGACGACCACGACAGTAGACCTGACAATAAGCTACATACGACCACTCAGAAGCGGTGTGGCCCATGCTTCAGCCCGTGTTCTCCGGCAAGGCTCGCGAATCATCGTACTGTCCGCCGAGGTGCTGGATGAAACCGGAAATCTAGCCGCCACCGGACTGACAACCTACCTCAGGCTCTCAAAATCCTAGGAAATTATCATAGACACAAACTCATTGGCCGATGTAAAATATGTTTGGTCACAGGGTTGGATCGCCCAGATCTCAACCGGACCACCCAGATCTCAATAAATAGACCTCGCTTAGTTACCTGCCACCCAGCGTACCTTGGCACCCCGAGCCATCAATGTACTCCCTTTACGACTCCCTTCTCGCTAAGCATCCGCGTCAGCTCACTCCAATCAAGTGTGCTTCCTCGAGTATCGCCCAACTTCATAGCTACTTCGAAGAAGTTGTCCTTGAAAACAATCTGGCCGCTCTTGTTATTGAGAGTCTGCCCAAGGTTGAAGAACGATCCGCGCGCGAAACTACTCGAGTGCGTGAACTGATCCACGCCGCT
>Ga0163163_10001482_pt1 | contig 19883 bp, 14 predicted proteins | sample S65metaG_FD_119766 | JGI IMG/M metagenome (GOLD analysis project Ga0163163, IMG submission 119766) | Switchgrass rhizosphere microbial communities from Kellogg Biological Station, Michigan, USA - S6-5 metaG | ecosystem: Host-associated > Plants > Roots > Rhizosphere > Soil | place: USA... | reverse complement strand
CCTTCGCGGCGAGCTGTGCCTCGATGGCCGCGAGGATGCGCTTGTCGACGAGCTCGTTCTTGGTCGGCGTGCCAACCTTGGTGGTATAGGTCCGGAACGACCCGAACGGCGCCGACCGGTCGAAGTCGTAGGTGGTCTTCTGCGCCGAGGCGATCGCCGGTAGTGCGGCGGCCAGGAGCGCAAGGCCGAGGATGCGGTGCGGTCTCATGGTGTCTCCGTCATGAATCAGGAACGCCGTGTCCGATGCCCGCACCAACTGCAAGCCGCGATCCCGACGCAAAGTCGGCATTTTCTGCAGAATCCGGCGGGTCACTCCGGCACGGCCGGCGCTGCCTCACAGCCCGCGGTAACCCCGTCACCAGCGCGCGGAGGCCTTCGACACCGGCGCGGGGACCGGCGCCGCCGGCGGCGCATACCACTGCGAGGGGGGCACCACCTTGGCGCCTGCCGGATCGCCCATGTAGTGGGGCGACATGATCTGAACGCCGTGCTCGTTGAAGGCGTCGAGGATGTGGCCGTGCAGCCGGTCGAGCAGGTCGGCGCGGTGGCAGGGATCCTCCGGCGTGACGAGCAAGGTGTACTTCACGTAGTAGTCGTCGAGCGAGACGCGCCACACCCGCGCCGGCGGCGTACTTCGCAGGCCGGTGGTGCGGTGCGCGGCGGCCAGCAGCAGCGCCTCCACCTGCCGCCACGGCGTGTCGTAGCCGATGGTCACCGAGGTCGGCAGGTACGCCGCCGACTCACCGCTCGTCGAGTAATTGGTCAGCGTCTGGGAGACCACCACCGCGTTGGGGATCGTCACCTCTTCGCCAAACGCCGTGCGGAGCTTGGTCGCGAGCGGACCGATCTGCAGGATGGTGCCCTCCACCTCGCCGATCCGCGCGAAGTCGCCCACATGCGCGGCCCGGGCATAGGTGAGCATGAGCCCGCTCAACAGGTGCTGGATCACGCCGGTGGATCCGAACGACAGCACCACGCCGATGAAGACGCTGATGCCCTTGACGCCGTCGGTGTCGCTGCCCGGCACGTAGGGATAGGCCATCGCCAGCGCCGACATCCACACACCGGCGACGATGAGGCGGCGGGTCGGCGGCGCCGTGTCTGGGTAGACGCCCGGCAGCGTCAGACGCCCCCGCTCGATCGAGTCGAACACCAGCGCCACCGCCTTGGACGCCCAGCGGGCGGCAACGATGATCAGCACCACCGCGAACAGTCGCGGCGCCGCGGCCACCATGGTGGACCCAAATGCCGACAGCTGGGTCAGGAGCAGCGTGCGCAGCGATTCTCCCCACGGCCGCGTATAGGGAAAGCGCCGCAGGATGTTCGCCAGCCAGAGATAGACCAGCGCCAGCGCGGTGGCCGCCAGCAGGAGCCGGACGACACGGTAGCCGATGTCGACCAGCTGGGATGCCACCAGGACAACGCCGGTCGATTTCCCAGCGAGCCTCCGCTCCGTGAGCGTCGCGAAGCGGCGCGCGACCGCCCGATCCAGCCGTCGCAACAGCCACAGCAAGCCAGCCAGCACCACGGTGATCACGAGCGACAGCAGCAGCGCCCGAGTCATGCGGCCGGGTGCGTGCAGTTCGGCCGTCTCCGCGAGCGCCACTTGCAGGCGCGCCGAGGCCGCACCGGCAACACTCTCGACGGTTTCACCGCTGAGCGGGTCCACATCGTCGGGAGACACCGCAAGAACGTTCTCGTGGCCCGCCACCAGGAGAACGCCGCCCGGGATCGCGCGTGTGGTGACCGGCGGCGTGGCGCCGCTGGCGACCACGCGATCGAGCACCCGCACGGCGGCCGCCGCGCGATCGGCAGGCCGCCGGCCAAACACCTCGGCACGCAGTTCGATGATCGGACGGTTTGCGTAGGTCAGCGTCGCCGCCGCACCGGACTGCGCACGGAGCCCGGTGGTCATGACGGCCGCGAGCAGCAAGGCCACGTTCACCACAACCGGTAACCGCAACCGGATGCCGTCAGCTCGGCGTGGATATCGCCCCCTGCGAGGCGGCTGGACGCCGGCCGGGAGCGGCGCCGCTATTGCTCCGGTTTCCTCGTGCGTCTCTGGCATCTCGTCACCGGACTGCTGGCCGGAACCGCCACCGGGCTCTTCTTCGGTGACGAGGCGCGCGTGTTGGAGCCGGTCGCCGACGGCTTCGTCAAGCTGATGCAGATGGCGGTGCTGCCGTACATCACGGTGTCGATCGCGGGGAGCATCGGTGCGCTCGACGTCGCCCAGCTCCGCCGCCTCGGGCTCCGCGTCGCTCTGCTGCTGCTGGCACTCTGGACGCTGGCACTCGGCTTCGCCTTCCTGATGCCGCTGGCGTTTCCGCCCAGTCAGACCGCCTCGTTCTTCAGCACCACCCTGCTCGAGCCGCCGCAGTCGTTCAATCTGGTCGACCTCTACATTCCGGCGAATCCGTTCTTCGCGCTCGCCAACAGCATCGTGCCGGCGGTGGTGCTGTTCTCGATCATGGTGGGGGTGGCGCTGAACGGGCTGCCGCGCAAGCAGGTGCTGCTCGACCTCCTCGGAGTCGCCGGCGACACGCTGGCGCGGACGATGCGCTTCGTGGTGCGGCTGACCCCCTACGGCATCTTCGCGATTGCCGCCACCACCGCCGGGACGCTCCGGGTCGAACAGGCAGCGCGGCTCGAGGTCTATCTGGTGGCCTACATCGGCATTGCCCTGCTGTTCGCGCTCTGGGTGCTGCCGGGACTGGTGAGCGCGCTCACGCCGATTCCGGCGCGCGCGATCTTCGCGGCGACGCGCGAAGCGCTGCTCACGGCCACGATCGTCGGTGACCAGTTCATCGTCCTGCCGGTGCTGATCGCCTCGTGCAAGGATCTGGTGGCGCGCCACGCCGGCGGCGACGCGGACGCAGCGGCGATGCCCGATGTCATCGTGCCGGCGTCCTACAACTTTCCGCACAGCGGGAAGCTCCTGTCGGTGAGCTTCATCCTGTTCGCGGGCTGGTTCTCCGACGCGGCAATCGATCCCAGCGACTACCCGCGTTTGGGGCTGACAGCCCTGATCACCCTGTTTGGCAGCGTGACGAGCGCGATTCCGTTCCTGCTCGACCTCTTTCGCGTGCCCGCCGACACCTTTCAACTCTTCATCGCCAGCGGCATCATCAACTCGCGCTTCGGCACGCTGGTCGCCGCGATGCACACGGTGGCGATCGCGCTGCTCGGCACCTGCGCGGCGATCGGCGCGCTGCGGTGGCAGCCGCTCGCTCTGGCGCGTTACGTCGTCACCACGGTGGCGCTGACGCTGATCGTGGTCGGCGGCACGCGGCTGCTGGCCGCGCGGGGGCTGGTACACCCGTTCAGCGGTGGCGACGTCCTGGCCGCGATGACCGTCGAGCCGCGCGCCGCCGCGGTCGTCATCGGGCAGCCGCTGCCGCCGCCCGGCGCGCCCGCGCCCGACGCGCGGCTTCGCGCCATCGCCGCCCGCCGCACCCTGACGGTGGGCTTCCTTCCCGACGCACTGCCCTACGCGTTCTTCAACCGGCGCGGCGAGCTGGTCGGGTTCGACGTCGCCTTGATGCATCGGCTCGCGATCGAGCTGCACGCGCGGCTCGAATTCGTCCCGCTCGATCGCGAGGCGCTCGATCGCACCGACGGCGTGAGCGCGCGTCTGCGCGACGGCTCTCTCGACATCGTCATCGGCGGCCTGGCGGTGACGCCGGCGCGCGCGGACGCGATGCAGCTCTCGGGGTCCTATCTCGACGAGACGCTCGGGTTCGTGGTACCGGATGGCGAGCGGCGGCAATTCGAGTCGTGGGACGCCATCCGCGCCCGCGGCGCGCTCACGATCGCGGTTCCCGACGTGCCGTACTACATCAGCCGGCTGCACGCGCTGCTGCCGGAGGCGCAGCTGCGGCCGGTGGCGACCTTCGACGCCATGTTCCACGCGCCAGCGCTCACGGCCGCGTTCGCCCTGCCGGCCGAGCGCGGCTCCGCCTGGACCCTGCGGTATCCGCAATACTCGGTCGTGGTCCCCGCGCCCAAGCCGATCACCGTGCCGCTGGCGCTGGCGATGCCGCGCGGCGAGCGCGATCTCGCCACCTTCGTCGACACGTGGATCGATCTGAAGCGGCGGGATGGCACCATCGACGAGCTGTACCATTACTGGATTCTCGGACGCGATTCGAAGGCCGCCGGCCCGCGCTGGTCGATTATCCGGGACGTGCTGCACTGGCTGCCGCCGGCTCACCCGATTGCCGCAGCACCACCACCAGCCCCAGCTTCTTGATCCGGTAGCGCAGGGTGTTGGGATGGATCCCGAGCCGCACCGCCGCGTTGCCGGCGCCATTGATGCGGCCGCCGCACTCGCGCAGCACGCGCTCGATATGGCACCGCTGCACGTCGTCCAGCGTGTCGCTGCAGCTGGCGAGGCGCGCCACGCCGCCGCGCCGCGGGCCAACGCGGAGCGGATGGTCGAGCTGCAGGGTGCTGCCCGCCGTGCGGATCAACGCCCGCTCGACGATGTTCTCCAGCTCGCGGATATTGCCCGGCCAGTCATGATTCCGCAGCGCCTGCATGACCTCGGCGGGCACGGATTCGATGCGCTGCGCGAGCTTGTGCTGATGGCGCTCGATGAAGTGCCAGACCAAGCGCGGGATGTCGTCGGGCCGATCGCGCAGCGGCGGCAGCGTGACGGGAAATACGCTGAGCCGGTAATAGAGGTCGGCGCGGAACCGCCCGTCGGCGACGGCGGTTTCGAGGTCGACGTGGGTCGCGGCGATGACCCGCACGTCGACGCGGCGCGTCCGTGACGAGCCCACGCGCTCGAATTCTCCCTCCTGCAGCACGCGCAGCAGCTTGGCCTGCAGCTCGGGATTCAGATCGCCGATCTCGTCGAGGAAGATCGTGCCGCCGTCAGCCAGCTCGAAACGCCCCTGCCGCATGGAGACGGCACCGGTGAACGCGCCGCGCTCGTGGCCGAACAGCTCGCTTTCGATCAAGCTGCCCGGCAGCGCGGCGCAGTTGACGCGCACCAGACGGTTATGCCGGCGCCGGCTGGCGTCGTGGATGGCCTGAGCGAACAGCTCCTTGCCGGTGCCGGTCTCGCCGAGCAGCAGCACCGTGGTGTCGAGGGGTGCCACCCGCTCGATCCGGGCACGCGCCTGTTGCAGCGGCACGCTGTCGCCAATGATGCGGCTCGTCGCACCGGGCGGCCGCGGCTCGTCGTGTCGTGGCGGCGGCTCGGGCGCGGGTTCGATCGGGCGCGCCGCCACCGGAACGGCACCGGCCGCGCGAACCCTCTGGAGCCGTACCAGTCCGCTCCCCAGAATTTCACCCACCAGGCGGAGGCGCTCGATCACCGGCTCGCCCCACTCGGCGTGACGCTGACGCGTGCCGACCATCAGCCCATAGATCACGCGCTGACCCAGTACGATCGGCACCGCCAGGCGCCCCACGACCCCGCTGCGTGCCGCCTGCGCGCGGTCGCCGCTCGCGGCGTGGCACAGGCGGGTGGCCGGCGTGAACGCGGTGCCCGCGTTGCGCGACAGGCGCTGAATCAGCCACGGCATGCCGGCGATGTCCGCGTCGGTGCAGCACGGGTGCGGCGGCAGCCCCCACGAACCGACAACGTGCGCCGACCCGGCGCCGTCGTAGGACACGAGCGTGCATTCGTCCACCGCGAATGTCCTGCCGACCTGCTCGAGCGCCTGGGACAACGACGCGTCGGCGTCGTCGGACTCGAGCGAGCTGAAGCAGGAGGACAACTTGACGGCCAGCTGCTCGAACGGTTGCAGGTCCTCGTGTGCTGTGGGGCAGGACGGCGAAAAGGCGACAAGTGCCATATGACGGTCCGTGTGATTAAGGCGTCGGCTGCGGCGGATTGAACCCGCCGCCGAGCGCCAGATGAAGTGCGACGCGGTTAGCCAGCCGGTCGTTGCGAAGGCCGATCAGCTCGAAGCGCGTGTTCAGCTGCCGCCCCTGAAGCTGAAGGACGTGAAGAAGGTCTGTCGCGCCGACGTCGTAGCGCATGCGGCCCAGGCGCAGCGCGTCGGTATCCTGCGTCAGCACCGATTCGAGGTAGCGCTCCTGATCGGCGAGCAGCTGCTCGCTGGCGAGCGCGCCTTCGACTTCGCTGAAGGCCCGCAGCGACGTCTGTCCGTACAGCGCCAGCGCGGCACGTTGGTCGGCGTTGGCCAGGTCGACTTGCGCCTGGAGGGCGCCGCCAGTGAAAATCGGCGCCAGCAGGCCAATGCCGGCCTGCCAGAACCCGGCCGGGACGCCCGCCAGGCGCAGCAGCTCGCTGGTGGAGCGGCCGCCGGCGGCAGTGAGCGCGATGCGCGGCAGCCGCGCCGCCTGTGCCGCCTGAATCAGGTGAAACGCCGACGCCACCCGGCGTTCCGCCGCCACCAGATCGGGCCGCCGCTCGAGCAGCTCGGACGGCAGGCCGGCCGGGACCGCTGGCGGGACAGCGGGGAGATCGGGGGCAAGCGCCACCTCCGCGGCCGGATACCGGCCGAGCACGACCTCGAGGCCACGAGTGGTCTGCTGCACCGAGGTCGCATACGACCGCTCGCGCTGCCGCGCGCGATCGAGGTCGGCGCCCGCGAGCGCGACGTCCTCCAGCCCCACCTGCCCCACCTGGTTCCGCGTACGGACCAGACCAAGCAGATCGCTGTACACGCCGGCCGCTTCCTCGGCGGTGACCCGCGACCGCTCGCTGGCGATCGTCTGGTACCAGGTGGTGGCGACGATCGCCGCAAGCGACTGCCGCGCGTAGAGCAGGTCGGCCACGCTCGCCTGCCGGGCTGCGGCAGCCGACGCGGCCTGCGCCCGCACGCGTCCCCACAGGTCGAGCTCCCAGGAGATCTCGCCGTTGACTCCCGAGTTGTCGCGGAGCGAGTCACGGCCCACGAGGCCGGCGCCGCTCACGATCGACAGCTGGGGATACAGCAGCGCGCGCGCCTGCGTGACCAGCGCTATGGCCACGTCGACGCGCGCCGCGGCGGCATACAGATCCAGATTGTTCCGCAGCCCTTCGTCGACCAGCGCTTCGAGCTGCGGATCCCCGAACGTCCCCACCCACTCGCTCACGACCGCACCGGCCACGCCACTGGTGGATTTCCAGTCCGCTGGCACGGTCGTGGTCGCGGGCAGAATGCTCGGCAGCAAGGTCTGCGGCGCCGGCGGCTGCTTCACCGCGCAGCCCACCGCGATGGCCAGCACGGCTGAACCGGAGAACGTCACGCGCGTTCGCAGGGTCACCATGTCTGTCAGTGCAGGCTGATGTGGTGCTTGATGATGACCCAGTTGAGATACGAGTCCACACGCAGCAGCACCTTGCGGATGATGTGAATGGGGTGCAGGTGATCCGTGTAGATCGCGCCCGCGCCGCGCGCGCCGGCCGCCAGGAACAGGTCGGTGTCCTTCTCCCGCTCCCCGTCCATGACGAGTTTCACCGCAAAGCGCCCCTCCGGCAGCGGCGCCGCCCCCGTTTGCGGCAACGTCCCGATGAGCGGCAGCTGCCCCTGCCCCTGGGCCCAGATGATCGAGTCCACCTTGGTCTTGATGATTCGCCCAGGGTAGGTCGTCAGCGCGATTTCAGCCTTGTTGCCGGGCTGCACTTCATGCAGCTCGTTCTGCCCGAAAAGCGCCAGGATGACGTGATCCTGTTCGACGAAGCTCATGACCGGCAGCATCGGCAGCTGCGAGACCGTGGAGCCCTCGCGGAGCTGCAGATTGATGACGTAGCCGTCGGCCGGCGCATAGACCGTGGTTTCGTTCAACTTCCACTGCGCCTCCTGCACCTGGGCACGGATCTGCGCCACATCGGCCTGTTCGCCGCCCGCGGTCGCGTCGAGCTTCTCGCGGATGGATGCCGCCTTGGCGCGCATCGCGGTCACGTCCTGCTCCGCCGCGGCGAGCTGGGGAATCAACGCACCGAGGTCGGCACGCTGTTGTTCAACGTCGGTGGCCCATCGCTCGGCCTCGAACTTGTCGCCGGCGCCCGACGACGCCAGCTGCTGTGTCTGGCCGCTGCGAAGCTCGGACAGCTTCATGCGTGCCCGGTTCGCCTCGATCGAGCTCTGGAGCGAGGTCACGCGATTGACCGACACGCCGATCTGCGCTTCGGCTGCTCGCAGGTCCTCACGCTGAGCCTCGACGTTGGCGATCGTCGACGACAGCAGCGCGTTGAGACGGTCGACCTCGTACTGGAACGGCCGCGGATCGATGCGGAACAGCACGTCGCCACGGTGCGTCAGGCGGTTCGGCTCGACCGGCACTTCGATCACCCGTCCGGTGACGCGCGGAATGATCTGCACGACGTACTTCACGACCTGCACGTCGAGCGCCGACGGCGCGTAGACGTTGAGCAGCAGGAGCAGGGCCGCCAGCCCCATGATCGGAATGGTGACTACGATCACGGCGGTCGCGGTCGTCCACGGCAGCCACTTCAGCTTGAAGAAGATCAGCCAGACGAAGAACGAGTAGATGCCGAGCAGCAGGACTTCCATGTCAGTGCTCGCCAGGGAGAGAGTTGATGGCGGCGAGGTCGGTCCCGTTTCTCGTCGGCGTTGCCGGCCCGAGCGGCAGATCGCCACTCACCTCGACCCCGTTGAGCTCGCCTTCGGTCTCGTGGCCAGGGTGCGCCACGCGGTCGGTGCCGTACGCCATCTTGTACATCACCGGCTTCGAATACGCCCACAGCCAGGCCAGCGGCCACAGCAGGCCGCCGAAGACGAGCGACAGCAGGCACAGCGTCTTGATCGCGTCCGCCTGTGGATGACCACGCTGGTACGCGACCTTCTCCGGAAGGATGTGCACCATCCAGAAGATGGCAATCAGCACCCCCGGCACGAAGATGATGACGAACAGCGCCAGGTAGTCCGCGACGACGTCGACCGTCTCTGGAGAAAGATGCATGACATCTCCTCAGGGCCGGGGAAGGCCGAGTGGCGTGCCGATCACCTCGCCGCTGACGACCAGCTCGACGCGACGGTTCTGGCGGCGCCCCTCCGGGGTGTCGTTCGAGGCCACCGGCTGGCTCGCGCCGTAGCCGCGCGTGGTGAGGCGATCGCGCGCCAGCCCCTGGGCGATCAGAAACTCGCTGACCGCGCCGGCGCGGCGCTGCGACAGCTCCTCGTTGATGGCCGTCGTGCCGGTGGAATCGGTGAAGCCTTCGGCCTGCACCATCAGTCCCGGATGTCCCAGGACGATGCCGGCGAACCGCGCGAGCTTTTCACGCGCCGGCGCCAGCAGCTGGTAGCGGCCGGTTTCGAACAGCACGTCGCCCACGTTGACGATCAATCCGCGCGCGGTGTCGCGGGTGTCGAGGATGGCGCTGAACTGCTGCAACAGCGTGGCGCGCAGCGCCGCCTTCTCCACTTCAGCCTGCGCGCGCAGCGCCAGCGCCTCGCCCGCCTGCGCCTGGGCCTGGGCACGAAGGGCCTCGGCTTCGCGGCGTGCCTGCTCGGCGCGCTCCTGCTCTCGCGCGGCGTCCTGCGCCTTCTGCTGGGCGAGCTCACGCTCTCGCACGGCGTCGCGCGCCGCCGCCTCGGCGCGCTCGCGATCCCGCACCGCAGCCTCGCGCGCCGCCAGCTCCTGCGCCGCCGCGGTCCGCGCCGCCTGTTCCCGCGCGGCCGCTGCCGACCGTGCCGCCTCCTGTGCCTCGGCCAGGCGCCGGCCCACCGACTGCAGCCGCGCCTCCTCGGCCGCCTGCACCGAGGCGCGCGCCTGCGACTGGATGTCGCGCTTCGATTCGTCGCGCGCGACGAGCTGCTCGACCTGCGTCAGCAATCGCTGCGCCGTGGCCAGGCCATCGGGCGCGTAGCGGGCCGCCTGGGCGATCTGCGCGATGGCCACGGCGTTGCGCGCCTGCTGCACGTCCGGCGGTTCCTTCTTGTCGGTCCGCGGCGTCGTGTAGCGCACGCCCTCGCCGGCGATGTAGGCGCCGCGCGGCACGATCTCGTAGTTGAGCGTCGCGACGGAGGTGCGGCCGCGCGTTTCCTGGCGCACCGCGTTCTCGATCACCACCACGTCGCTCGGCGTCGTCACCGCGTAGTACGGCTCCGCGGTGACGATGAGCGCGAAGGTCTGCACGTCCGAGGTGGCTTCGATTTCAGCCGCCCCGTCGTCGAGCCGCAGCTCGCCCAGGTTTTTGGCCCGCCCCTGCGGCGGCACCGCCCACAGCACGTAGGTCAGGTATTCCGGCCCGAGCGGGGCCGGCGGCGTCATGTCCTTCACCTTGGCCTTGATGCGGACCGGGCCCGAGGCCTCGGTCTCGATCTCCGCCTCGCCGCGGGCCCGCGGCATCAGCGGCGTCCCGACCAGGTCCACCTGGGTGGTGCGGCGCGCTTCGTAGGTCACCGCCGTGGTGCTGCGGGACGCGACGGTCCCCGCGGCCGGGGCCGCGGCCTGCTGCGCCGCCGTCATCACCGACAGCGGCGCGATCAGCGCGATCAGAGCGCCGGCCATCACGGCAATGCGGATGCGGGTCATGCAGCCTCCATCGGCCAGCGCGCGGCAGCATGCTGAAGCGTTCGGGACGGCAGCTCGCCAAACGCGTGGCGGTAGCGGCCGGCGAACTGCCCCAGCTCGTAGAATCCGTACTCGGTGGCGACGTCGGTGACCGTCGTCGTCTTGGGGTCGGCGGCCAGCAGCGCCATCCGCGCCGAGCGCAGCCGCTGCGCGATCTCGAACTGTTTCGGGCTGACCCCGATCACGTCGTGGAAGGCGGCGCGGAGGGTGCGGTCACTGACGCCCGCGGCGCGGCTCAGCTCGGCGATCGTCACCGGCTCCCCGAGGTGACGGCGAAGGACCCAGAGCGCGCGCATGACCAGCTGCCGGCGCTGGTCGGTGTGGGAGCGTGCGGCCTGCGGCGGTGCCAGCAACTCGGGGGCGTCGCCCTCTCGCAGTGCGGCGTGATCGAAGTGGATGAGTGCCATGGGCGAAAAACTACGGCAACCCAGTACCCGTTGGAACTCGGCGAACCTCGGGATTCCCCGGGAAAAGGTACGGGCGATCCCCCTGGTACTTTTCCCTGGTGCTCCGGCCAGGATCTTCATGGGGCGACCTGAAACGTGAGCCGCTCCACGGCGCGCACGTCGCCCTTTGCCGCCAGCAGCCGCACCATCACTTCGTACTCGCCGGCCGGTATGGAGCGGTACTCCACCGAGAAGGAGTGCGCAGCTTGCGCGCCATCGAGCGCGATTGCGCTGCTGCGATAGAAGTCATCCGAGCCGACTTCGATCTCGAGCGTTCGGTTCAGGGAGTGCGACGCGATCCAGACCTCGATGCGTACTTCGGCCGGCGCCTTGCCGACCGCCGGGCGCACCTGCGAGCGCAAGGATGGGCCGTCGGTGACGCTGACCAATGCACCGGCATGCTGTCGATTCACCCCGGCCTGACCACTGGAAGCCGCTGCTGCAATCAGCAGCAGGCAACCCGTCGCTCTTACGCATGTCGATCGCTGCATGGGATGCCCTGCCTTTCGCCGGACTACGTGGCCGACGAGCCGGCCGCGAACTCGCAAGCGTGCCGTCCGCATCGCGATACGCCTATGCCGAAGCGGCGCGCGGCAGAGCCCGGATCGGCATAGTGCGTTCGCGGGTCCGGCGTCATCGTGGGGCGAGGCGCTGGGCATGGTGCTGGCGCAACGAAGGAGTGCCCTCATGACGCGAGCGATCCTGGTCCTTGGTATCTCTGCCTCGATCTTGGCTGGCGCGACGCCGGGATGGGCGCAAAGCGCAGCGACACGCCCGGCGACCACGACCTTCATGGGTGACACCGGACTGTGGTTCGTTCCGACGGGCGAGGTGCTGCCGGCCAAGAGCGGGTCGTTCTCGGTACAGCGCACCGAAATGGATTTCCGGCAGGGCAACACCAACGTGTCGTTCTGGCCGATCACGGGCGCCTACGGGCTCGGCCGCGCGGAGATCTTCGGGTCGTTCCGGATGATCACGCGCATCGATCGCGACGCCAATCCGCTGCTGTTCGCGGGGCCCGACAACGAACCCGGCGGCCTGGTCAACGAATATCCGGCGTTCCACGACAGCTGGAGCGGCAACAAGCTCGGCGATCTGTTCCTCGGCGCGAAGTTCAATCTGACGTCGCAGCGGAGCCGGCGGCCGCTGGCCCTGGCGATACGCGCCATGGTCAAGGCGCCGACCGCCGACAAGGACTCCGGCGCGGGCACCGGCGAATACGACGGGTTCTTCGACGTCATCGCCAGCCGCGAGTTCAAGGCGTTGGAGCTCACCGGTTTCAGCGGCGTGGCGATGCGCGGGGATCCCGCGGACATCAGCATCTCCGACGGGATCCGCTGGGGACTCGGCGCCGGCTTCCCGGCGCGCGGCCGCTTGCGCGGCACCACGGAAGTGTCGGGCGAATGGATGTTCGACCACGCGGTCGTCGCGCCGGAGGGGCTGCTCGTCGCACCTGATGGCTCGCTGTCGCCGTCGATCTCGAGGCTGACGGACGAGATCACCACCGCGGTCGGCCTGACGTGGCAGGCGGGCAATGGCCTGCTGTTCGGCGTGGGTCTCACCTACCGGTTCGACCTCGAGCCCGCCTCCGACCTGTCATACGGCAGCGGCGACGCGCTCGGCCTGCAGTTCCGCCTCGGGTTCCACCGCGGCGTCAAGGTGTACGTGCCGCCGCCGCCCGCGGTCGCCGCCGTGCCGCCGCCCCCGCCGCCGCGCGCAGAAGAACCGCCGGCCCCGCCGGCCCCGGTGCCGGCCAATCGTGCGCCCTCGGTGCGCGCCCGTTGCGAGCCCTGCACCGTCGAGCCCGGCGGCACCGTGAGGCTGCGCGCCGAGAGCAGCGATCCGGACGGCGACGCGCTCAAGGTGGTGTGGAGCGTTAGCGGCGGCACCATCGCCGACGTCAACGCCGCCAACACCGAGTGGCGCGCCGACATTTCGCCGGGGCTGGTCACCTTTACCGCCTCTGTCGACGACACCAGGGGCGGGCACGCATCCGACACCGTCACCGTCAACGTCACCTCGGCGGGCGAAGGCGTGTCGTTTTCGGATGTGCTCTTCGAGTTCGACAGCTCGCAGCTGCGACCCGCAGCGCTGTCGACGCTCGACCCGGTCCTCGCCACCCTGAGGCAGCGACCCGAGATCGCGCTGCTGATCGAAGGCCACACGTGCAACGTCGGCACGACCGAGTACAACCTGGCGCTCGGCGAGCGGCGGGCGGCCGCGGTGCGCGACTACCTGGTGCAGCGGGGCGTCGCGGCCAGCCGGCTGACGACGATCAGCTATGGGGAAGAACGGCCGTCACACGACAACAGTGAAGAGGCGACGCGGCGCCTGAACCGTCGCGCGTCGTTCGTGCTGCGGGCCACCGACGCCCTCAGCGGCCGCTGATTCTAAGCTAGTAGCTGGTAGCTGGTAGCTCGTAGCTCGTAGCGGCTGGTAGCTACTAGCTACCGGCTACTAGCTACCAGCCAGCTAGACGAGCCCTTCACGCACCGCGAACTGAATCAGCGCCGCGGTGGAGTGCACCTGCAGCTGCTCCATCATTCGATACTTGTGGAAGGCCACGGTGCGGGCCGACAGATGCAGGATCGCCGCCGCCTCCTTCATCGAACGCCCTTCGGCCAGCAGCTGCAGCACTTCGCGCTGTCGCGGCGTGAGCTGGTGCAGCTGCTTGCGCGCGTGCTCGTGCACCAGTGAGCCGACCAGATCTCTCGTCAGCAGCGGGGTGAGGTAGTAGCGCTGCGTCATGACCTCGCGCACCGCGAGCGCCAGCTCCGAGCCCGACGAACGCTTGAGCAGGTACCCCGAGGCGCCGATGCGAAACGCCTCGGCGGCCACTTCGGGATCTTCGTTCATCGTCAGGATGATGATGCGAACGTTCGGGAGCATCCGCTTGAGCTCGCGCGCGGCATCGAGCCCATTCAGCAGCGGCATCGAGATGTCCATGATCACGATGTCGGGCTTGAGCGCGACCGCCTCCGCGAGGAACGCGCGGGGATCGGTGAACGTACCGACGACGTCGCCCGAAGGCTCGAGCAGCTTCCGACAAGCCTCGGCGATCAGGGCGTGGTCGTCGACAATCGCAATACGCGAGGCCATACCTTAGCGGGCGCCTGAATCTTAGTGCATCGCCAACGCCGGTTCGATCCTACGCACGCGGATCATCGACGGCGGCCACCGCCGCCGCGCGAAGCGCCGCCGCGCGAAGCGCCGCCCCCGCTCGGGCGATAGCTGGTGGATCCGGCGCCCGACGAACCGCTACTGCGGGCAGTCGAGGCGTCGCGGCTTCGTTGCGACGCCTCCTGGCGAGCCGCATAGTCACGGTCGAGCTGCCCGGCCGAGTTCTGCTGCGCGCCGCTCCATCCGCCGTTGTCGAACTGCTGCCACGACCCGCCCTCTTTGCGATACACGTTGCCGTCACGGCCGGCGTAAACGTCGCCGCTCCCCGACGTGCCGACGAAGCCGGTCCCCTGGTCGCCGCGCCGGGTGACCGCCCCGCCGCCTTCGCTGGTCCGCGTCGCGCGGGTGGTATTGCCCGTGAAGTTGTTCGTCACGCGGGCGGTCGACGCCCATTGATCGCCGCGCGCCACTCCGGTCGTCCCCCAGCTGCCGTAGACATTGGAGCCCTGACGCGTGGCGCCAACCGCGCCGGTGCGCGGGTTGTAGGCGCTGCCCGCGGCGCGCGCCCCGTAGGGACCATAGGCGGCGGCGCCGCGCGCGTAGGTGCCGGTACGAGGGTTGTACCGCGCGCCGACGCCGGCACCGCCGTACGGCCCATAGACCGCGGCGCCGCGTCCGTACGCGCCGGTCCACGGGTTGTAGCGGGCGCCGTAGCCGTAGGTGGGGTAATACGGGAAGTAGGCGGGATAGAAGCCGCCGTAGCCGATATAGGGCGGATAGTAGTAGCCCGAGCCCCACACCGCACAACCCCACGCCACCATGACGCCGGTGTAGGCGGCCGCGGTGGCGAACACCACCCAGTCGTCGTCGTCATCCTCGACCGTAACGTAGGTCACGTGATGGGAGGGAGAACTGATCGGGATCTCATAGATCTGCGACGGCACCGAGCCGGTCACTTCCCACGGTCCGGTCGCGGCCCGGGACAGGAACCACACGCCCTGGAAGCACATGTAGTAGAGATCGCCGACCTTGAAGATGTCCTTGTCGGTATTGGTGGCGCGTGCAACGGTCGTCGGCGCGATGGTCTGGAACTCGGGCGTCCCGGCATACGCCACGTCCGGCGCCGGCACCATCGTCTTGCTCACGCGTGCGGTTTGCGGCACCTGCGCGAGCAGCACCGCCTCGGAGGCCTGCACCGTCCCCGGCACCGACGCGAGCACGCGGGATCGCTCGTGTTCCAGCGGAATCCGCGCGAAATCTGCGGGCAGTGCCGTGGTGGCAAAGGTCCAGGGCCCGTCGAAGCCGGGAGCGGAGAACCAGCGCCCGGCGACGAGGAAGAACACGGGCCCCGCCTCGCCGAGCCGGAAGACGTCGGATTCGGTGTTGCGCACCCACAGCAGCCCGGTGTCGCCCACCTTCTCGTAGCGCGGAGCCCCCTGCAACAGGATCAGCTCGGACGGCGTCTTGCTGACGAACACTTTCGGCACCGCCGCCGCGGCGCGGCCGGGCACCGCGTCCCGGACTTCCTTCCAGTTGTCGTCGGCCGGCAGCTTCGCGAAGCTCGGCGGTAGCGCGCCTGCCGCCGTCCACGGTCCCGCCAGGTTGGTCGCTTTCAGCCATGCGGCCTCGTGCCGCAGGTAATAGGTCTTCGTAGGCGGATATTCGAACAGGTCCCAGTTCGTATTGACGGCGTATCGCAGGTCGTTCATCGGAATCGGGCTCCAGACCGGGTCGCCATCGATGTTGACGATCAGCGCCGGGCTGGTGCTGTAGAAGACGACAGGCGGATCGGCCTTGACGCCGTCGATGTTCTTGGCCCGGATGCTGCTGGCGTCGACATAGGCGAGCACGAGGTCGAGAGCCAGGACGCGCTCGCGGAACGGCATGCTCGCCTTGATAGCCGCGACGATCGCCGCCGACTCTTCTTTCGACGCGCCGACAAAATTCGACGAGAGGATTCTGAAGCTGGAGAAGTCCACCAGCCGTTCGGTGACCGCTACGCGCGTGTCGGCCTCGGCGAGGATGGTCCCGAGGCGCGGCATGGTCTGGCCGGTCGCCGTGTAGGCCACTGCCGCGTGCAGCGTGAGCCGCTTCTGGTCTACCCAATCGGCGACCTGCGGTTGGTAGACGACGAGCTGCGCGCCGTCGGGCGCGGTATAGCGTCGCGGCCAGTCGTCGGTCGGATTGATCGCCTGCGCCGGTTGCGCCGGTTGCGGAGGCAGTCGCATCCATTCCGCGAATGCGCCACCCGGTGTGATCAACAGGGCTCCCACCGAAAGAAGCACCAGCACACCGCGGCCGCTCGACAGCTGTGTCCGCATGGATCTCGCCTCCCGTCTGCGGGCAGCATCCCTTTCATCTCCCGGCGCTGCCTATGCCGAAGCGGTGATCCCCTGACGCCGGAAGTGCATAGAGCGTGTAGATGACGGCCTGTAGGCTGGCATTACTCGCGTGAAGGCGGCCCGCTGGGGCGATGGAGCCGCGCGAAAGGAGCTCGACATGAAGGACATGAAGACGGTGATGTTGGGAGCGTTTCTCGTGACCCTCGTAGCCGCTGTACCAGCCTCGGCCCAGGGAGTTCGTCCAGTCCTCGTAAACCTCGGCGGCGGGTGGACGTTCCCGATCGCGGATGGCAAAGACCGGTTCGACACCGGCGGCAACTTCAACATCGGGGTGCTGTTCGCACCGGAAAAGGTGCCGTTTGGCTTTCAGGTCGAGTACGGCTACAACGGCCTGAGCGGCAAGGACGCCACGATTCCGCTCTACGCCACGCCGTTCGGGGGCGTCGTCGGCGGCGCCCTGATCGAGTCGCACCACGCGATGCACTTCATCGACTTCAACGGCGTGTTCAAGACGCCAGGCAACGCCAAGGTCGGCGCCTACGGCATCGCAGGCGGCGGGTTCTACTACAGGAGTGTCAGCCTGACGACGCCCGACGTGGGCTACACGACGTATTGCGATCCGTACTGGTACGTATGCTATCCGGCTGTGGTGTCGATCGACCAGGTCATCGGGGACCGCAGCTCGTGGGATCCGGGCATCGACTTCGGCGGGGGCATCACGTTCAAGATGAGCCACTCGACCGCCTTCTACGTCGAGACGCGCTGGCACTACATGTGGGGCCCGTCGTTCACCGACGGTCAGGGCATCCAGCAGAAAGCCAACGGATCGTACTTCCCACTCACGTTCGGGTTCCGGTTCTAGTTCAGCGCGCGGCGGACGCCATCGGTCAGTCCCGAGGCTCCGCCGCCGCGCGGTCCAGCCTCCCGGCGGAGGCAATGTGCGCAGGATTGTTCCAGACCAGACGTCAGGGCCGGCAGGCGCCGTCGCGACCGCCGTTGAACTGCCCAGAATCGCCGACGACGCACGGGGCTTCTCCGCTGAGGCGCTCGAGGCGCTTCCAGTGGGCGTCCTGCTCGTAGGCCACGACGGCATCATCGCGCGGGTCAATCGCGCGAGCGAGCGCCTGTTCGGCTACAGCAGCTCGGAGCTGATCGGCCACTCGGTGGACCTGCTGGTCGCCGACGCGGCGCACGATGCGCCCTCCTGGCTGCAGCACGCCTTCGACGCCGATGCATCGGGCCTGCCGGCCGGCGCGGTACGCGAGTGGTTCGCACGCCGCAAGGACGGCTCCGAGGTCGCGATCGAGATGGCCTTGGCGCCAATGTCGTTTCGCGGCACGGGGTTCGTGCTGGCGGCGGTCATCGACCGAACGGCGCGCGGCCAACAGGTGGAGGTGCAGGTTTTCGACGACCGGCTCGAGTTCGAGCAGCTGGTAGGCGAGCTCGGCGCCGAGTTCGGCAACCTCCATGCGGCCGATGTCGACCGGCGCATCGAGGACGCGCTGAGCCGCCTGATTCGGGTGCTGGGTCTCGACCGCTCGGCACTCTTCCAGGTGGAACGCGAGACCGGCGACTTCGTGCACACGCATCAGTGGACGCGTCCCGGATGGGCTCCACCGGCGGCGCGGGTCTCCGCACGAGAGCGATTCCCGTGGCTCCTGGCACGCATCCGCGAAGGAGAGCTCGTGCGGTTCACCGCGCTCGACGAGGTACCCGACGCGGTCGACCGCGACAGCTTCCGGCAGCTGAGCACCAGGTCGAGCGTAATCGCACCGTTGATCGTCGGCGGAGAAGTCTGGGGGGCGCTCACCTTTGCGACGGTGCGCGAGCCGCGGATCTGGACCGCCGCGGAGATCAACCGCTTCCGGGTGGTCGCGTTGATATTCGCCAACGCGCTGGCACGGAAGAGCGCGGACGAGCGGCAGCACGCGGCGCTGTTCGAGATCGCCAGCCTTCGCGACCGGCTGCGCCATGAGAACTCGTACCTGCGCCACGAGCTGAACGCCCGGCTGGGGACTTCGTCGATCGTCGGGCACAGCCCCGCGTTTCGCCGCGTCCTCGAACAGATCCGCCAGGTGGCGGGAACCGACTCGACGGTGCTTCTCGTGGGCGAGACCGGCACGGGCAAGTCGACGCTCGCGGGGCAGATTCACGAGCTCAGCGCCCGCTCCGAGCCGGCGTTGGTGCGGGTCAACTGCGCGCAGCTGCCGGCGTCGTGGTGGGCTGTCGAGCCGGCCGCCGGCGCGGCGGGGATTCGCCTCAATGGCAACGCGGCATACGACGTCCGCCTGCCGCTTGCCGATGGGTCCACGGTATTCCTCGACGATATTGCCGATCTGCCACTAGAATCGCAGGCCAACCTCACTCGCGTCCTGCACAGCGCCCCCAAGCGCCCGTCCAGAAGACGCGGTGCCGGCCGAACGCCCGTTCGCATCATCGCCGCCACGCGCAAGGACTTGAAACGCTGCATCGCGGAGGGATCGTTCCGCGACGACCTGTACTACCGGCTGAACGTGTTCCCGATTCCTGTCCCGCCGCTTCGCGAGCGCCGTGAAGACATTCCGCTGCTGGTCTGGAGATTCGTGGATGAGCTCTCCGCCGAGTATGGCAAGCCGGTGGACGCCATCGATCAGGAATCGATGGACGCGCTCCAGGCGTATGCGTGGCCGGGCAACGCGCGGGAGGTGCGCAACGTCGTGGAACGCGCCATGATCGCCCTCGCCGGCCGGCGCCTCCGCATTCCGGTGACGCCACCAGCTCGACCTGCCGCGATGCACAAGAGTTCGAAGAAGCAGTAACGTCAGAGTCGCGTCGCTAACGATTGAGTGTGGCGGCGGAGCGATAATCCGCAGTATTTCCGGACGGACGCAGACGGTGGGCAACGACGATCTCGCGAGCCTCCTGACCGGTACCGACGCGAGCGACCTCACGCGCAGAGAACGCGCGCTGCAGGCGTCTTGCGACCAGCTCTCCCTCGACCTGCAACGCATGACGCGCCTGCAGGTGGCCACCACACGGCTCGGCGGCCCTGGCGATCTGCGGGAGGCGCTCGACGAAATCCTCCTGGCGGCGGTGGAGATCACGGGCGCCGACATGGGGTACATCCTGCACTGCGACGACGCCAACGTCCTGAGAATCTCGGTGCAGCTCGGGTTCGTTCGCCCCTTCCTCGACTTCTGCGTGCGGCTCGGCACCGACGTCGAGCGGATCAGCCGCGCTGCGATGACCACTCGTCATCAGGTGGTGACCGACGACCTGCTGGACAGCCCGATGTTCGAACGGTCTCCCTCGCTGTCCGCGTTCTTGAGCGCCGGCGTGCGCGCAATGCAGTCGACCCCGCTGTTCGATCGATCTGGCGCGCTGGTCGGAATCCTGTCGACGCACTACCGCTCGGCCCACCGGTTCGACGATGCCGAGCGGCGATGGCTCGACCTGCTGGCGCGTCCGGCCGCCGACGCGATCCATCGTCGGCAGG
>Ga0163163_10001481_pt1 | contig 19886 bp, 15 predicted proteins | sample S65metaG_FD_119766 | JGI IMG/M metagenome (GOLD analysis project Ga0163163, IMG submission 119766) | Switchgrass rhizosphere microbial communities from Kellogg Biological Station, Michigan, USA - S6-5 metaG | ecosystem: Host-associated > Plants > Roots > Rhizosphere > Soil | place: USA... | reverse complement strand
TACCGGCGGTGGACGCTGCACGGGTTCGGCCACATGCTCGGCCTTGACGTGCACGACTGCACCGCGGCCCGCAAGGAGATGTACCGCGAGGGCTCGCTGGCCGAGAACTACGTCCTCACCGTCGAGCCGGGCCTGTACTTCCAGTCCGACGACGAGCTGGTGCCCGAGGAGCTCCGCGGGGTCGGCATCCGCATCGAGGACGACGTGCTGGTGACCGCGACCGGCTACCGCAACCTGTCCGACGGCCTGCCGCGCACCCCGGACGCGGTCGAGGCGTGGCTCGCCGCGCAGCGGGAGGCCGGGCCCCGATACCCTGGATCGGTCGGATAGCCGACAGTCAGCGGCTCGGTCGGTTGCCACACCCCACCCTCGGGACCGGACACGATCTTCGTGTCCCCCCGTCGTCGCGTCGCGGAAGGTCTGTGTCATGAACACTGTCGGAGCGATCATCCTCGGGGTGGTCTGCCTCGTGCTGGTCCTGCTCGTCGTGTGGATCATCGCCTCGTACAACGGGCTGGTGCGTAAGCGCAACCAGGTCGACGCGTCGTGGGCGCAGATCGACGTGCAGCTCAAGCGGCGGTACGACCTGATCCCGAACCTGGTCGAGACGGTGAAGGGGTACGCGGCGCACGAGAAGGGCACCCTCGACGCGGTGATCCAGGCCCGCAACAGCGCGGTCGCGGCGTCCAACGCGGACCCGGCCGCGCGGGCCCAGGCCGACAACGTGGTGACGCAGACCCTGGGTCGGCTGTTCGCGCTGGCCGAGGCGTACCCGAACCTGAAGGCGAACGAGAACTTCGCCGCGCTGCAGGGCGAGCTCACCAATACCGAGGACCGGATCGCGTACTCGCGGCAGTTCTACAACAGCTCCGTGCAGACCTACAACAACGCGACCCAGACCATCCCGACGAACATCATCGCCGGCATGATGAACTTCAAGACCAAGGAGTACTTCGAGTCGCAAGGCGACGAACGGGGTCCGGTGCGGGTCCAGTTCTGACCGATCGCTATGCGACCGATCGTTGTCGAGGCGGCCTTCGCGGCCGCCTCGTTCGTCTTCTACTTCGCCGTGTACGGGGTGCTGCTGCTGGTGACCCGTCCGGCCGGCGTCCGGCCGGGACCGTCCACACAGGACCTCGGGCCGGAGAAGCCGGCGATCGCGTCGCTGGTCGCCAACGGCTGGGATCTGACCGAGGACGCCGCCGAGGCGACGCTGCTCGACCTCGGCGGCCGCCGCATTCTCGAGTTCCGACAGCCGGGGTCTGATCCCCGACAGACGACCATCCACATTGTCCAGACCTCGCCGTCGGGACTGAACCGGTACGAGCAGAGGGTGTTCGACCGCGTCTCGGGGCTTTCGGTGGGCGGCGTGGTGCCGTTGAGCGCGCTGACGTTCCGCGACCCGACCGCGGCGAAGTCGTGGTGGAAGCGGCTGCGGGCCGAGATCGTGGCCGATGCCCGAACGCTTGGACTCTCGCGGCGCCGCTTCTCCTCCGCCGTCCAGGCCGTCGTCGTGGTCGCCGCGCTGCTGGCCACGGTGGGCGTGCTCATCGCCGCCTTCCACTACGCGCAACGGCAGCCGGCGTCGACCGACTCCGACGACAACCCGTACGGGCTGCTGGTCCCGGTCGGTATCTTCACGTTCGCCGGCCTGCTGGCGTTCGGGCTGCGCTACGTCGGCGAGCGATCCACCCCGTCCGGCGTTGAAGCGGCGTCCCGGTGGCTCGGGGTGAAAGCGTTTCTGCGCGCCCACGCGTCATTCTCGGATCTCCCGCCGTCGGCGGTGGCGGTCTGGGACCGCTACCTCGGGTACGGGGCGGCTCTCGGTACGACCCGGGTCGCCTCCACCGTCATCGACATGGGGATGGGCAACAAGCGACGGGTCTGGTCCTCGTACGGCGGGAACTGGCGACGCGTACGGGTCAGCTACCCGTCGCTGTGGTGGCGGTACGGCCGGACAACGGGGGACGTCATCATCCGGTCGCTGCTCGCGCTCGGGCTCGGGTTCGTGCTGGTGCGCTACCTCGGTCGGGGCCTCGACGTCGTGGCGTCCTTCACGCACGTCCCCGCCCTCGTCGGTCGGGTCGGCTTCCTGGTCGGGGTCGTGCTGCTCGGCTACGGCTCGTACCTGCTGCTGCGGGCGATCCTCGACGTCGCACTGCCGCTGCGGTTCACCGGACAGGTGTTGTGGAAGCAGGTGTGGCGCAAGACCTCCGGCGGCGAGAACCGGCCGTCGGTGCCATGGCTCTACCACCTCGCCATCGACGACGGGTCGCGCGACAAGACCCGGGCCTGGGGTGCGCCGTCCTCGCTCTCGTCGGCCTCGTCGGCCGACCCCGGGGACACCGTGACGGTCACCGTGCACCGCTGGTCGCGACGGATCATGGCGCTGACGGTCGACGAGCACGGCTCCGGCGCGTACTACGAGTCCACATCGGACGCTTCGACCGATCCGGAGAAGCTGGTCGCCTCGATCCTGTCGCCCGGTCTGTCCTCCACCCTGTCTTCCGCTCTTGCCAAGCCTTCGGTCTCGTCCGGGACTCTGCTCACCGCCGACGAGGTCTCGGCTGCGCTCGGCATGGCCGTCGTGCTGGAATCCTCGGCCGCGCCCGGTCCGATGTCGATGACGACGTTCCGTACCACCGACCGCCGCAAGGCCGTGCTGATGCTGCAGGTCGTTGACGGCACACTGGGCGCGATGGCGTGGCGGACCAACTCCCGAGGACAGTCGCTACCGTCCATTGGGGACGGTGCGTACGTTCGCGGGAACCGGGGTGTGGTGAAGTCGGGCGGCTCGATCGTGGTGCTGACCCTGTTGAGCGCGGCGAAGGGCCGCACGTCCGGCCTGCCCACGTTGCTGTCGCAGGCAGTGGCCCGGATCCCGTCCCTTCGCACCGCCGTCGACTAGGGGCCTCGGAAGCTCCCGACCCCCAGGTCCCGCTACGCGGACGCGGTCGCCATGCGGCGGACGTCGAAGACGAGGTTGCCGTCGCGCACGTCCGCGGTCACCTCGGACCCGGACGACAGCTCTCCTCGCAACAGCATCTGCGACAGCCGGTTGTCGACGTCGCGCTGGATGGCCCGCCGCATCGGCCGGGCCCCGAACTCGGGCTGGTACCCCCGGTCGGCGAGCCACGTGATGGCCGACGGCGTAAAGGAGATGGTGACCCCCTGCGCGTGCAGCCGGCGCCGGGTCTCGTCCAGCAGCAGCTCGGTGATCTGCCGCAGCTGCTCCACCTCCAGCCGCTGGAACACGATGACCTCGTCGATGCGGTTGAGGAACTCCGGCCGGAACTGCTCCCGCAGCCGCCGCATGAGCTGGTCGCGCAGCCCCGGATCGGTACCCTCCGGGACGCGGGTCTGCGAATCGGGCCCACCCTCGAAGGAGTCGGGCGCCGGTACGGTGACGAAGCCGAGCGCCTGCCGATGCCCGACGATCAGCTCACTGCCCACATTGGACGTCATGATGAGCACCGCGTGTCGGAACGACACCGTGCGCCCCTGCGAGTCGGTGAGCCGCCCGTCGTCCAGCACCTGCAGCAGCACGTTGAACAGGTCCGGGTGCGCCTTCTCGATCTCGTCCAGCAACACGACCGTGTACGGCCGTCGCCGCACGGCCTCGGTCAGCTGCCCAGCCTCGTCGTACCCGACGTACCCCGGCGGTGCCCCCACCAGACGCGAGACGGTGTGCCGCTCCTGGAACTCCGACATGTCCAGGCGCACCATCCGGTCGCGGTCACCGAAGAGCGCCTCGGCGAGCGCCCGGGCCAGCTCGGTCTTGCCGACCCCGGTCGGGCCCAGGAAGAGGAAGCTGCCCACCGGCCGGTCCGGATCGGAGAGCCCGGCCCGGGACCGGCGTACCGCCTCGGCAACCGCGGCGACCGCCTCGTCCTGACCGATCACCCGCTCATGCAGGTGACCCTCGAGGCGCAGCAACCGGTCCCGCTCCTCCTCGGTGAGCTGCGCGACCGGGATGCCGGTCGAACGGGAGACGACCTCGGCCACGTCCTTCATGGTGACCGACGGCAGGGACGCTCCATCGGCCGAAGGCGTGAGGTCGCCCGACAGCGAGTGGATCTCGTCCCGCAGCCGGGAGGCCCGCTCGAAGTCCTCATCGGACACTGCCTGTTCCTTGTCCCGCCTCAGCTGTTCCAGCCGCATCTCGACGTCGCGACGGTTCGCGGCGGGCGCCACCACACGTAGGCGTACCCGCGCGCCGGCCTGGTCGATGAGGTCGATCGCCTTGTCCGGCAGGAACCGGTCGGCGATGTACCGGTCGGAGAGCTCGGCCGCCGCGACCAACGCCTCGTCGGTGAACCGGACCTGGTGGTGCGCCTCATAGGAATCGCGCAGCCCACGCAGGATCTCGATGGTGTCGTCCACTGTGGGCTCCGGCACCAGGACGGGCTGGAACCGCCGGGCCAGCGCCGCGTCCTTCTCGATGCTGGTGCGGTACTCGCTCAGCGTGGTGGCACCGATCACCCGCAGGTCGCCCCGGGCCAGGGCGGGCTTGAGCATGTTGCTCGCGTCCATTCCGGACTCGGCCCCGGTCGCGCCGGCACCGACCAGCGTGTGCAGCTCGTCCAGGAACAGGATGAGCTCGTTGCGGCTGTCCCGTACCTCGTCGATGACCCGCTTGAGCCGTTCCTCGAAGTCGCCGCGGAACCGGGTCCCGGCCACCAACCCGGCCAGGTCGAGCTGCACCACCCGCCGGTCGCGCAGGGTGGCCGGCACCTCCCCCTCGGCGATCCGCTCGGCGATGCCCTCGACGATCGCGGTCTTGCCGACGCCGGCCTCGCCGATGAGCACGGGATTGTTCTTGGTACGGCGGGAAAGGATCTCCACCGCCTGCTCGATCTCCTCATCCCGGCCGACGAGCGGGTCGAGCTTGCCGTCACGGGCGAGCGCGGTGAGGTCCTGCCCGAACTGGTCGAGGGTCGGCGTCCGCGCCCGCTCGGGGCCGCCACCGGGCGCGGTGGAACGGGCCGCCGCCAACGCATCCGGCGCCACCCGGCCCTCGGCGAGCATCTTCCCGCCGGGCGAGTCGGGGCTGACCGCGAGGGCCATCAGCAGGTGCTCCGGTCCGATGTAGTTGGATCCGGTGGTACGCGAGATCTGGTGCGCCTGCAGGAGAGCCCGCTTGGTCGCCGGGGTCAGCGACAGCGCGTCCTCCGGAGCCGGCCGGTCGGAGCTGCGGTGCGGCTGGCTCTCCAACCGGGCTAGCAACTTGTCCGGGTCCGCTCCTGCCTTCTGGACCATCGCCCGCAGGCCATCCCGGTGCAGTGCCGCCCACAGGATGTCGTCGGTGTCCACGTCGGTGGCGCCGACCTCGGTGGCCCGCCGCGCCGCGGCCACGAGCAGCTCGCGGGCGTCCGCGCTCATCAGCTTTCCGACGTCGACCCGGTAGACCGGCCGCTTCTGCTCGACCTGGCCGATCAGACGCTGGATCAGCTCCTCCCAGGACGCCGGGCCCTGCGGTGCGTCGGTCATGGAAGACTCCTCCCGGTCCGCAATCCAGCGTCGCACCGGGGCCGGTGGCACCGTGGCCGAACGTTCAGACCGAGTCGAGGAACTCCAGCCGGTTGCCCACCGGATCGTCGGTGTGGAACCGACGTCGCCCCGGAATCTCGTCCTCGGCGGCCCACCGCACCTCGTGGCCCGCCTCCGTCAAGCGCCGCGCCACCGCGTCCAGAGAGGGCCACAGCAGACCTGGATGCGCCTTGCGGGCCGGTCGGAAGTCGGCCTCGACGCCGAAGTGCAGTTCCGAACCGTCGGCCATCGCGAACCAGCATCCGCCCCGCGCGGCGAGCACCGGCGGCTTGGGCAGCTCGGTCAGCCCGAGTACGCCGACATAGAAGGACCGCAGCGCCGGCTCCGACCCGGCGGGGCAGGCGAGTTGAACATGGTGGATCATTCGACCACACTCCCACGCGTTTGACGTTCTAGCAAGACGGACGTACGGTTTGCTTGAACGCACACCACCGGTACGACGTACTGCGAGAGACTGCCCGTTGAGACCAGGACCACAGGAGGGCGATATGGCGAGCCTCGACACCTTTGGCGCCCGGAGCCAGCTGAGCGTCGGCGACACCAGCTACGAGATCTACAAGATCGATACCGTCGACGGGCACGCCCGCCTTCCGTACAGTCTCAAGGTCCTGCTGGAGAACCTGCTGCGCACCGAGGACGGCGCGAACATCACCGCCGACCACATCCGGGCGCTGGGCAGCTGGGATCCGAACGCGGAGCCCAGCGTCGAGATCCAGTTCACCCCGGCCCGCGTGCTGATGCAGGACTTCACCGGCGTTCCGTGCGTGGTCGACCTGGCCACCATGCGCGAGGCGGTGCGCGAGCTCGGTGGCGACCCGACGAAGGTCAACCCGCTCGCGCCGGCCCAGCTCGTCATCGACCACTCGGTCATCGCCGACATCTTCGGCCGGGAGGACGCGTTCGAGCGCAACGTCGAGTTCGAGTACGGGCGCAACCGCGAGCGCTACCAGTTCCTGCGCTGGGGGCAGAGCGCGTTCCGGGAGTTCAAGGTCGTCCCGCCCGGCACCGGGATCGTGCACCAGGTCAACATCGAGCACCTCGCCCCGGTCGTCATGCCCCGCGACGGTGTGGCCTACCCGGACACCGTGGTCGGCACCGACTCGCACACCACGATGGTCAACGGTCTGGGCGTGCTCGGCTGGGGCGTCGGCGGCATCGAGGCCGAGGCGGCCATGCTCGGCCAGCCGGTCTCCATGCTCATCCCCCGCGTGGTCGGCTTCAAGCTCAACGGATCCCTGCCCGACGGCACCACCGCCACCGACCTGGTCCTCACCATCACCCAGATGCTGCGCAAGCACGGCGTGGTCGGCAAGTTCGTCGAGTTCTACGGCACCGGGGTCCCCGCGGTACCGGTCGCGAACCGGGCCACCATCGGCAACATGAGCCCGGAGTTCGGCTCCACCTGCGCCATCTTCCCGATCGACGAGGAGACCATCAGCTACCTGGCCATGACCGGACGCTCGGCCGAGCAGGTCGCGCTGGTCGAGGCGTACGCGAAGGAACAGGGCCTGTGGCACGACCCGAGCCGGCCGGAACCGTCCTATTCGGAGTACCTCGAGCTCGATCTGTCCACTGTGGTGCCTTCCATCGCCGGGCCGAAGCGGCCGCAGGACCGGGTGGCGCTGTCCGAGGCGAAGACCGCGTTCCGCAGCGTGCTGCCGGACTACGTCGACAACGACCACGTGGACTCGCAGTCCGAGGAGAGCTTCCCCGCCTCCGACCCGCCCACGCCCAACGGCGTCGGCCGGGCGCACAAGCCGACCGCGTGCACCACGGCCGAGGGCGCGTCGTTCGAGCTGGACCACGGGTCGGTCGTCATCGCCTCCATCACGTCCTGCACCAACACGTCCAACCCGCAGGTGATGATCGGCGCCGCGCTGCTGGCCCGCAAGGCGGTCGAGCGAGGCCTGACCGCCAAGCCGTGGGTCAAGACCACCCTCGCCCCGGGGTCCAAAGTGGTCATGGACTACTACGAGAAGGCCGGCCTGGTGCCGTACCTGGAGAAGCTCGGCTTCTACCTGGTCGGCTACGGCTGCACCACCTGCATCGGCAACTCCGGCCCGCTCACCGAGGAGATCTCGGCCGCGGTCCAGGAGGCCGACCTCGCGGTGGTCTCCGTGCTGTCCGGCAACCGCAACTTCGAGGGCCGGATCAACCCGGACGTGAAGATGAACTACCTCGCCTCGCCGCCGCTCGTGGTGGCGTACGCGATCGCCGGCACCATGGACATCGACCTCATCCACGAGCCGCTCGGTGTCGGTGCGGACGGGAACGCGGTGTATCTGCACGACATCTGGCCCACCCCGCAGGAGGTCCAGACGGTCATCACGTCGTCGATCTCGTCGGAGATGTTCACCAAGGATTACGCCGACGTGTTCGCCGGTGACGAGCGGTGGCGCTCGCTGCCGACGCCCACCGGGGACATCTTCACCTGGGACGGTGACTCGACGTACGTCCGCAAGCCCCCGTACTTCGAGGGCATGGCCGCGGGGCCGTCCCCAGTGGACAACATCGCCGGCGCGCGGGTACTGGCCAAGCTCGGCGACTCCGTCACGACCGACCACATCTCCCCCGCCGGGTCCATCAAGGCCGACTCACCGGCCGGCCGGTACCTCATCGACCACGGCGTGGACAAGAAGGAGTTCAACTCGTACGGGTCGCGCCGTGGCAACCACGAGGTGATGATCCGCGGCACCTTCGCCAACATCCGGCTGCGCAACCAGTTGGTGCCGGGCGTCGAGGGCGGCTTCACCCGCAACCATCTGACCGGCGCGCAGGAGTCCATCTACGACGCGTCGGTGGCGTACCAGGCCGCCGGCGTTCCGCTGGTCATCCTGGCCGGCAAGGAGTACGGGTCGGGTTCGTCGCGCGACTGGGCGGCGAAGGGCACGATGCTGCTCGGCGTGAAGGCGGTCATCGCCGAGTCGTACGAGCGGATCCACCGCTCGAACCTCATCGGCATGGGCGTGCTGCCGCTGCAGTACCCGGCCGGCCAGACCGCGGAGTCGTTGGGGCTGACCGGTACGGAGACGTTCGCGATCGACGGCGTCACCACGCTCAACGACGGGACGACGCCGGCCACGGTCCGGGTGAGCACCGACAACGGCATCACGTTCGACGCGGTGCTGCGCATCGACACGCCCGGCGAGGCCGACTACTACCGGCACGGCGGCATCCTGCAGTACGTGCTGCGCAAGATGCTCGCCGCCTGACTGCTGGATCTTGGGACCTTGTCTCCCGATTCCTTATGGGAGACAAGGTCCCAAGATCGTACCGGCGTCAACGCAGACCGGCGTCGGCCCGCAGGAGCGCGGCCAACTCGTCCCCGTCTGCCTCGGCCACACCGTGCTGGCGGAACCAGGTCGCCACGTTGTGCGCGTCCCGGTCCAGGAACTCCGGCCCGCGCGGGTTGGCGACCACGTCCACGATCTGCGGCAGGTCGATGACGACCAACCGTCCATCGTGGACCAACAGGTTGTAGGCCGACAGGTCGCCATGCGCCCAGCCACCACGAGCCATTGTGGACAGTGCCGAGACCAGCTGGAGCCACAGGTCCGGCAGGTCGGCCGTGTCCTGCCGCAGTTGGGCCAGGCGCGGCGCCGCGCTCGACCCGTCCGGCGACCCGATGAACTCCAGCAATACCTCGGTGCCGAGGATCTGCACCGGGTACGGCACGGGCACGCCCCGCTCGTACAGCCGGCAGAGCGCGGTGAACTCAGCCACCGCCCACTGGCCGGCGATCGCCTCGCGACCGAAGGACGTACGGGCCGCCATAGCGCGGTTGACCCGCGTCTGGCGTACCCGTCGGCCTTCGAGGTACCCGGCATCCCGGTGGAACATCCGGTGCTCCGAGTCCCGGTACCGCTTGGCCGCGAGAATGCATTTCCGGCCGGTACCCGGGACCCCGCGCTCCAGCAGGAAGACGTCGGCCTCCTTGCCGGTCTTCAGGATGCCGAGCTCGGTGTCGACCGCGGCCAGCTCGGTCACGAGCCAGTCCGGGTACGGCCGAGGCCCCTTCTCAGTCGGTGTCGACTGGTCCCAGGTGGACCAGCGCGAGCCTTCGTCGGGGGTGTCCTCGACCTCCTCGAGGCGCTGCCGGTGGCCGCGCTTGTCGTAGAGGGACTCGTCGTCGTCGAAACGACGCTTGGTACGGGCAAAACCAGGTGAATCGTCGTGCATCCGCACGGAAGGTCTCCTTGATCGGGTTTTGGTACCCGGCCGGAGACGTCTTGGTCAGATCCGGACCGGGCTCAGGGCAGGCGGCAGCAGCCGCGCAACAGGCGCGAACATGGCTTTCACCCCTCCCCTTCCGGCGGCTCGTCGCGGTGTCAGCGACAGCCGGCCCGATCGGCAACGCGCACATGGTGTCAGGAGGGTCGGCTGACGCGCAACTGATTTTCCGGCGACGGTGGTGGAACGGAATCGAGGGCTGCGCCGGTAGATCCGGAACGCTAGGGTCGGCGGCGGTAGCGGTCGGTCTCAATAACCGTCGGTCTCGATGGTGGTCGGTCTCGATGGGAGAGCGATGAAGCGGTTGCTGGTCGTGCTGGCGAGTCTCCTCGGCCTGATCGCGGCGACGGCCGCGGCCGGATCCGCCGAGCGCTACTGGGCGCTCGCGCGGGTTGCGCTGCCGGAGTCGACGTACGCGCGCTGGGACAACGCCATCACCGCCGCCTCCGCGAGCGCGGCCGCCGGGCTCATTCTCGCGGTCCTGCTCACCGCGCAGGTGTCGCGCGCGCTCCTGCTGCTCCTCGGGCTCTTCGACATGGCCATGCTGGCGACGTCGGAGTACCTGCGCCACCAGTCCGGCATGAGGGCGGAGCTGGTGCCGAGCGACCACAGCGGCCTGCTGCTGCCGATGTGGGAACGCGTTGTCGTGCCGTCTCCGGCCGTCACGCTGCTCGCGGTGGCGCTCATCTGGGTCGCGGTGTCGCGCCGCCCGGTGGTGACCTTCGCCGGCTTCCCGGCCGCCACGGTCGAGCCACGCCGCCCGGTGGCCGGCGGTCTGCTCGCGATACTGCTGGGCGCCCTGGTATGGGCCGCCGCCGGCCTGTCCCTGGTCGCGTTCGCCGCCGCGGACTTCGACCCGTCGCTGGACTTCGGGGGCTTCGTGGTCGCGCCGAACCGGGTCCAGTTCGGATCGGTCACCGTGCTCTACGTGGTCGCCGCGGCAGCGCTGATCGTGGCTGCCGGGCTGTACACCGCGCTGCTCAGCCGGCGTCTGCACCCGTCCGAGCCGATCGCGATCGGCGTGTTGTTCGGCCTCGCCACGGTCGTCGCTCTGGTGAACACGTTGGGATCCGCCCGCTCGACCATCGCCCTGCCGAGCTCCTCGCCGTTCCTGGTGGCCGTACTGCTCGGCGTACAGGTGATGGCCGGGGCTCCCGGTGCGCTGCTCGCCGTACCGCTGATCGCTACCGGGGTGTGGCGGCTGCGCGCCGACCGGCCGGCGCCGACGTCCTCCCCCACGTACGCCGTCAGCAACGACCCGACCATCCCGCTCTACTGAACCGTTCCCGTTCCATGTCACAGTGGTTCCAGTGACCGCCACGAATGGAACGTAGACGATGGCCTGGACGCCTGCCCCGCCGTACACCATGTACGAACCACCGCAGCGCCCGATCGTGTGGGTGCTCGACTGCGTGTTCCTGTTCCTGCTGCCGACGATGTTCACCAATGTCGTCCTGTTCGCGGTGCAGTCCACCAAGCATCAGACGAACGCGATCGGGGTCCTCGACGGCGCGGGCGGGGCGCTGGTCCTGACCATCGTGATCGGCCTGAGCTACGCGGTGCTACTGAGCAGGCGGGCGCCCCGCCGACCCCGGCTGGCGACGGCGATCGGCGCGCTCGCCCTGGTCCCGGTGTTCCTGGCGCTCTTCGGTGGCGGATCGCTGCCGGCGATGGCGACCGAGACGTTCGCGCCGACGGTCGCCGGCGTGGTGATCCTGCTCGCGGTCCTGTTCCGGGCGCTGCGGGACTGGCCCGTACCGCTCTCCCATGCGGCGTGGGCGGTCCCGCTCGCCGCTGGGATCTGGCTGGCGGTCGGGATCGCGGACGCGACCGGGGTCGACCCGCGGCTCGGCTACCCGATTCCGGCCGAGCCCAGCCTGTACGCCGTCACCGTGGCCATGAACCAGGACTGGCTCGGCCGGCGCTGGTTCCCGCCGGAGCTCGCCGCGCCGTCCCTGGTGATCTACGCCGTCGCGCTGCTCATCGGCGGCGCCCTTTACACTGTGCTGCTGAACCGCCGCCTGCCTCCGCGGGCCCAGCTCCTCGCGGCCGGCCTGCTCCTCGCCGGGACCGCATGGTCCATTGTGGACTCCATCGGCGCCGGGGCGACCGGGGACAGCCCGGTGACCGGCCTGCTGCCGATCGCCCTGCAACTGCCCGCCAGCGGGAACGCGGTCATCCTCGCCGCCCCGCTCGTCGTGGTGGCGGTCGTCCGACTCTGGCGCCGCCGCCGGACCCGGATTGTGTCGGGGGTCACTGACACGATCCACCCATGACAGAGCTGACTCGCGGGCAGATCACCGATTCCGTCCACGACCTGGGGTGGCGGCTCATCTCGCGGAATATTCAATGCGCGGTACGGGTGACGTCGCTGGCCGAGGCGGCCCGGGTCGCCGCCGCGGTGACCGAGGCGGCCGGGGAGGCGTCCGCGGTCTCGATCGACCTGCGCCCCCACCTCGTGCACGTGCGGCTCGCCGCGCACGCGCAGTTCTGGCCCACGGCGGCCGAGCTCGACACCGCCCGCCGGGTCTCGGCCGCCGTGGTCGAGTTGGGCCTGGCCACCAGCCCCGGCCTCGACAACAATCCGGTCCAGGCGCTGGAGGTGGCGATCGACGCGCTCGACATTCCGACCGTGCTGCCGTTCTGGGCGGCCGTGCTGGGCTACATCCAGGTGTCGGACGAGACGATCATCGACCCGCACTGGCTGGGCCCGAGCTTCTGGTTCCAGCAGATGGACGAGCCGCGTCCACAGCGCAACCGCATCCACCTCGACGTCCTCGTCCCGCACGACGAGGCCCGCGCCCGGATCGACGCGGCACTCGCGGCCGGCGGCGTGCTCATCAACGACTCCGAGGCACCGGCGTTCTGGGTGCTGGCCGACCCGGAGGGCAACGAGGCGTGCGTCTGCACCTGGCAGGGTCGGGACGCGTCGGCCGAGACATAGACGCGCATATATAGACATCATTATGTTGCAGCGACGTCGTATGGCATGCTGGCGCGGTGCTGAAGGGAGCGGTCGCACTAGCTGCGGGGATGGTAACGGTAGCGCTGGGCTTGGGCGGCTGCACTGGAACCTCGTCGGCCGTCGCCGGGCTGGAGCCGACCGACGTCGCCACCCCCACGCTGACCGAGTCGCCGACGCCCTCTCCCACGCCCTCGCCGACGCCGTCAGCGACGCCGCCGCCATCGCCGAGCACCACCAAGACGACCCCCAGACCGCCCACGACGACCAAGTCCTCGCCGAATTGGACCTACGCGCCGTCCGGCGGGCCGACCGCCGGCTCCGGCACGGTATGGCGGTACCGGATCGCGGTCGAGGCCGGTGTGCCGGTCACCATCGGCGACTTCACCACCGTGGTCAACTCCACCCTGGACGACCCGAAAAGCTGGATCGCCGGCGGCATCCAGTTCCAGCAGGTCGGCTCCGGCGACAGCGCGCAGTTCACGGTCTGGCTCGCCAGCCCCAGCACGGCGTACTCGATGTGCATTAACGGCGGCATCGACATCCGCGTCGGCGGGGTTCCGTACACCTCCTGCCGGGTCGGCAACAACGTGGTGCTCAACTCCAGCAGGTACCTGAACGCGGTATCCGGCTATGCACTGGACCCGTACCGGCAGTACATGGTGAACCATGAGGTGGGACACCGGCTCGGGCACGGGCACGAGCTCTGCCCCGGGGCCGGCCAGAAGGCGCCGGTAATGCAGCAGCAGACCCTCGGCCTGCACGGCTGCATCGCTTACAGCTGGCCGTACCTGGACGGGGTCCGGTACGCCGGCCCGGCGGTGTGACGATCCGTCAAACGTTCGTATCGTGACGTAACAAACCGTACGTACGGATTGCCCAGCGCGGCCGAGCCTGGCACCCTCGAATACGTGCCCAGGGTCAGTCAGGATCAGCTCGACGCGCGCCGGTCGGAGATCCTCGCCGGCGCCCGGACCTGCTTCGCCCGCTACGGGTACGAGGGGGCCACGGTCCGCAGGCTGGAATCCGAGACCGGGCTGTCCCGCGGCGCGATCTTCCATCACTTCCGGGACAAGGACTCGCTCTTCCTCGCGGTCGCCCAGGAGGACGCGATCGCCATGGCCGAGACGGTGGCCCGCAACGGCCTGGTGCAGGTGATGCGCGACCTGCTCGATCGCGCGGCCCCCGGGTCAGGATCCGGCAGCTCCGATTCGGACGTCGCCGGCTGGCTGGGCACGCAGCTCGAGGTGTCCCGACGGCTGCGGACCGATCCCGGGTTCGCGAAGGGCTGGAGCGAACGCGTCGAGGCGATCGCCGCCGCGACCCGGGACCGGCTGCGGCGCCAGCGCGAGGCCGGCGTACTGCGGGACGACGTCGACATGGACGTGCTGGCCCAGTTCCTGGAGCTGGCCTACGACGGGATGGTCCTGCACCTCGCCATGGGTCGCCCGCGGGCGGACCTCGAGAAGGTCCTCGACCTGGTCGAAGCCGCCGTCCGCCGCCGCTGACGGGTGCGGCGGCGCGCGACGCCGAGATGGGTTAGACGGGGGCGGTCGCGAACTGGGTGCGGTAGAGCTCGCTGTACAGGCCGCTGGCCGCGTAGAGCTGCTCGTGCGTGCCCTGTTCGACGATGCGGCCCTGGTCCATGACGAGGATGAGGTCCGCGTCGCGCACGGTGGACAGGCGGTGCGCGATCACCAGCGCCGTCCGGCCCTCGAGCGCCACGGTCAGGGCGCGCTGAACGGCCGCCTCCGACTCGGAGTCCAGGTGCGCGGTCGCCTCGTCCAGGATCACGATGGACGGCGCCTTCAGCAGCAGCCGGGCGATGGCGATCCGCTGCTTCTCGCCGCCGGAGAACCGGTACCCGCGCTCCCCCACCGTGGTCTCCAGACCGTCCGGCAGGGTCCGCACGAGCGAGGCGATCTGGGCCGCCTCGAGCGCGCGCCACAGGTCGTCGTCGGTGGCGTCCGGCCGGGCGTAGCGCAGGTTCTCGGCGATGGTCTCGTGGAACAGGTGCGCGTCCTGGGTCACGACGCCGATGCAGTCGCGCAGCGAGTCGAGCGACGCGTCCCGGACGTCGATGTCGCCGACGAGCACCGCGCCGTCGGTGACGTCGAAGACCCGCGGCACCAGCATCGCGGTGGTGGACTTGCCGGCGCCGGACGGCCCGACGAGGGCGACCATCTGTCCAGGGTGGACGGTGAAGGAGACCTCGCGCAGGACCATCTCGCTCACCGTGCGGTCGAGCACGGCCACGTCCTCAAGGGACGCGAGCGACACCTCGGCCGCAGACGGGTACCGGAAGGAGACATCGCGGAACTCGATCTTGGAGGTGCCGCGCGGAACCGCCGTGGGGTCGGGCTTCTCGGCGATGCCGGGCTTGAGGTCCAGCACCTCGAAGACGCGGTCGAACGAGACGAGCGCGCTCATCATGTTGACCCGCACGTTGGACAGTGACGTGATCGGCCCGTACAGCCGGGACAGCAGCAGCGCCAGGCTCACCACGGTGCCGGCGTCGATGCTGCCCTGCACGGCGAGCCAACCGCCCACCCCGTACGTCAGCGCGAGCGCGAGCGAGGCCACCAGCCCCATCGCGACGAAGAACGTGGTGCCGAACATGGCCTGCTGGACGCCGATGTCGCGGACCCGGGCCGCGCGCCCGGAGAAGCGCTCGGCCTCCACCGCCGGCTTGCCGAACAGCTTGACCAGCAACGCGCCGGCGACCCCGAAGCGCTCGGTCATGGTGGTGCTCATCGACGCGTTCAACTGGTAGGACTCACGCGTGATGGCGGCCAGCCGCCGGCCGAACATCCGGGCCGGCAGGATGAACGCCGGCACCAGCAGGAACGACAGCGTGGTCACCTGCCACGACAGGCTGAACATGACGCCAGCGGTGAGCACCAGGCCGATGAGGTTGCCCACGGTGCCGGACAGCGTCGAGGTGAAGGCCTGCTGGGCACCCATCACGTCGTTGTTGAGGCGGCTCACCAGCGCACCGGTCTGGGTACGGGTGAAGAACTGCAACGGCATTCGCTGCACGTGGTCGTAGACCCGGGTACGCAGGTCGTAGATGATCCCCTCGCCGATGCGTGAGGACAGGAACCGCTGCCCGAGCGAGAGCAGCGCGTCGACCACGGCGAGGCCGGCGATCAGGGCGGCGATGCGGACCACGGTGGCGCCCGCGCCCGGGTGGTGCGAGGAGATCGCGTTGACCACCTTGCCCGCGAGCACCGGGTTGATCACGGCGACCAGCGACGACGCGATCACCAGCACGAGGAAGGTGCTCACCAGCCACCGGTAAGGCTTGGCGAAGTGCACGATCCGGATGGCGGTCGCGCGCCCGACCTTCTTACCGGCCAGGTCCTCCTTGCGCCGCATCGAGCGCATCATGTCCCACGCGCCCGGACCCCCACCCATCATCGCCATCGGCGAACCGCCTCACGGATAAGCACGGGACGACCGTACGTCCCGCCTCCGACAACCTTGTCGTGGCGTGGGTTGATTCCACGATTTCGCGCAGAGCGGAGCGCGGAGCGCCTTCAGTCGCCCTGGCCGACCAGGTCGCGGATGCGTCGGACCTGCGCCGCGCGCTCGGCCGCCTCCTGCTCGGCGAAGGTGCGGGACGCCGCAAGCGCGAGCAGGGACTTGATCTCCACGACCGCGTCGCGGCGAGCGGCCAGGATCTGCGCGGTGAGCTCGCCCACAGCCTTGTCGAGTCCGTCGTCAGGTACGACCGACGTAGCCAGGCCGATCCGCAGGGCCTCGGCGGAGGGGACGCGGCGACCGGTGATACACAGCTCCATGGCGCGGGCGTACCCGACGAGCTCGACCAGCCGCTTCGTACCGCCGAGGTCCGGCACCAGACCGAGCGACACCTCGGCCATGGTGAACTGGGCGTTCTCGGTCAGCACCCGCAGGTCGCAGGCGAGGGCCAGCTGGAAGCCGGCACCGATGGAGTGGCCTTGGACGGCGGCGATGCTGACCAGGTCCGGGCGGCGCAGCCAGGAGAACGCTTCCTGGTAGCCGGCAATGGTGGCCTGCGCGGCCTGTTCATCGCGGGCGGCGATGCCGGCGAAACCTGCATTGTCCACTGTAGAGTCCGGAGACCGCACCGCGCCGAGGTCGAGCCCGGCGGAGAAGGCACGCCCCTCGCCCCGTACCACGACGACTCGGATGTCTCCAGGAAGGTCCCGGCCCAGCTGCCGCAAGGCGTCCCACATGGCCGGGGTCTGTGCGTTGAGGACGTGGGGCCGGCACAACGTCACCGTCGCCACCGGCCCGTCACGGTCCAGTCGTACTCCGGGTGGTTCTGCTTCCGTCACGTCAGTGCTCAGGCGGCTTTCTTACGACGACGCGCGCCACCACGCTGGCGCAGCTGGACTCCGGACTCGGTGAGTACACGGTGGACGAAGCCGTAGGAACGGCCCGTCGACGACGCCAGAGCGCGGATGCTCTCACCGGAGGTGTACCGCTTGACCAGGTCCTTGGCGAGCGTGGCACGTTCGGCTCCGACGATGCGTCGACCTTTCTCTGTCGCGGTGGCTGTACTGCTGGCTGCCATCTCGAAAATCCCTCACGTCCTACAGTGGGCGGTTTTGGCGGAACACCACGTCGTGTGAAGTGATGTTCCCGGTCACACCTATTAGACCGTCTTTGACGATCATGCGCTAGACATCAATTCAATGCGAGCGGACACGCGTCGCAAGGTCGTCATCTACTACCCGCTACCGTGACGCGCGTGGTAGGTGATCGGTCCCAGCGCGGTGACCTCGTGGTGTGGACCGTCCTGGTCGCCGCCGGACTGGCGCTCACCTTCCTCGCCGTGAAGACCGGATCCGAGCTCGGCACCCGCTCCGCGCCGTTCCTCGGGTTCTACCGGTTCACGCTCGGCCTGACCTCCGTGCTGGCCCCGGCCGTCGCGGCCGCCGTCCTGTTGGCGTCGGCGCGAGGCCGCTTCGAGCAGGGCAGCTTCGGCGCGGTGCTGGCGCTGGCCTGGGTCGCCACCATGGCCTGGGCCTTCGCCCTCGCGCTCGTGGACGGAGCGGCCGGGCTGACCCGGTCGCTGGTATCCCCGGACAACTACCTCACCGACGTCCCTCAGGTCGGCGACTCCGCGCTGCACTACCTGCGTACGTTCACGGCCACCGCCGGCGCGCATTCGGTGGCCGCCCGCGGGCACCCGCCCGGGCCGGTGCTGCTGCTGTGGGCGCTCCACCGGATCGGCCTCACCGACCGGCTCGCGCTCGGCATCCTCATCACGGCGGGGGGCGCGCTCATCACCCCGCTCGTCATGAGCGCCGTGCGAGGCGTGTGCGGGGAGACCGAGGCGCGCCGGTACGCGCCGGTACTCATCCTGGCCCCGTACGCGGTCTGGGTCGCGGTCTCGGTCGACGTGGTGGTGGCCGTGCTGGGCGCCGCGATGGTGGCGATGGGGGTACGGGCGAGCGCGCGTGGCCGCACCGGACTGCGGGCCGGCGCCTGGGCCCTAGCCTCCGGCGTGACGCTCGGGTTGGCCGCCCTCTTCTCGTACGCCGCGCCGTGGCTGGGCCTGTCGGTCGTGTGCCTGTACTTCGCCCGGCGGCGGGCGTTCCTCAACGTGGCCACGGGGTTGGGCGCCCTGCTGCCCGTACTGCTGGTGCAGTTGGACGGGTTCAGCTGGCTGGACGGGCTGCGCGCGGCCGGCCGGGACTACGCCGAGCGGGTCGAGCCGCACCGCTCCGCGTGGTGGTGGGGCGTGATCGGGATCGTGGTGCTGCTGCTGGCGGCCGGACCGCCGCTGGTGCGCAGCGCCCGCCGGTACCGCAACACGCCCGGCTGGCCGTTCCTGGTCGGGGCCGGGGTCGCGGTCGCCTTCTCCATCGTGGCCGGGCTGGCCCGCGGCGGGGCCGAGGCGGCGTGGCTGCCGTTCTTCCCGTGGCTCACCGTGGCGGCGGTGGCGCCGGACAGCCAGGGCGGCCCGGCGCCGGCCTCACCGTCGTTGCTGATCGCAGTCGGCGCCCTGTCGGCCATCGTGGTCGAGACCGCGCTCGCCACGCCGTTCTGAGCCATACGGCCTCACGCGAGCTCGACGAGCTCCAGCAGGTCGTCGCTCCAGGCGTCCTCGACCCCGTCCGGCAGCAGGATGGCCCGGTCCGGCTTGAGCGCCATCACCGCGCCCGGGTCGTGCGTGACCAGCACGATCGCCCCCGGGTAGCGGGCGATCGCGTCGAGGACCTGCTCCCGACTGATCGGGTCGAGGTTGTTGGTCGGCTCGTCCAGCAGCAGCACGTTCGCGCCCGAGCAGACCAGGGTGGCCAGGGCCAGCCGGGTCTTCTCGCCGCCTGAGAGCACGCCGGCCGGCTTGTCCACGTCGTCGCCGGAGAACAGGAACGCGCCCAGGATCCGGCGCAGCTCGGTGTCGGTCTGCTCCGGTGCGGCCGAGCGCATGTGCTCCAGCACGGTGCGCTCGACGTCGAGGGTCTCGTGTTCCTGGGCGTAGTACCCCAGCCGCAGGCCGTGGCCCGGCACGACCTCGCCGGTGTCGGGCGAGAGCAGCCCGGCCAGCATCCGCAGCAGCGTGGTCTTGCCGGCGCCGTTGAGGCCGAGGACCGCGACCCGGGATCCCTTGTCCACGGCCACATCCACGTCGACGAAGATCTCCAACGACCCGTACGACTTGGACAGCGCCTTGGCGGTCAACGGTGTCTTCCCGCACGAGGCTGGGGTCGGGAAGCGCACCTTGGCCACCTTGTCGGAGATCCGCACCTCCTCGAGGCCGGTGAGCAGCTTCTCGGCGCGCCGGGCCATGTTCTGCGCGGCCACGGTCTTGGTCGCCTTGGCCCGCATCTTGTCGGCCTGGGCCATCAGGGCGCCGGCCTTCTTCTCGGCGTTGGCCCGCTCGCGACGGCGCCGCCGCTCGTCGGTCTCGCGCTGGTCCAGGTACGCCTTCCAGCCGAGGTTGTACGCGTCGACGCAGGCCCGGTTGGCGTCGAGGTACCAGACCTTGTTCACCACCGCGTCCAGCAGTGACACGTCGTGGGAGATCACGATGAGGCCGCCCTTGTGGCCGGCGAGGAAGCCGCGCAGCCACGTGATGGAGTCGGCGTCGAGGTGGTTGGTCGGCTCGTCGAGCAGCAGCGTGCCGCCGCCGGTCTCGCTCGCCTCG
>Ga0163163_10001479_pt1 | contig 19898 bp, 15 predicted proteins | sample S65metaG_FD_119766 | JGI IMG/M metagenome (GOLD analysis project Ga0163163, IMG submission 119766) | Switchgrass rhizosphere microbial communities from Kellogg Biological Station, Michigan, USA - S6-5 metaG | ecosystem: Host-associated > Plants > Roots > Rhizosphere > Soil | place: USA... | reverse complement strand
ATATTAAACACATTGGTCTTACTCGTTATTGCTGGCGCCGTCGTACTCCTATTGACGATGTGGCTGCGTCCGACGCCGACGCGAGTTGATGCTGCTAAGGCATCGCGGGGGGCGATGCGGGTTACCGTCGATGGAGAAGGGAAGACCCGTGTCCGTGATCGTTATGTAATTGCTGCTCCGGTTGGAGGCCGACTGCGTCGGATCGATCTCCGACGTGGTGATGCAGTGGAACAGGGCCAGGTAATTGCTCACATCGATCCGTTGCCTTTAGCTCCCCTGGATCTAAGGCAACGTGCAGAAGCAATCGGTCGCGTCAATGCGGCTGAAGATGTCAAGGTTGAAGCTGATCGTCTCGTCGAACGAAACAGAGCCACCTACGATCAGGCAAAACGAGATCTTGAGCGATCTGAGTCCCTGGCGCGTAGTGGAGTAATCTCGAGACAGGAAGTTGAAAATGCACAAACGACGGTTGCTACTAGCTTGCGAGAGTACGAAGCAGCTAAATCAAAAGCGGAAAGCGCGGCGCATGAGGTCGAAGTCGCGCGCGCCGCGTTGATCGCTGCAGACCGCGCCGAAAGATCTAGTGGAGCCGCCTCTGTAAGGGTTCAAGCACCGACGCGAGGCAAAGTGTTACGTATGTTGGAGGAGAGCGAGCGCGTAATTCAGGCAGGCACACCGCTCGTAGAACTTAGCAACCCTTCAAAACTCGAAGTTGTAATCGAATTGCTCTCTACAAATGCCGTTAAAGTCAGCCCAGGAGCGCTGGTGTCGATTGAAGAGTGGGGTGGACCAAATGCATTGGAGGCGCGCGTCCGATTGATCGAGCCGTCAGCGTTTACGAAGGTTTCTGCTTTGGGAATAGAAGAGCAGCGCGTCAATGTGGTCGCCGATTTAGTTGAACCTGCGACTTCGCTCGGTGACGGTTATCGCGTCGAAGGAAGAATAGTTATCTGGGAAGCGGATAGTGCACTGCGTGTTCCGGTGAGTGCGCTGTTTCGTCGAGGTGAAAACTGGATTCTGTTCGTGGTGGAGAATGGGGAGGCGCATCGGCGCGAGGTTGAGGTTGGCCAACGCACGCCATTCGAAGCGGAAGTGAAGAGCGGCCTCGAAGAAGGCGCGGAGGTAATTGTCCATCCGTCGAATCAGATTACTGATGGCACGCGCGTCGCGATCCAAGGAAGGTGAGGCCTCGGTTACTTAAAGGAGTGTTGAAATGAAAATAAGTCCGCTAACAAAAACGATTGTTGGAGTGAGCGCGGTAGGTGCTGCGGGCGCTGCTTACGTTTGGATTCATAAGAGAAAAAGTGCGGCGGAGGAAGTTGCGGGGCCGGTTGACATTCACGGGTTCGTGAGTCCTGGTTACGAGACTGTGCGTGAGGCATTCGCTGAAAACTTCGCGCGGCGACGCGAGGTGGGAGCGGCTTGCTGCGTGTTTAAGAAGGGCGAAAAGGTGGTTGATTTGTGGGGTGGTGTACGAAACAAAGCGACCAACGAACCGTGGGAAGAGAACACGATGGCGTTGGTCTATTCGGCGACGAAGGGCTTGTCTGCGATGACGTTGGCAATCGCGCATTCGCGCGGCTGGCTCGATTACGACGACGTCGTATGTAAGTACTGGCCGGAGTTCGCTCAAAATGGGAAAGAGAAGATTACCGTCCGCCAGCTACTGGCCCATCAAGCCGGACTGTTTGCCTTGGATGAGCCGCTGGATAGAAGCATGGTTGCTGACTTCGATCGATTGGCGACCATCTTAGCTCGGCAGAAACCCGCGTGGGAGCCGGGAACGCGACAGGCTTATCACGCCGTTACGATCGGTTTCTACGAAGGCGAGCTATTACGCCGGATTGATCCACAACACCGCAGCTTGGGCCAGTTCTTTCAGGACGAAATCGCAACGCCATTGGGGCTGGACTTTTACATTCGTTTGCCAGAATCATTCCCCGATTCCAGGCTCGCACCGCTAATTGATCCCAGTATTCCCGAGATGCTGTTCGGCTTTCCTATTCGATTGACGCCGGCGGTTTGGAATCATAGGTCCAATATTCGCAGGGCGCTCGTAGGTTCTGAGTTGGCTCATGACGCGGAGCACATCTATCCACGCAATCTGGAAATTCCTGCGGGTGGCGGCGTTGGCACGGCTCGAGCCATTGCGCGTGCCTACAGCGTTTTTGCCACAGGAGGAAAAGAGCTCGGGCTGCGTGCGGAGACGCTGAAAAAGTTATCCGCTCCTGCGATTCCGGCGAAGCATGGTTTCTACGACGAGTGTATGAAGAGCGAGGTCGAGTTCTCGCTGGGCTTTATGAAAACTAATCGGAACTTCCCGTTCGGAAATCCCGGGTCGTTCGGCGCGCCCGGAGCCGGTGGTTCACTTGGCTTTGCGGACCCGCAAGCCCAAATCGGATATGGATACATTCCTAACCGGAAGAGCGTAGCACTGAGTGGCGATCCGCGAGATGTGCGGATCAGGAAAGCTCTCTATTCGGCCACGCCGGCCGCGAAATAATCAGCAAACGGTGAGCACGTCAGAAGTGTCCTAATCTAAGATTTAGAGCTCTACTCGCAAAACTACGGCCCAAATCTTTGGCGATATTCGCTGGAAACCAGAAACGCTTTCACCATTTCAGCATTAACGAAATTCCCATTGAACTGATTGAGTTTACTCAACCAGAAACTGTAACCCTGAAAGTCGAGCGTTGGCTCCGGCGGATCGAAAGGATTTCGCCGCAGATAACCAAAATATTGCATCAGGACAAATGCCTTATTGAGCTCTTGTTGTTTGAGCGTAGAGTTTTCTGAAATTCGGCGGAGCACTCGAGCCCGCGCTAGAGTGTCAACTGTATTTGTTGCCCCTCCAAACTCTGCTATGGCGAAATTTCGTTCCAAAGCAGATGGAATTACGCTGGCGTTTGCATATAGAGCGTCAACAAACTGCGCCGGTGGGTTTGAACTCGGATAGCGTTGTGTAAACCACAAGCGAAGCACAAGCTCCTCAAAGAATGCTCGCTTGTTCGCCTCCAATTGCTGTTCCCAATTTCCCTGGTTCACGATGACTCCTCGAGCGATTTGCTGCGTGTCGGCAAGAAATTCAGCGTAATGTACCGGCACCGGCAGGCCGGGAGGGTTAAGCGCAACCCTGTACATTCGATAGACAAGGTAGCCGGTTTCCTGGAACTCGATGGAAAGGAAGAATGCCGCTGACACGTTGATGCGGCGAATCTCAATGCATTGCGGGTCGGTGCCGCATGAAGTGATTTGACTGGTCCAAAATGCGAGACCACTGGGATCGGGCTCGCGATTCAGAAAATCAATGTAGTGTTGGCGAACGAAGAATGTTGCATCTGTATTATCCAGGGGATTTGTTGTGCCGTTAGTCGAATCATTGTCGCTGATAGTGATCGTAGCGGTTGCTGGCGTGCCTAAACCGACACCACTCCCGGTCGCGACGAACAGATTGACACTAAAAATTTCGTTACCTTCCGCAAATGCATCATCAACCAAGGCAACCGAAACGACTTTCGACGTTTCGCCGGGCGCAAACGTTAGAATCCCGCCAGTGGTTTCGTAGTCACAACGCTCGGACGCGACGCCTGTCGCAGTATTGCAATTGTTCGAGCCTGCGTTGTCGCTGGTTGCATACCTCACTGTCGCAGTGCCAGCAGTATTGCCCGTCCTCGTTACCGTGAAAGTTGTGTTGACAGTGCCTTCAGCGCCGCTATAAGTGGCCGAACTCAGTTGTATGGTGCTGGGCGGGGGCTGAATCCGCTGCCATGCGGGAAACCAATCAAGCGCGGAGTTGTTTGTTAGTCTTGTTTGGCCGCTGCCGTCACTATTCATAATGTAAAGCTCGACGTTTTTTTCATCGGCAATACTGCCGCGGGCGAAAACGATGCTATTTCCGTCGGGCGACCAGATGGGGAAGCCGTCCATTACGGCGTTGTGGGTCAGTTGTACGCGGTTTGATCCATTGGTATTCATCACGTAAATCTCAATGCCGTCTGGACTCAGCGCGTCGCCACTTGCAAACAGGATCTTAGTGTTATCGGGAGAAAAAGACGGCTGACCGTCGACGACATTGTTATTGGTGAGTCTTGTTCGATCACTGCCGTCGACATTTATCCAGTAGATTTCAAAACTATTAGGATCGAAAACACTCGCACCACCACTCATGAAAACGATTCGCGTTCCATCCGGTGACCAGGATGGGACTCCGTCAATCACCGTATCATTCGTCAGACGAACCTGGTTACTTCCGTTGGCGTTCATTACCCAGATTTCAAAGGTGCTTGGATTGCGTAGATCTCCGCGTACGAATGCGATCTTTGTACCGTCAGGTGAATAGGCAGGAAAGCCGTCGCCAGCCGGATTATTTGTGAGACGCGTCGGTAGACCACCCACACCAGGCATTGAATAGATTTCAAAATTGCCGTCACGATTACTCATAAACGCCAGCGTACTTCCCTCGGGAGACCAAGCAGGTTGATCGTCATAGGCCAAGCTAGTTGTCAGTCTAATTTCATTGGTTCCGTCGGCGTCCATCACATAGATGTCGTGATTGCCATTGTCCCGCACGCTTCCAAAAGCGATCTTGGGCACAGCGTTAATACTCTTCGGCACCCCGCCTTGCGAGTTGGTACGGTCGCTCTTGGAGAAAAGAGTCCCCGACTTCATTACTCCCAATTGGCCGCGACCATGACCATCCGCAACGATGCAAACTACGGCCACAGTAAGAACAAATAAAGCGATTCGAAATTGGAGTAATCTTATCTTTGGGGTCATGAAATTAACCTTTCGTGGGTCGGGAGGAAGGCACAAAATGGTCATAACGCGCACCCCGAACCGCTAACTATCAGGTTTCCTTTTGCAAGATGCATTCCTCAGTGAAACGTGAAGTGATTACTAGGTGGTTCAACTGTGTCTATTACGGCGGTGAGACTAGGGAAAATGGAAACTAAGGCTGAAAAGTGTTTAGGACGGTTCTTTTCCAAACCACACTCCTGGCGGTGCCGACTGTAGTGACTGGGCGTAGTAGCGCTGCCACCAGTTGAGGATCGCGGTGCTTTCACCAGGGTTGGGTAAATCTCTCGTTCGCAATCAGCTTTGGTGATTGCCACATTGATTGTTGTTTCTTTTGGATTGACCTAGACCATCCTGGAGCCGTTTCGTTCGGACGCAAAGAGAGCCATTGCCATCACGACCCATCACAGTAACGGCCGGACAAGCGTTTGGGCCTGCTCATTCCATTACCAGTACCGCGGCGCCACGAATCGAATCATTTTTCAATGCGATCAATGTCTCGTTCGCCTGATCGAAAGAGAAAGTTTGAGTGTGTGTCTGTACAGGAAGACGAGCGGCTTCAATCAGGAACTCGCGGCCGTCTTCGCGTGTGTTGTTCGCGACACTGCGGATCACGCGTTCGCCGTAAATCAGCGAATAATCGAACTGTGGAATGGGACTCATGTGAATTCCACCTAAGACCACGGTTCCCCCTTTGCGCAAGGCGTTCAGCGCAATCGGAACCAGTTCTCCAGCTGGCGCAAAGATAATCGAAGCATCAAGTTTGACTGGTGGTTCATCCTGAGCATCGCCGATCCAAGTTGCGCCTAGTTCACGCGCGAGCGCTTGATGTCGTTCACGGTCACGAGTGCAAACGTAAACTTCTGCGCCTCGCGCGCGTGCCAGTTGAATGCATACATGGCCCGCAGCACCGAAACCGTACAATCCCAGCCGCACGCCTTTCCACTCGTTTTCACGAAGTCCGGTTAGACGCAGGCAGCGATAACCAATTATTCCGGCGCATAGAAGCGGCGCGGCTTGGATGTCATCAAACTTTTCTGGCAAGTGGTAGCTGAAATCGGCAGGAGCAACCGCGTACTCTGCATAGCCACCATCGACCGTCCAACCGGTGAACTGTGGTCGCTCGCAAAGGTTCTCACGATTCGAGCAACAAAACTCACACACTCCACACGTTCGATGTAGCCAGGCGACGCCGACTCGGTCGCCGATTGCAATGCCAGCCACACGAGAACCGATAGCAGTGACGCGCCCAACGATTTGATGGCCGGGAATCAAGGGCGAGCGGTGCACTGCTAGCTCTCCTTCAACAACATGCAAGTCTGTTCGGCAAATTCCACAAGCGTTGACGCGCAACAATATTTCATCTTCCGATGGGATCGGCAGAGATAACTCGCGAAGCCGGAGCGGCCGGTTAATCGCGAGAGCAGGTGTATCCAAGAGCCAAGCTTTCATCTTCATCTCGGTGCTTAGATTCGTTAGTGCGAGGTATGTTGCATTTCAGGTAGACATCTTAATAGCGGCCAACTTCTCTACATTCCGAACATCTCTGCCGTCTCTGACTTCAAGTCTGACGCCTCGGCCTTCCGCGTATTTTTTCGCGTTGTCGACAATCTTCAACACAGACAGTGGTAAGTCATCTTCGTGAGCTGCCTTAACAGCCTTCTCTCCGAGGGCAAACGAGGCCAGGAAATGACCGTCCCGAGGTGTCATGTAGAGAATGGTTCTCTCCCGGTTCTTAAGTCTCATTCCCCAACCAGTTGTCTTGCTGGTGTATCCCCACTCAATGGACAAGGGCTTGAATCTCAACGCGATCAATTTTTTGAGCTCGTTCCAAAACAGAAACGAGTCTTTCAATGCCGTCGCTAACTCGGCGTCCTTTGGAGGTTTCGTTTTGTCGTCAAAAATACTGAGTGCCATGATGGTTGTCTTTCTGGTGCTGAAGCAATGCGTCACGATGCCTTCGCCACTGACGCCATCTGATAGAGTGCGGCCTCTTCTGCCGCAATAACAAGGGTGGTCTTTATGGCAGTATCCGGATTCAGCGAGATGGAGTTGATACCTTGTTCGACCAGCCAGCGCGCAAAATCTGGAAAGTCGGAGGGAGCCTGGCCGCAGATGCCGATCGGCGTTCCGGCCTTTCGCGCTTCCTCGATCACCTGTGCGATCAGGCCCATGACCGCGCGATCGTTCTCGTCGAAAAGGTGCGCAACCGTACCTGAATCGCGGTCGATTCCTAGCACTAACTGCGTCAGATCGTTGGAGCCAATCGAATAACCATCAAACACACGCAGAAACTCTTTCGCTCTTACCACGTTTGACGGAAGTTCGCACATTCCGTAAACCTCTAGCCCCTGGTCACCCTGCTTGAGTCCGTGCTGGGCCATGACTTCGATCACTTTTTTCGCTTCCGTCACTGTGCGGCAGAAGGGAATCATGATCTTGACGTTGGTCAGGCCCATGTCTTTGCGCACTCGCAGCAGCGCTGCACATTCGAGCGCAAAGCCATCCGCATACCGAGAGTCGTAATAGCGAGAAGCGCCACGAAAGCCCAACATCGGGTTTTCCTCTGCCGGCTCAAATTCGCCGCCGCCGAGCAAACGCGCATACTCATTCGTTTTGAAATCACTGGTGCGAACAATCACTGGCTTTGGATAAAACGCTGCGGCAATCCGTCCGACTCCTTCGCTGAATCTTCGGATAAAGAACTCGTGTGGATCTTCATCGCCAATGCGCGACATTATTTCCTTTGTTGCCTGCGCATCCTTAAGCTTCGGATAGAGTGCCAACGCCATCGGATGCACACCGACGTTGTTGGTAATAATGAACTCCGTGCGTGCCAATCCGACGCCGCTATTTGGGATGAGTGAAAGTTTGAAGGCTTGAGAAGGATCACCGACGGTCAGCATCACCTGAGTTCGAGTTTGCGGAACGGCTGTGGCATCAATCTTCTCAACCTCGAAATCTCTGCGACCTGCGTAGACGTGGCCCTCTGGTCCTTCGGCGCAGACTACTGTTACCTCATCGCCATCGCGCAGTACCTCAGTTGCACTTACACTGCCAACGATGCACGGAATACCAAACTCGCGTGAAACGATTGCTGCATGGGCCGTGCGTCCTCCCTGGTCGGTTACGATGGCGGCGACCCGTCGCATGACAGGCTCCCAATCAGGATCTGTGAGTCTAGCTACGAGCACATCGCCACCTTGGACTTTTTGCAACTCATGAGCTTCACGCACAACTCGCACACAACCAGCGCCGATCTTTTCACCCACCGCCTGTCCTTTCAGAAGCGGCAACCCGTGTTCGCCTTTCAAGCGATACACTTCTGCGACTGCGGTACGCGGCTTAGTTGAATGAACAGTCTCAGGCCGTGCCTGAACTATGAAGAGTTCTCCGGTAATTCCATCCTTGGCCCACTCGATGTCCATTGGCTGGGGATGGGCCGCTTGTTTTGAATAATGGTCTTCTATCAGGCAGGCCCAGTTTGCGAGTTTTAGAACTTCGTCATCGGTAAGCGAATATTTGCGACGCTCATCGATAGGTGTGGGCTCGCTGCGCGTGGTGCGGCTGCCGTCTCCGTAGACCAGGCGAACTTCCTTAGTACCAAGTTGGCGGCCAATAATTGGGCGAAAACCACTCCTTAGCGTTGGTTTGAAAATGGTCCACTCGTCCGGTGTAACCACTCCTTGAACCACAAATTCGCCCAATCCGTAGGAACTACTGACGAGAACAACGTCTCGAAACCCCGACTCGGTGTCGAGCGTGAAGATGACGCCAGAAGTTGCTTTGTCTGAGCGGACCATTGGCTGCACTCCCACGGAAATAGCAACCTTCAATTGATCGTAACCGAGGCGTGCGCGATAGCTAATGGCTCGGTCCGTAAACAGGGAAGCAAAGCATTGATGAACGGCCCGCAGTAAGGCCGCATGCCCGCGAACATTGAGGAATGTTTCGGCAGCGCCTGCGAACGATGCTTCCGGCAAGTCCTCCGCCGTGGCAGATGAGCGAACAGCCAGCTCTGGCTCAACGCCCAAACGCCCACAGAGTTTGTAGTAGGCACCGGTGATCGCGTCTCGCAATTGTTTGGGTAATGGCGTATCAAGGACAGCTACTCGAGCAGCATGTCCACGTGTACTAAGTTCGTTTACATCTTCCGAATCAAAGTCCGAAAGCAGGGTCCTCAGTTCGTATTCAAGGTCACGCTCCGCCAGCAGTGAGCGATACGCATCTGCAGTTGTCGCGAAGCCATCAAGCACCCCAATGCCCTTGGCCTTCAGAGCATTGAAGAGTTCACCCAGGGATGCGTTCTTGCCACCGACAAGCGGCAGACTTTTGAGCGTGATCTGAGAGAAATCAAGTGTGTACGCAAATTTGGTTTCCATGGTTGGTCCTTCGTGTTGGGTTGCCTTGTCGTCAGTGTCCACCTTTAAGAGCAACGGGTATGCCTGTATGGATCGGTGACGAAACATCCTCGAGTCAACTAAATACAAATTCAGAACCCGGACACCACCTGCGCCAATTCTCAAAAACTCGCAGGAGTGAGGGAAACTGCGCAGTTCTCTGGCTAAGACGCACTTAAAGAGTCGCAAATTATTGGAAAGACCGTGGCATGTTTTATGCAGTTTGGAAGGTGAACGTTCAGGGGAAGTGCGACCGTAAACCAGCATTGCTGTCTCGAGTGAGAGCAGCGCATAGTGAAGGAGTGTGCAATGAAAATCCTATTGGCGGTTGACGGTTCAGTTTGCAGTGATGCAGCGGTGGAGGCACTCGCAAGGCGACCGTGGCCACGTGAAAGTGAAGTAAAGGTTATTACAGCAGCTGAGATGCCAGTACCGGTGGGAATGGAACCGTGGGCCGTTTCGCCCGACTACTTTGAGGAGCTGGGGAAATCAGTTCGTAAAGCCGCACAAGCGGTCATAGATAGCGCTCTCGTCAAACTAAAAACAATCGCAGACAAGACCTTGAAGGTCAGTAGTGAAATTATTCAAGGTCCACCAAGACAAGTGATTGTCGACGAAGCGGAAAGCTGGCGTGCCGATCTTATCGTCATGGGTTCACGAGGTTTGGGTGCCTGGAATCGCTTATTGCTGGGCTCAGTATCCAGTGCCGTGGTCCACCATGCGAAATGTAGTGTTGAAATTGTCCGTTCCCGAGAGCTTTGCGAAAAGAAGTGAATTCCCGGCACCAACTGCAGTTGGCCAGGAAAGATTGAGGCAGGTCGAACCGCAACCGCAGCGTACTAAGCAGACAAAAACCTCGCAACCCGGAGCCCAAGGGAGTCAGGGGTCTAAGAGCTTTTCAAGCCATTGTCGCTTAGAAGGAGTGAGAGCACTTGTCTCAGACTCCTCAGATTTGGCTCGATGGCCCGTAATTTTGTCGATATGTATGCGATAGAAGATTGGTGTTAAAGAATGGGGCTGGTCGCGATGTTGTTGTGAAATATAGGCAGGCTCCCACCACACTGCACGTTCCTGCAGTACCGCGTACGCCTTCATTCGAGCCTCCTCATATTCCACCTCATCTGGTAATTCTTGGTATCTCCCGAATAAAATAATACTCATCCAATCGTTCTGACCAGTTATTTCATCTACCTCAAAACACAGTAAAGGATTCGCACGTAACCACTCGACCTTCTGGCCAAGTGTAGTGAATCCGTAAAGGTACGTGCCATCAAAGGCGAAGTTGACCGGCACGACATATACTTGGTTGTTAAGCGCGCAGCCGAGTCTCCCTACGTTCGCCTTTCGTAAGGCCTCATAACACTCATCAATGGTCATCTCATGAATGAACATGGCGACAAATCCTGTTCTGACTTTGGGGTCAACCGATCACATAACGGCAATCAGCAGTCCTTCTCGCTAACAATCAATTCCTATGAGTGTTCCGCTCATTGGCCCACTTCAATTGAGGGGGGAGCGCGGAAACTCACGCAGGCTTTGGGTTAAAGCTCGCTACTCATCTGACTATACCATCTCTCCACTTCGTTTCCATTTTCACACCTTCGAATTCCTAGGGTTTCGTGCCTGTTGGCTGGCTGCTTACCGTTCAGATAGGGCACGGGCATTGCCAATCATTTCTTTTAGAAAGGGAACCTTTATGTCTGGCAAAAGAAAATATACAAACGCGACATTTACCAAACGCGTGGATCATGAAGCCGGACGTCACCGACCGGTTCGAGCCACAGGCGAACCCAGAGTGTGTAGAGATTGTGGAGCAGTGTATGCAAACCGACGTTGGACGGCGGCAAATTCAGGTTCAGGAGTTGATCAGCACAAACATTTGCGGCCTCCCCAGTCGACAGTTTGCCCCGCGTGCACGCAGCAGCGCATAGGCGAACCGCGCGGATTCGTCTTTCTAGATGGATCCTTCTTTGTTGCGCACCATGAAGAGATCGAACAACTACTGCACAACGAAGCGGAAAGGGCTGCCGAGGACAATCCGTTGGCTCGCATTATGGACTGGAAACGTGGTGACGGTCACAAGCTTACTGTAACTACAACAACTGAACATCTGGCCCAACGCTTAGGCAATGCGCTCGAAAAAGCATATGGAGGCAACACACATTACGATTTCTCGCACGAGAACAAACTGGCTCGGGTGAATTGGCAGCGAGGGTAAGAACGAACTCCGCATGCCCAATCTTTTTAAGATACACATGCGCGCTGACGTGAAGTTATGGCAGTCAGGCATTTAGAGAAAGGTAGTCAACTATGAGAACTCAAGAAATTCCAAAAAAAGAATGGACTGAATTTTTTGATAACTTCAGTCGAAAGCACGAAGGCTGGGTCGTAAACCTCGAAATTTTCGGTAATGAAATCGGAGCGCAAGTGGAAGAACGAGAACTTGCACTCGAAGGCATTACCGATGAATGGGACGAAAAAGAAGGCAACACAATCATGATCATGACTGGTGGCAAACCAGACGATCACATTACACATTCCATTACTCGTCCAACCCAGGTCAGTCTCGAACAAACAGACGAAGGAGCGGATGCCGCGCTGGCGATCAAGTCGGGAGATGGTGTTACAACTCTCCTGCGCTTTCGTTCAGCGGTTCTTCCGGAATTGGTCGATGCTGTCGCCAGCTGAAAAACTCGAAAGCAACTTGTTTTTCTTTCTTCGCAGATGGCCCTTACTTTTGCTCTTTTCAGTGGCTCTTGGGAACAGTCTTCACGCTGTTGCCAGAACACCGGTCAATCATTCACGTCAGAAGATAGGATTCAACGAGCGACGTCAGACGGAGCAACGCCTTTGGGAACTGGGTTATTGGGCTGGGCCGATCGACGGCAAGTTTGACTCAGCTTCGCGACAAGCCTTGATAGCCTTTCAAAAAGTTGAAGGACGCGCTCGTACCGGGAATCTCACGTCATCAGAACTAAATGCACTGCTGACTGCGAGTCGCCCACGGCCACGTTTTGAGGGATATGGTCATATCGAAATCGATCTAACGCGCCAGGTCTTGTTTGTCATTGATGAGACCGGCACGGTCAGCCGAATACTGCCCGTTTCCACGGGCAATGAAGGACAATATGTGGATCATGGTCAAGTTCATCGTGCACATACACCCAGAGGCACCTTCAAAGTTCTAAGGAAGATCAATGGTTGGCGCTTAAGCTCTCTCGGCCTGCTCTATTATCCAAGTTATATACTGAACGGTATAGCAGTTCATGGGAGCTTGTCAGTTCCGCCTTACGCGGCCAGTCACGGATGTATTCGGGTACCGATGTTCGCTGCAAAAGAGTTGAGCGGATTGATGCCGATTGGAATCGAAGTCCGTGTTTACGGCAGTTAGGCTTCATGACTTCGACGGAGCACCGTGTTTGAGGTGGGTAAAAAGGAAATTGGTATGCGCAAAGCTATATTAATAGCGATGCTGGTTTGTTTGACGCCTCTTACCGCGTCAGCACAAAGTTGGACCTTTGCACGAGACCGTGTGGAATACGTCATAGATCTACCATCGGCAACATGGCGCGTCGTATCACGAGTCGATTTACATGAGCATGTGGAGTTTGTGAACGGAAATAATGAGGTCGATGGTTATTTACGACTAACTAAAATACTGATCTATTCAGACACCACTGCCGCTAACTTGTTTCAGTCGGATGAGAAGTGGAACCTTCAACGTTTACCCGGTTATGTGGTCTGTAGTGATTGCAAGGGTGAAGCTTTTCGGGGTTACCTCGATGGCGCGACTTTTTCTTACGAGTACATCAGTGGCGGTCGGACGATGGCCGGGCGAGTCTATTACCTTCAGCTGGATAAGAGAACGTTTTATGCCCTCCGATTTACGGTCGCACGGGACAAACTTCAAAGCATTCGCGAGCAGATGGATTTTATCGCTCGAAGCTTCCGATTGAACTAATCCCGAAAAGCCACTGACCTTAACAGATTAGCGCAGATGTCCGGGCACTGATAGATCGGCGCAGACGAGGGCAGGGAGTGCTTATATATAATAAAGGACAGGCGAGAGAGGTTTCCCACTTGGTTTTTGGCAGGATTTTAACAGTCGCCGCCAGAGACTTAATCAATTTATCCAAGGTAAGTTAACAACATTTGAAATTTGAGGAGATCATCATGCGATATACCATTGAACCCTCGTCATTGACCACTAACCTAAAGGATTTCGGCACCCGCAACAACTTGCGACCAACCAGACTTGAAGTGCTTGGACCAGCTAAAGACGTTGAATCAGATTTTTGGCTCGAAGATGGACTGCTTTTGTCTGGCATCGACTTGGATCTGGATGGTAAATGCGGACCCTGCATAGAGATCATGCTGCAGTCTCACGCTCAAAACCATATGACTCATTCGATTGCGGCTGTGAAACGAGTCGAGCTCGAGACTAACCAGGGAATTGATGAGTCGTTGGAAATAGAGGATGCATCTGGCACGGTGACCATCATGCGTTTTGAAGGGTAAGGTCACCCTTCATCAGGTACATGTATTGGCGTTTGCAACAGGCACAACACTATCCGGTTTTCATCCGTCTGATTACTCATTGTCGAACGCTGAGCAGCGATTCGCAGCCCATTCAGAAGAGTTTTAGAGCCGGAATCGCATTACGATTTCACTGGTCCGCCGCTCTCAGTTTCTTATCGGAATAAGTGCCATAAGATAGGCAACTGATTCACCGGAAACCAAGAATGACCCAGATTGTACAGTTAACTCCATCGACGGTTGGTGTCGATGTAACTGTAGGGCTAGGCGCGGACGAGGCGCGGCAGCGGCTCAGCGAGATTGGCCCCAATGAGCCAGTGTCGTCTCGTCGCTCATCGGGGCTAGTTCAGATCCTGTTCCTGTTCCTTAATCCGCTCGCCATCATTCTGCTGGTCGCCAGCGCCATCTCAGCCGCCGTCGGGGAGCTTATTAATGCCTCGATTATCGCGTTGATGGTGTTTTTGAGTGCCGCCCTCAACTTCGTGCAAACCTATCGTTCGCAACGCGCCGTTGATCGCATTCGCAGTGAAGTTGCACCGACAGCCGCCGTACTGCGAGATGGAAATTGGACCGAGATTCCGAGACGAGAGATTGTACCGGGCGATGTCTTTCGCCTCACTGCGGGAGATCTCGTGCCCGCGGACGGTTGGCTGTTCAAGGTTCGCGATCTTCACGTACAGGAGGCAGCTCTCACCGGTGAGTCATTGCCTGTCGAGAAGCAAGCCACGGACCTCCACGCAATTCCGCAAAGTACCAGCGACGATCACAAGGTATTTCTCGGGACGTCAGTGGTAAGTGGCACAGGCAGTGCCCTGGTCATGGCTACTGGCAAGAAGACTACATTTGGCGACATCGCCACTCGTCTGGCCACCAAGCCGCCGGAGACTGAGTTCGAGAGAGGCACGCGACAGTTTGGTCTCTTGATCATGAAGACGACCATCATGCTCGTGCTCTTTGTTCTGCTGGTGAGCGTCGCCCTTCATCATAACTTCCTCGAGTCTGTGCTTTTTGCGGTTGCTCTGGCGGTGGGCTTGACGCCCGAGTTCCTGCCGATGATCACGACGGTAACCCTCGGACAGGGCGCCGTACACATGGCCCGAAAAAAAGTGATCGTCAAGCATCTTGAGGCGATGCAGAATTTCGGCAGCATTGACGTTCTCTGTAGTGACAAAACCGGCACGCTCACCAGCGGTGAAATGTCGCTGGACCAACACGTCGATCCATTCGGCACAGCGTCTGAACGAGTCTTTCTGCTCGCGTACTTAAATAGTTTGCACGAGACTGGAGTGAGTAATCCGCTCGATCAAGCAATTAAGAGTCAGGTGATCAAGTTGGCCCAATCTATCAATCCCCTCGATGCGGCCGTCTTACAACATGACCATCCCGACATTCATGCCTTTCGTAAACTTGATGAGATTCCGTTTGATTTCGAAAGGCGTCGCGTCTCTGTGGTCGTGGAGAACGAAGGCAAGAGACTGCTGATCACAAAGGGCGCGCCGGAAAGTGTGTTGCCTGTCTGCACCTCATACGAATCGAACGGTCAGCAACAGCCGTTTGATGCCACTTCGCGAGCGCACGCAGAAACGACATATCGAGAATTCTGTGTCCGCGGGTTTCGCATGTTGGCTGTCGCTTACTCAGTAGTGATTGAGCAGGAAGTCTACAAGGCTAGCGATGAAAGGGATCTGGCGCTCGCCGGATTTCTTACTTTCTCAGATCCGCCGCTGGAGTCGGCGAAGCTCGCCTTAATCGCCCTCAAAAGGGACGGTGTGCAGGTCAAGATTTTGACAGGTGACAACGAACTCGTCACGCAACACATCTGCTCCGAGGTCGGCATCGAAGACGGCGGCATTATTCTCGGAGACGAACTGGAGCGAATGAGTGATCCTGCCCTTGGGCATGTCGTCGAACAAACATCTGTCTTTGCTCGCGTTTCACCGGCTCAAAAGAACAGAATCATATTGGCCCTAAAACAGCGGAGTCACGTCGTTGGTTATCTGGGGGATGGCATCAACGATGCGCCTTCACTGCATGCGGCGGACGTCGGTATTTCTGTTTCAGGTGCGGTAGATGTCGCCAAAGATGCTGCCGATATTATTCTGCTTGAACGCAGTTTGGATGTACTGCACGAAGGAATCATCGAAGGGCGCAAAGCATTTGGCAACGTGATGAAGTATCTGCTCATGGGAACTAGTTCCAACTTCGGCAACATGTTCAGCATGGCGGTCGCGTCGCTCTTCCTCCCCTTCCTGCCGATGTTGCCGACGCAGATTCTGCTGAATAATTTTCTTTACGATCTCGCACAGGTGACGATTCCCACAGATCACGTCGATAACACATTCATTCACAAACCACAGCGCTGGAACGTCGGAATGATCCGTGACTTCATGATCTACATTGGGCCGATCAGTTCCATCTACGACTTCTTGACATTCTTTGCCTTGCTCAAGGTCTTCAGTGCTTCGGAACAACTCTTTCACACAGGTTGGTTTGTTGAATCGTTGGCGACCCAGACGCTCGTCATCTTTATTATTCGTACCGCCGGCAATCCATTTCGCAGTCGTCCCAGTCTAGCGCTGACTGCAACGACTGTTGTAGTTGTCATGGCAGGGATCATGATTCCCTTCACTTCATTGGGACGGATTTTGGGGTTCACCCCTTTGCCGCTCGCTTTCTTTCTGTTCCTTGCTCTCGCAACCGTGACTTACTTGCTGCTGGTGGAACTGGTAAAACGAAGGCTAATGCGCAGGCTGTTGGGTTGAGACTAGCCCTCAAAGCCCGTTAAGTTATTCCTAAGTCTCATCCTCCGCGAGTAACGAACACTTCAGCGTTCGATGAAAGCGTTCGTCTTTACCATGGTTCTGGGGATTATGTGTGCGTTCAGCCAATGTCAGGAATCACAGTGAGTGTTTTGAGGCGAATGCTGGACAGTTGCACTCAGCGCGGTGGCGGCAGTAGGAATGAGCATGCCAACCAACGCGCAAGAGCAAAGCCCAGACCAGCACGACAAGCAAAAGCAGGAGAAGCAAAGGCACGACAGGGACAACAGCCCGCCAATAAGCCAGCCAAACAACAACCGCAACAGAGGGTGCACAGCAACAGCGGGTGCAACCACAAAATCCTGAACAAGAGCAAAAAGCCGCCCAGCAACAACAACGCGCGCAGCGTGAGTCTGCACAGCAGCAACAACAGGCCGCCCAGCAACAACAGCTCTTGCAACGGCGTCAGCAGCTAAATACCCAACAGCAACAACGACTCGCACAGTATCGCCAGCAAGTACAAAGTCAGGATCGTCTCTGGACACAACGCGTTCAGCATCGCTACAGCAACAGAGGCGCACGGCGCAATACCTTTTTCAGCAACAGTATCTGGAACGCAGGCGTCAACAGACGGCAACCTGGAACGCTCGCTCCCATGATTACAATGCTGATCCGAACTTCTATTCAGCAGCAACCTATCGTTACTCACGCGGTGGCAGGTCCTACCAGACTAATCAATATGATGCAGACTTATTCCGGCAGGCCGTGAACAGGCCGAGCAGATAGTGAAATCTATTCGAGGCATGAAACCGGCCGAGAACAAGATCATCGTCACGGGCTAGTCAATATCTATACTTGGCGACCCAAGCTGGCTCGTTCATTTTTACGAGTCCTAATAATGATTAGACGTAACAAAGGAGAGTGAAGAAATGTTGTGGACAATATTGGTGATCCTGGTGGTCTTGTGGTTACTCGGATTTATCGGTCACGTCGGTGGCGGCTTGATTCATATCTTGCTCGTCATAGCTGCAATCATCTTGGTATACAACCTGATTGCCGGCCGGCGGACTATCTAAAACATGACCTTGGGCAGTAAGGGTCGCTCCGGGAAAAGGCTTATAAGAGCGGTGAGCGGATGGTCCTACAGAGAGTCGCTTCCGCTTCTGGACAGGTCTGGGAATGACAAAAAACGGAGGCAGGTAATGAACATAACGACGTTAAGTGCAAGAGAGTTAGCCATCATCATAGCCGCCTCCACGATTGTGGTGGGCGTCATTGTTGCGGCAATCGCAGCGTGGCTTTCGCCTCGAAAGCGCAGAACTGAAAAACTGCGCACTCAATTTGGTGGCACGGAGTATGACCGCTCGGTGAAGGAAGACGGCAGCCGCCGCCATGCCGAAGCTGGACTCAAAGAGCGCAACGAACGAGTTGAGGGTTTAACCCTCCGAACGCTTGCTCCCGGGGATCGGGCGCGCTTCGTAAAGGCCTGGGAACGGATCCAGGCACGGTTTGTTGACGGTCCAGGAGGCGCGGTAACCGAGGCTGACCAATTACTGGGTGATGTCATGTCTGCGCGCGGCTATCCCACAAGCGATTTTGAGCAGCGGGCTGCCGATCTCTCTGTGGACCATCCATTGGTTTTGAAGAATTACCGGACTGCGCACGAAATTGCGGTTCGTCAGGCGCTGGGGTTGGCAAACACAGAAGATTTGCGGCAGGCAATCCATTATCGAACGCTGTTTGAAGAACTGGTTGGCCAGCCAGAGTTGGCTCAGCGAATGCTGCGGCCTGAAAGTGGAATGACTAGTGTGATTAACCCCGCCGCCCCTTTCATCCCTGATGGTTTGAATTGAAAGACTGTGGGTAATAATCCACATTTTCAGTCTTGCTTCAAACAAACCGCGAGTCTGCTAAAGCATGATCGACACTGCAGAAAACGGCGCTTTTTGAGCCAGTATTAAGGCCTGGACCAACTCGCGTCTATCCGAAGTCAGTGGTACGGGGCTTGTAGTCACTGATGGTAGTAAGTGTTGAGCGGGGAAAAAACGAGATACGGCACTCATCGGCTTGAGGTCGCAAGAGGTGGTTTGCCGTGCCAGCCACAATCACGGGAAGGCGACAAGTAAGCGCTTTCGTAGGTGAACAATATGTCGACTCAAATAATAAGTGAACGCCCGCTCGCGACTGGATTGAACGGTGGAAAAAGCACGAGCCGGATAAAGCGCGGTTGGAAGAAAGCGCTCAGCCGAAGAACGGCTGCCTTGCTTGGAATCACGGGCTTCATAATTTTGGGAATGGCGGTTTTTTACTTTCTGCGAGGCCAGACTGGCGCTACTCAATACATGACAGCGAGAGTCGAAAGAGGAAATCTGCGCAACACGGTCACGGCTACGGGAAGACTTCAAGCGGTAACGACGGTACAGGTCGGCAGTCAGGCTTCGGGCACAATTTCATCTCTCTCCGCTGATTTCAACTCAAGGGTCAGGAAGGGTCAGGTAATTGCGCAACTCGACCCGGCTGTAGGCAAGGCACAAGTTGATCAGGCCCAAGCAAACCTGCAACAGGCCATTGCCAGCCTGCAACTGGCGCGTGCCGCCGTAGTGAATTCTAGAGCGGGGGTAAGCGATGCGCAGGCAAGAGGACTCGCCGCCAAATCAACCGTGCAGAATAATCAGGCCGGTGTATCTGGGGCCCAGGCCAATCTGGCGGTGTTAAAGGCGCAGGAGGATGATGCGCTCAGCTATCTCAGGCAGCAGGAGTCTCTGCTCAAGAGCGGGGTGATCGCTCAACGCGACTATGACCTTGCACAGACGGCGTACAAAAGCGCTCAGGCTCGATACGATCAGGCGGCCGCTCAGTTGAACCAGGCTGTATTGAGTGAGCAGTCGTCGTCCGGGGCCGGGATCGCTCAGTCGCAGGCACAAGTTGAACAATCCCAAGCACAAGTGCAGCAGTCGCAGGCCCAGGTCGAGCAAGCTCAGGCCCAGGTGCAGCAAGCCAAGGCGGCACTTCGTCTGGCTGAAGTAAACCTGGCCCACACCACCATCGCTTCGCCGATCGACGGAATAGTGGTTTCGCGTGACGTTAACGTCGGCCAAACTGTTGCCGCGAGCTTATCGGCGCCAACGCTTTTTACGATCGCTAAGGACCTCACACAGATGCAAGTTATCGCCAATATCGATCAGGCAGACATCGGTCTGGTCGAACAGGCGAAGTCGGTCAAGTTTTCGGTGGATGCGTTTCCCGGCAAAGATTTCGACGGGCAGATTCAGCGGATCCGGTTGAATCCGCAAAATGTGCAAAACGTCGTGACTTACAGCGTGGTAATTGACGTTAGTAACCCCGAACAGAAACTGAAACCCGGTATGACGGCGAATCTGACTGTCACTATTGACGAACGTAACAACGT
>Ga0163163_10001478_pt1 | contig 19903 bp, 16 predicted proteins | sample S65metaG_FD_119766 | JGI IMG/M metagenome (GOLD analysis project Ga0163163, IMG submission 119766) | Switchgrass rhizosphere microbial communities from Kellogg Biological Station, Michigan, USA - S6-5 metaG | ecosystem: Host-associated > Plants > Roots > Rhizosphere > Soil | place: USA... | reverse complement strand
TGGCAGGAAGATTCATTCGCAGTCGAAAGAATGCAGGACGACATGGTGCGCAACGTCCGCCCCTCACTGCTGATTCTCGCGGGAGCCGTGGGACTGGTGCTGCTGATCGCCTGCGCCAACGTGGCCAGCCTGATGTTGGTGCGGGCATCCGTCCGCCGCCGGGAAATCGCAGTTCGAGCCGCACTGGGCGCCCGAAGGTGGGACCTGATTCGTCAACAACTCACGGAGAGCGTCGTGATCTCCCTCGCCGGCGCGGTTCTGGGTTTGATGATCGGATCACTCGGCATCCGCGCGTTACTGGCTCAGAGTCCCGGCAATATTCCTCGCATCGGTGAAAACGGCGTAGCGGTGAGCCCCGATCTGCGAGTCCTCTTATTCACGCTCGGAATTGCGGTGCTGACTGGGATCGCCTTCGGATTGGTTCCCGCGCTCGCTTCTTCTAATGCCGACCTGAATACCCCCTTGAAGGAATCCTCCGGCCGCACTGGTTCTGGATTCCGGCAAAACAAGGCACGCGCCACGATGGTGATCGTCGAAACCGGTCTCGCCCTGGTCCTATTGATCGGCTCTGCCTTGTTGATCCGGACCTTCCTCGCGCTGCGGTCGGTGCAACCTGGGTACGAGACCCACAACATTCTCACGATGCGAATGTCTCTCACTGGCGAAAGATTTCAGAAGACCGCCGGTGTAGAGCGGATCATGCGGGAGGGCCTGGACCGAGTTCGCACCTTACCGGGCGTTGAGACAGCTTCGGCTGCCTGCTGCATCCCTTTGGAGGGCGGATACGGACTTCCGTTCGACATCGTCGGCCGGCCGCACAATGACCAAGCTGGTGGACATTGGATGACCGTCGCTCCCGGCTATTTTGAAGTATTTCGCATCCCGGTTGTTCGAGGCAGGACGTTTACGGATCGCGATAACGCCGCGGGCACTCCCGTGGTGATCATCAATCAGGCGATGGCGAAGAAATTTTGGATGGACGCGGACCCTCTCAATGACCAGATTGTCATCGGCAAAAACGTTGGGCCGGTTTTTACGGATCCGCCCCGCCAGATTGTGGGCGTAGTTGGCGACGTCCGCAGCGATTCCTTGAGTACCGATCCGTTCCCAACCATGTACATTCCAAATGCGCAGGTCCCCGACGCGATCACTAAATTGAACGCGGAGATCTCTCCGCTCGCTTGGGTCATCCATACCCGCGTAGAACCCCACTCACTGAGCTTGGCGATCCAAAACGAACTACGGCAGGCCAGCGGAGGATTGCCGGTGGGACGCATCCGCTCGATGGATGAAATCGTCGTGCGCTCCACCGCCCGGCAGGACTTCAATATGCTGCTGCTCTCCATTTTCGGCGGACTGGCCCTGGTGCTCGCCGCCATCGGCATTTACGGACTGATGGCATTCACGGTTGAGCAGCGCACCCAGGAAATCGGCATCCGCATGGCTTTGGGAGCAGGCGCCGCAGCGCTTCACGGCATGATCGTGAGGCAAGGAATGCTGCTGGCTTTTGTCGGAATCATGCTCGGATTGGCCGCGGCCTATGGATTGACCCGTCTGCTTACGGCGTTTTTATTTGGCGTGAAGCCGGTTGACCCGTTGGTCTTTGCGGCGGTTCCGGTGGTGCTCGCCCTCGTCTCGCTCGCGGCGATCTGGATGCCCGCAAGCAGAGCCACAAGGGTCGATCCCGCACTGGCATTACGGCGGGAATAGAACGGGCGCACCCGCCAGTCAGCGAGCGTCCAACCTTCTATCCGCCTAGTCGCAGAAAAAGCTGAGAGCCTTCGCGACGTAGGCCTTCATCTCGCCGCGCTTCACCACTGCGTCCAGGAACCCGTGCTCCAGCAAAAACTCGCTGCGCTGAAAGCCGGCCGGCAGCTTTTGACGAATGGTCTGCTCGATCACCCTGGGTCCCGCGAAGCCGATCAGCGCTCCCGGTTCGGCGATGTTCAGATCCCCCAGCATCGCGAAACTCGCGGTCACGCCTCCGGTAGTCGGATCGGTCAGCACACTGATGAAGGGCAAGCGCTCTTCGTCCAAACGCATGAGCGCGGACGAAATCTTGGCCATCTGCATTAGGCTGATCGCGCCCTCCTGCATGCGCGCGCCGCCCGAAGCCGATATCACGATCAGCGGCGCCCGCCGTTCCATGGACCGCTCCACTGCCCGCGTGATCTTCTCGCCGACCACCGTGCCCATGCTGCCGCCGACGAACTTCAGTTCCATCGCGCAGATGTTCACCGGCCGCCCTTCGAGCTTGCCCCAGCCCGCCAGCAGCGCGTCCGACATCGAGGTCGCCTTCTGCATTTCGCTCAAGCGGACCGCGTAGGTTTTGGAATCGGAAAAGCGCAGCGGATCGGTGGACGTCAGGCTGCCGTCCACTTCCTCATACGTGCCGCCATCGAACAGGAGCGCCAGCCGCGTGCGCGCGTCCACTCGAAAATGGTGATCGCACTGCGGGCACACCTGCCCGTTCTCTTCCAGGGCTTTTTTCCAGATGATCTGGCTGCAACCCTCGCATTTGAGCCACAAGCCTTCGGTGCGGACGCGCTTTTCGCCTTCCCCCGCCCCCTCAGCCCCCGAACGTTCCCGCGAAAACCACGACATAATGAGTTCTTCTTAGGGTAACAGGCGCACGCGGGCGGAAGTGAATTCCAATCACTTCACGACCCCCGTCCGCTTCTCTAGTCCCTGCTTCTACTTAGGGCTTTCGCCATCAGCCGCGCCCGGCCGATCCGCGGCATCTTGATTCCGTAAGAGTCGGGACCTCCCATTGGGTAACCCGGCCGCGCTCGGCGGAAGCCTGCAGCTACCTCGCCGGACGCACAAATCAGTGTGTTGGTCGTGGCGAGCCATAACGTCGTCCCTGGTTGGAAAGGGTTACAAACCAACTAGGAGCGCTCCGAATTTAGAATTTGAAGGAAAGCGGCTACCAAGAATCCCAAACGTAAGCCGCGAAGTCCCGCCGGTTGGTAAAACCCATCTGTTCATAGAGCCGGATAGCGCTGATATTCTTCGACGTCACAGTCAAGCCGACGGTGCGGCATCCATGCGCCGCAAGCGCCAACATGGACCGCCGCAGCAGCGCGTATCCAACCCCTTTGCCACGCTGCGACGGCGCCACGCAAATCTGCGTGATGTGTCCCGTCTCACGCGCTACCAGGCTCGCCAGTGAAATGCCGCACAACTCGCCCTTCGCGCCATTCAATGCCACCGCCGCGAACGACGCCTGAGGGAAGAAGGTTCCGCATCCCGGATACTGAACGATATTGCTCAAGAAGCGCCGCGATCCGCTGGGGGAACGGTACTGGTCATTGATCTCGCTGTCGATGTGCCCGCGATACGCCGCCGCCACCAGTCGCGCCGAATCGTCCTGCTGCGCTTCCGTCCAGGGCGCGATCGCGATGCCTTCAGGCTCACGCGCGTCGAGAGCTAGAACCTGCCCCGCGGGCGCCTCCATGAAACGGCGGGGGTACGGCTTGAAGCGCGACGCAAACGGCACTTTGCGCTTCAGCGGCGATTCGAGCAATAGCAATTGCGCTTCCACACGGCGCACGCCGGGGGAGCGCCACAATGCTTCGAGGGTGGCCTCGATCAACGCATTTTCGCGGTCGACGGTGCGGTCGCGCTCGCAAACATACAAGTCGCCGATCAACCCCTTCTTTTCTTCCCGAATGTAATAGGAATAGCCGATGGTGCGCTCGCCTTCAAGCAGGGCGAAACCGCTCAGCCCCTGCATACCGACAAAACGCCGAACTAATTCAGCCGACGATTCGAAGTCCCAATCGAGCGCCGCCCTCCATGTCACCGTCTCTTCATCCAGCAGGGGCGCCAGATCCACCGCTGAGATGTTTCGCAGGTCGACGACAAGGTGGTCCGGCGATTCCAGCCACGCAGCCATAACCGCCTACATTATGTCAGAATCGCATCACGCCTCAGCGCTTAGCAGAAATCCGAAGGACGCTGTAGCTGGAAGATCCGGCCACCACCGTCCGCCAATCGGCGGGCGCCGCGCCGAAAGGCCTCACTTTTGCGATCAGTGCCTTGACTCCCAACGCTCTCAAGTGCTCCCTTACGCTCGCGAGTTCAGATGGACCAAGACGCTGAAACTCCTCTTCGCTCGGAACCTGCGCGACGATCTTAAGACCGGCGATTTGGGCGGAGTAGTCCTGGAATCCCTCGCCCACGATCGCAACACGATCGCCTCTGCGAAGCCCCATCGCCGTCAAGGCCGCGGCGGCCACTTGCTGAACTGGCCGGCCGCGATCCGAAGATTCATCGAACAGGGAACGAAAGACTATGCACGCCATCAACAGGCTCGGAATCAGGACGGTCGCGGCCACGCTGGCGATAATCACTTTGCGCGGAGTCGCCGCCACACGCGCCATCAGAACTCCATAGACCGCCAACCAGAGCAACACGAAAAAGGGAGCTACAAATCGAGGCTCGGCGTGCACCAGCCAGTAAAGCAAGATCACCGACAAGGGCCAGACTAGCTGCCATGCCCAGCGGCGCTCCGGTTTAGCGAACTTCAGGTCGCGGAACATCAACACGCCGAGCAGTAAGGCTCCAGCTAACAGACCATTCATGAAACGCAGGAGCTCTCCATAAACCTGAGCATTGTCCCGGAGAATCGCCCATTGCTGTTGCCAATCGAACTTGGCTTTCACGCCGTCGTACCAATAGGCGGGATCGTACCAGAGCGGAAATGTTCCACTCACTGGCCCGGCGAACTCCAGCAGCTCGGGTTTCTGCATGAGTTTCCGCGGAGCATGTTGCGGGGTGCCATGTTCCCCCGCGTCGACCCACCCCGTGTGACGATGAAACTGGTTAACGTACCAAATATAATTCAAGCGTCCTGTCTCACCGATGGTCGGCTTGCCGGATCGAAAACTCAGACCCAACGCCAGCGGCGCGGTGACTACCAGGAATGTCAGCGCCGCGAGCGCGATGGATTGACGCTTCACAAGGCGCGTGGGAGGCATGATCCAGAACACCGTGAGCCCCAGCAATCCGATCGGAAACATCGCGGCCTTGAAATAATATCCCAGACCCAGGATCACGCCAAGCGAGGCATAATCTCCCGGCTGGCTGCGTAGCATCGAAAGGCGGCAGAGCACGCCCGCAGCCAGGAAAACGAATCCGGCCACGCACAAATCCGGGACTACCGCCGCCACGCCGATCAATTCAATGGAGTGCCACAGAAATACGCTGAAGCCAAATGGAACCATCCAGGCGCTGGTGGATCTCGCTTCTCCTTGCGCGCCCCACGAGGCGATCCAATGTTTCAGAAAGAACGCAAAACTCAGCGTCACCAGGGCGAAGATACAGAAATTTGCAAAATGGACCACGGGATAAGCGGCTCCCGGAGACGGCCGGAAAACCGCGAGAAAAACTGCGAGCACGGCGGGATAGCCCGGGCTCCAATAGCCGTTGATGAATTCTGCCGGTCCGTTGCGCACCGCGTTGGACGCAATATCCACGTAGCTCATCCCATCCGGGTTCATGGTGTAGCGGTCTGCGAAGCTGTAAAAGGCCGCCCACAGGAGACCGAAAATCAGCCATGTCCTGGAAGAAGTGAGTACGCGCTCAGCAGCACGCCCCAGAATTCTCAGGGACTCCCCTCGTTCGGATACTGGCGAAGCTTCAAGCATTTTCACGGATGCTTATGTGCCTATCGTCGTTTGCGGCGCCGGCCTTCAGGCTGTGGCCGCGGCTAATCGCGCCGAAATTCGATCACCACGAAGTCGTTCACCGGATGCGCTTCGGCGTGAAAACCGATTTGTTCCATGTAATTCGACATCCAAGTCTCCAGCTCTGAATCCGCCGCTGCCAGAAGGAAGCAGCGCTCGCCGGTTTTGTAATTATCGAGATGCCTGTCGCGAATAAAAGTCTTGACTTGATCGGAGAATTGATACGGCAGTGGGATCGTGCGATTCCCAATCGGGTACGCGGTCAGCGCCGCGAACAACCGGCTGCTGGCAGGATCGGCTTCAGTCCAACCCAAGGCCCCAGATTCCACGATTCCGCTGGCCACGAACACTGGCGGAGGGTGTTCTTTAGACAGCAACTCAACTAGCCGTAACGGTTCGCGCCAGCTAGACACGGATTCCCGAAACGTCAGCAGCAGACTGCCTGGATGGAGCACCGTGCCGGCAAATATCGCGAGCAGGATCAGGAAGCGCCACTCTTGCCGCTCGAAACCGGAAATGATCCAAACGATAAAGAGCACCGACGCCGGCAGGGTGAATAGCAAATACCGGGAAGCAAATACGCTCTGGCCGGTCAAGAGCGCCGCCAGGAAAAAAATCACCGGGGCCAGCGTCACCCAGGTAGCCAGCAGCAAGACCAACTCCGGCTGCAGCGGCGCCGGTCGCCAGTGCAGATTTCTTGCCGAAATCCAGAGCAAAAGTAGGCCGAGCCCGGTTGTTAGCAGGAGGGCGGGAGGAAAACAGAGCTGCAGTAACTGGGTGAATGTCGGCGGTGTTGCGTGGGCGAAGCCGTTCGCGTGATTTACGGTCGAGCGCAAGACTCCCAGCAGCGGCAGTGTGCTCGCCGGCAGCAGAATCGCCGCCGCTAGCGGTAGGCCGATGCCCACCCTCCGCCCCAACGCGCGGCAAGCCACGAGGTAAATCGCCTGGATGACGAAGATGAATCCGAACAAATAGTGGAAGTGCAACGTAAGCGCCGATGCGATCAGGTACTTCACTGCCGTCTTCCGGTCCGGCGATTCCCGCCATTCGAGCAAGTACCGGAAGGACGCGATAGATGCCGCCAGCGCCAGCGCGTAGGGGCGCGCCGAGGTGCCGAAGTTCACCACATCGGGCGCACAGATCAGTGGAATGATGGCGAGCCACCCCGCGCTGCGGCTTATCGTCAGCTCGGCGAGGGGCTTCATTTGCCACGCCGCGACGGCGCCCGCGAGCACCGAAGGGATACGCAGCAGTGGTTCCCTCCAAAAGGCCGGCGCCACGAAAAAAGATTCCAGAACGCTATACGGAATCGACTGCCCAGGCCAAGTTGCGGTGCGGCTCATCGCTGCGCGCCAACCCTGGCAGGCCATCCAGAAGGTTCCCGCTTCGTCGGTCCAGAAGCCCCAACGCAGGCGCGGCAACCAAGCCAGCAGCAACGCTGCGGCGCAAAGGATCGAAATGCGAAGCGGCAGGTTAATGACGACCGGGGCCTCGGGCTCTACGCTCTTAAGATCCAGGCTGCGGGCTGGCTCAGCGAGGACGCCGTTGGTTACAGCGGAACCCATCATGCTTCCCGGTGAGGCGCCTGCGCACCTTGCAAAGCTACCTGGCGTGCGACTTCAGTAAGCTTCTCTTCGATCGCTCGATTCTTTTTATACAGCTTGAGAAACACCGTGACACTTGCCAGGCAAAATAAATACAGGAGCAGATCCGTGCCGCGTCCCACTCCCACGCGGTGCGCGATGCGCGTCGTCAAATTCGGGTTGATGACGCAGACAACTCCCGCCGCCACCAAGCTCAGCAGCGCGAGCCGCGAGACTAGCCGCGAGGACAGCGCAGTGAGATAGATTCCCCCGATGAGGACCAGAAGCGCGATCAGAATGGCCTGAATGGGTAGCATCTAGAGAACTTTCCGTAGCAGTACATCGATCAGGATGTTCACGCTATTCGACGCTGGCTGGCCTTTTGCCTGGGAATAGTCGGTATAGCGGATGGCCACTGGTACTTCCTGCAGCCGCAGCTTCGCGCGGCGCACTTCATCCAGAAACTCGGTGGCGTGCGCGAATCCATTTTCGTGGAGGCGAAGCTTCTGGGCGGCGGCGCGCGGCAGAGCGCGAAATCCGTTATGCGCGTCGGAAAGCCAAAGGTTAGTCAGAATACCCGAAATCACTACTGCTCCGCGCAGCAGGATTCTGCGTCCGCGTGGAATCAACTTCACGTTTTCCGGATCCAGAAATCTTGAACCGACTGCAACGTCGCATTCCCCCCGGCGGATGGGTGCGAGCAAGCTGGGAATTCCCTCGGCCGGATGTTGCCCATCGGCATCGAAGTGGACTATATACTCGGCCCCCTGAGCCAGCGCATAATCCATTCCAGTCTGCAGCGCGGCTCCTTGGCCCAGGTTGACTGGATGACGCAGATAGTGGACTGGCAGGTCTTTTAGGATGGCCGTAGTGCCGTCGGAAGATCCGTCATCGACAACCACGATGGAGTAACCGTAGGGGAGCAATCCGCGGATGGTAGACGCCAGCACGCGGCCTTCGTTGTAGGCGGGTATCACCAGGAAGACCCGCGACTGGACGCACTCCGGCGAGGGTTGCCGCATACAAGATTCATCGGACAGATTTAGGGAAATCTTTACCCGGAACCTCTTTGGCCCTGCCGATTTGCGCGCGGTTCCGGCGTCTACTTCATACGCTGGAGCCAAGCCCCCGGCCAATAGGTAACGTTTTCAGTCAGTACCCCCCCGTGAGAAAGCCAGTCTGGTGGTTTCTGGCGGAATTCGGGATGCTGCGCGGCGAAATCGTTCGCGGCCTCGAACGGGTTGTCGGTCTTCCATTCCGGCAGCGCGCGCGGCACATCCGCGATATCTTTCATGATGCCGTCGGTGGCGACGATATACGATCCCTTGGTCACCAGAGGCGCGTAGCATTCGAGTTCGCTCGCGACATGATCGCGCGTATGACCGGAATCGAGAATCACCAGCACTGGACTCGCGGATCCGATGAGCTCTGTCACCTGCGCGACAATTTTCGGATCGGTGGAATCGCCTTCGAGCAGCGAAATGCCCGCCGCTAGCGGATGGCGGGATAGGGCGTCGCGCGTCGGCCGCGGGATCTCGCGGTCGATGCCAATTACTTTGCCTTCGCCTATTGCCGCCAGCAGGGATGCGTGGAATAGCAAGGAGCCGCCCTGGTACACTCCGGTCTCGACGACCACCTCGGGCCGCAGCGCGTAGATTACTTCCTGTAAGCGCAGCAAGTCTTCAGGGAGTTGCAGTACCGGCAGGCCGAACCAGGTGAAATTGTGATAGTACTGCAGGCTCCAGCCGACGCGCACCCAGGCCAGCGAAAGCGCCTCAAAGGCCTCTTTGGTAAACAGGCCGATAGTGTTTTCCACCCCGCCGTCAGCTTGTGTCAAAGTTTGCGCGGTGGTGTCGATCACGATCTTCATTCCCTCAAGTATAGGCATTGCCCTAAACACCGGCCTGACGTCTGGCACTTGCTTCCGCACCCCTCCTTGCCAAATACTAGTTGGGCAATGGACGTTGCAAAAGTCTTAACGGATCTCCGCGCGTATAAAGCGCAACTCGATGAAGCGATCGCGATCTTCGACCGCTTGGCCCACCAGCGGGGCAAACGGGGGCGCCCCATTGGCGTGCCGTCCAAGCGTCGTCCCGTGAGTGCAGAGGCTCGCGAGCGCATGGCCTCCGCACAGCGGAAGCGCTGGGCCGCTGCGCGCAAGGCGAGCGCAAAATCGAAGACCTGAGCGCGTCCCGGAAATTCGCCGCGCCGCTCGTTGCCCGCGCCGTGATCATGGCGTATCGCCATCCCGGCCCAAGCGGGCTTGTTATCATGCCTGGATGAAGCGCGCACTGTTACTGTCACTGGTTGCCGCCGCCTGGGTCCCAATCGCTCCGGCCCAGATCACACCTCCCGAGCCCGCCATCACCGGCGAGCGCATACGCGCGCACGTGAAATTTCTGGCCGGCGACCTGCTCGAAGGGCGCGGAGTCGGCACGCGGGGCGGCGATCTTGCTAGCGAATACATTGCCACGCAGTTTGCGCTCGACGGCTTGAAGCCCGCCGGCGACAACGGAACGTACTTCCAGAATTTTGCGATGGTCGGTGCGGATCCGCAGGCCACTACGTCGCTGAGTGTGATCGCGGGCCGCGTCACCCTTCCCTTCGGCTGGCTGGACGATTTCGTGGGCGTTACGTTTCAGCAGAAACCCACTATCGAAATTGATGCCGACGCCGTGTTTGTGGGCCACGGCATTGTTGCGCCGGAATACCAGTGGGACGACTACCAAGGTGTCGACGTGCACGGCAAAGTGGTGGTGCTCTTCACCGGCGAGCCGCCCTCCCGCGACCCCAAATTTTTCAACGGCGAGGCGCTCACCTACTATGGCCGCTGGACTTACAAATTCGAAGAAGCCGCGCGTCACGGCGCGATCGGCGCCATCATCATTCACACCACGCCGACGGCCAGCTATGGATGGAACGTGGTGCGGTCGTCCTGGTCGAAGGAAGAACTGGAGATGAAACTCGCGCCGGGAACTCCCGCCGTCGGATTCGCAGGTTGGGTTACGAAGGAGGCCGGTGAGCGCATCGCGGCCACCCAAAACGCTAGCGCTGACCAGTGGCTCCAACTGGCGGATACGCGGGGCTTCCGAGCCCAGCCTCTGCCCCTGCATTTCCGCATTCGAGCGTCCGCTAAGATCCGCGAGATCCGGACCCGCAACGTCGTCGGAAAAGTGGAGGGCAGCGATCCTCAGTTGAAGAACGAGGCGGTGATGTTCAGCGCGCACTGGGATCACCTGGGCGTCGGTGAAGCGATTCACGGCGACGCAATTTATAACGGTGCGCAGGATAACGCCACCGGCTGTGGCGTCTTACTGGAATTGGCTCGCGCCTGGGCCGCGCTGCCGCAAAAGCCGCGCCGCTCCGCAATTTTCATCTCGGTGGCCGCGGAAGAAGCCGGGCTGCTGGGCTCGGAATACTACGGACGGCATCCAGTGATTCCTGCGGGTAAAACCGCGCTGGCGCTCAACTACGATTCATTGCCGCCCCTCGGCCGAACCAGCGATGTGCAGGTCCACGGCGCAGAACGCACCACAATTTATCCCATCGTCGAGGAAGCGGCGCGGCGCTTCCATCTCACGATCTCTCCCGATCCGCGTCCGCTGGCCGGCACGTTTTATAGGTCCGACCACTTCTCGTTTGCGCGCGTCGGCATCCCAGCGTTCTCGATCGACTCGGGGCATGAGTTGGTAGGCCAGCCTCTCGGCACTGGCAACCGGCTCGCCGACGAATACAACGAAGCCCATTACCACCAGCCGTCCGATGAGTACCACGACGATTGGGATTTCTTCGGCATTGAGTTGTATGCCCGCTTCGGATTTGCAATCAACCGCGAGGCCGCCAATGCCCCGAAGCTTCCCACCTGGCACGCCGGCGACGAATTCCTAGCCGCACGCGTCGCGAGCGGGGTAAGGCAATAATAGGCGAACAAACGGCGTAACTTCAACCACTGCAACAAAAAGGCTTGCTAAGTGCTAGAAACTTGGTTTACACTGAGTGGACTGAAGTGGTCAACTGTGGTGTAAAGTGGTAGAGCAAGTGGTTGGAAATGACGTCGGCGGAGCGGTTCCAGTGGAGCCACCGCACTCGATTGCCCAGGCGCGAGTCGACGACAAAGGCCGCCTCAAGCTGCCCTCTGAGTTCCTCGAATACCTGAAAAAGCTGGGTGTCGACAAAGTTTTCATCACCACGCTGGATCGCCAGCTAGCTAGAATTTACCCGATTTCGGTGTGGAAAGCCAACGAAAATTTGTTCGCCGACGCGGGTGACCTGGCCGAGGCCGCCGAGGACGTGGCTTACATCGCCAAGGTATATGGCGGCGATTCGGAGATCGATGGACAGGGCCGCGTGCTTATGCCGGCGGCGCTGCGGCGCGTGATCGAGATTGAATCTCAGCCGGTGTTTCTGGATTGCTACAACGGCCGCATCAACGTAGCCAGCAAGAGCGTTCATGAGGAGCGCCTCAATCGAGCCACGGCGAATTTGGGCGAAAAGGTGAAAACGCTCGAAAAGAAGGGATTGAAGTAGTGGCCATATATGCACGTTCCGGTCATGTTGCGCGAGTGCCTGGAGTATCTGGCAATCCGCCCGGACGGAGTGTATCTCGACGCAACCGCGGGGATGGGAGGACACGCTGGGGCCATTGCACGGGAATTAGCTCATTTATCGAGCGGGGGCGTGGTCCTGGCGTGCGACCGCGATGCGGAGAGTCTGGCGCGAGCGCGAGTGAATACGACGGACTGCGCTTCGCGTATCCACTTTCACAACGTTTCTTTTTCTTTGGTGGGGCAGGCGCTAGCGGCCGAGGGGCTCACGCAAGTGGATGGGCTGCTAGCGGACTTGGGCGTATCGAGATATCAGTTGACGGAGGGAGAAAGGGGCTTCTCCCTGATGGCCGATGGACCGTTGGACATGCGCATGGATCGCAGTCAGGGGCAGACGGCGGCCGACATCGTCAACTACGAATCGGAAAAGCAGCTCGCCGACTTGATATTTCAGTTAGGCGAGGAAAGGAGGAGCCGGAGACTAGCCAGAGCAATCGTGCGGGCACGGCCAATCAAAACGACCGGTCAGTTGGCCAAGCTGATCGAGAGTGCCGTGCCCCGTACGGGCAAATTACATCCCGCCACGCAGACATTTATGGCGCTGCGCATCGCGGTGAATCAGGAAAACGAGGAACTGGACGCGCTGCTGGCCGCCATACCGAAGCTGGTGAAACCAGGCGGACGAGCGGTGCTGCTCACGTTCATGTCGCTCGAGGACCGCAAGGTCAAACAGAGTTTTCAGGCGCTGGCGAGGGAAGGGCGAGTGAACATTCTCACGCGCCACGTGGTGCGGCCCAGCGAAGAAGAAATCAGGGACAACCCGCCGTCGCGCTCGGCGAAGTTACGCGCGGTGGAAATTATTTGAAAGCGCACAGCCCGCAGCGGGTAAACTCCTGCGTCGTGCGCGGTGGAAATTATTTGATGGGAAAAAACGGGCAGCGTTCAGCCACAAGCACTCTCCTCCTCCAGTGCCTGGGGCTGAGGGTTGACCCGCAAGCAGGAGAGGAAACGGGAACATGGCAACTCTAGCAACTGTCTGCAGCAGATTCTTTACCGGAGAAACGGTGCGCTCCGCGACCTCGTCCGGGACGCACCGCGGCGCCCGCGCGGTACCGGTGCGGGCCTTCGCCAACGAGGACATTTATTTCTTCGTGAAGCGTATCGACAACAGCCGCGTGGTGCGGCAGACCGATCCGAAGGCCGGAGGGGTGTGCTGGAAAATGATCGGCTCGGTGGGCGCAGCTGCGCTGCTGTTGATCGGCGTGCTGCTGCCAAGCGCCTACGGATTACTGGCGGGTTACCAGATCCAGTCCCTGCGCGGCGAAGCCCAGCGGCTGGCGGGCGAGCAGGCGTCATTGGAGCTGCAGGAAGCGAAGCTGGTTTCGCCGGCGCGCATGGAACAGTTGGCGCGCCAGCAACAATTTATCGATCCGGAGCCGGAGAAAGTAGTTTACCTGGAATCCAAGGACGGCTCTTCGCTGGCGTTGAACCACAAGCGGTAGTCGGACGCTCAAGGGGAAGTCATGCCGGAAACTCTATCTACCCGGCGGCTGCGGTGGCTGCTGCGGTTGTTGTTGGTTTGGGCGGGCGCCGTATTCTGTAAACTCATCTGGCTGCAGGTGTTTCACCATGACGAGCTGGTGAAGCTTGCCGAGCAACAGCAACAGAAAACGGTGGAAATCGAAGCCGCGCGCGGTACCATCTTCGACCGCACTGGCCAGCCGCTAGCCAAAACCCTGCCGGCCGAATCCATCTGCATTAACCCCATGAAGATTCCCGATGCGGGCGTGGCTGCGGATCTGCTCTCGCGAATCCTGGACCTGAAACGGACTCCGCTCTTCAACCGCATCTCCCTGGCCAAGGTCCGCAACAGAGGGTTCTTGTGGGTGAAGCGCAAAGTCTCCGCCGAAGAAGCCGATCGGGTGCGCAGCCTGCATCTGGACTGGGTGGAATTTCGCCCCGAGATGCGGCGCTTCTATCCGCATGGAGAACTGGCTTCGCATGTGCTGGGCTCGACCGGAATTGTCGATCCCGACGATGTGATCGAGCACGGCAATGGCGGCGTCGAGATGAGTTTCGACGATGAGCTATCGGGACGCCCGGGTCTGGCCAAGGTATATAACGACGTGCGGCAGAACGCTTATGATTCGGTAGTCTCGCGGGCGCCCGAGCCAGGCACCAACCTGACGCTCACGCTGGATCCGAATCTGCAGTATGAAGCCGAGAAGTCGCTGGCGGCAGCCGTAGCCAAGACCAACGCGAAGTCCGGCTCGATCGTGGTGCTGAACCCTTATACCGGCGACATTCTGGCGATGGCCAACTATCCGGCTTACGATCCCAATGGTCTCCAGAATGGTACGAGAGAGACGCCGGGGGCGCGCAGCAATCTGGCGGTGGCCACTCCGTTCGAGCCCGGCAGCGTGTTCAAAGTGGTGACGCTTGCGGCGGCGCTCGAAACCACCAACCTCACACCGGACACGATGATCAATTGCGGCAACGGCACCATCAAACTGTTCGGCCGCGTGATTCACGATCACAACCGGTACTCGTCGCTGAGTATGGCGGATGTACTGGCGAACTCGAGCAACATCGGCGCAATCAATATCGGTCTGAAAGTGGGCGAGAAGAACCTTTACGAATATGTGCGCAAGTTCGGCTTCGGGCGCAAGACCGGCGTCGAACTGCCAGGGGAATCGGCCGGCATGTTGCGCCGCTTGAGCCAGTGGGAGGCCACGTCGATCGGCTCGGTTGCCATGGGGCACGAAATAGGCGCGACGTCGATTCAACTGGGGCTAGCCGGCGCGATCATTGCTAATGGCGGCATGCGCGTGAAACCCCGCCTGATCCTGGCGCGGCAACGGCCTGGCGGAGTGGAAGAGCGCACGGCGCCCGAGAAACCGGAGCGCGTGATCCGTCCCGAGACCGCCATCAAGATGCGTCAGATGATGGAAGGCGTGGTTCTGCACGGCACCGGCAAGCAGGCCATCCTGCGCGGTTATACATCGGGCGGCAAGACTGGCTCGGCACAGATTTACGATTTCAAAGCAAAAGCCTACACGCACCACTACAACGCAAGCTTCCTGGGTTTCGCTCCGGTATCCAATCCGCAGATCGTGATTGCGGTGACACTGGTGGGAACGTCGGGCGGCGGCGCAGGCTTTGGAGGCGTTGTCGCTGCGCCGGTGTTCCGCGCGGTGGCGACATCGGCACTGCGGATGCTGGATGTTCCCAAAGATCTGCCGGACACCAGTCCGCAGTTGGCAAAGAAAGCCAAGCGGGGTGAAAATGATTTGGCGATCGCCGGCCTGGGCGCCGCGCCGGTGGAACTCGCGGCCCCTCCAGCCATCGACATTCCGCACGGTCATGAGATCGCGCACGACGCGGCAGGTTTCCCGCCGCGATCTTTGCGCTCTGAAGTTGTATCCTCCGTCACAAAAACTAAGCCGCCGGCTTCGGGGGTTTCAACTGCTTCGGCAGTTGACGCTCCTCCTGGGATTTCCCTCGGGACGTCCCCGGACCGGCGGCCTTTCTTGAGCGCGCAGAAAGGGATCGGGCCGAAGGTGCCGGATCTTCGCGGACTGACGCTGCGAGCCGTGCTGGAGGAATCGGCGGCCACGGGGCTTCCTATCGATGTGCAGGGAGACGGGATGGCGCGGGCGCAGGACCCGCCGCCCGGATCGATCCTCGCACCCGGCAGCCGCGTGCACGTGCAGCTTACGCGGTGAAGGATTGAGGCACCCCGCATGGCCCCCACGCGAATGACTTTGGCCGGGGTCTTGGAGGGCGTGCGGTTGCGCGGCGTGCTGGCGCCCGAGTGGGCGGGGATGAAGGTCGAGGGTCTGGAATACGATTCGCGCAAAGTGGAAAAGGATACCTTGTTTTTTGCGTTTGCAGGAGCGCGCTTTGACGGACGCCAGTTTGCACGGGAGGCGGAGGCCAGAGGTGCGTGCGCGGTAGTGAGCGAGCTGCCGCGGAGCGAGGACGCGGCAAATCCGATCGCGATTTCCCCCGCAATTCCCCCTGCAATCCCCCCCACAATCCCCCCCGCAATCCCATGGATCGAGGTGGAGCACGGCCGCAAGGCGCTGGCCATCGCCGCGCGAAATTTTTATGCGCAGCCGGATGAGCGAGTCTACTTCACCGGCATCACGGGGACCAACGGCAAGACCACGACGGCGTATCTGACTGACGCGATTTTACGGAGGCCCGGCGGGCCGACACCCGCGCCGAAGGCGCTTACGGCAATGATCGGGACCATCGAATATCGCATCGGCGACGAAATTCGCAAGGCGCCCAACACCACTCCGGAATCGCTGGATGTCATCCGGCTGGCAGCCGAACTGGAGCAGCGCGGCGGGCGCTACCTCACCATGGAAGTCTCGTCGCATGGCTTGGCGTTGGCGCGGGTTTACGGCATGCAGTTCCATACCGCCGTGTTCACCAACTTGACGCGCGACCATCTGGACTTTCATCAGACGATGGAAGAGTACGCCGCCGCCAAGCGGCTCCTGTTTTCACCAGCCGAAGGGCCCTCACCGCAGTGGGCGATTCTGAACGCTGACGACCCCGCCAGCGAGAGCATGCTGCCGTCGGGCGACGCGCGAGTGATCTGGTACGGAACGTCGGAAAAAGCTGATCTGCGCGCCGAGAACATTCGTTCAGACTTTAAGGGGCTGCGTTTCGACGCCGTTTACCAGGGGCAGCGTCAAGCCGTCGAATCGCCTTTGGTAGGGCGAATCAACGTGTCGAATATCCTGGCGGCCGTGGGCGTCGGGCTGAGCTACGGCTTGGATCTGACGACAATCGCCGAGGGTATTCGGACGTGTCCACCGGTTCCAGGGCGCTTCGAACGGGTCGACGGCGGACAGCCTTTCCTGGTGGTAGTGGATTACGCGCACACCGACGACGCGCTGCGCAATGTGATCCGGTCGGCTCGCGAGCTAGCGGTGCAGGCCGGCAAAGGCCGCGTCATCACACTATTCGGATGCGGCGGCGACCGCGATCGTACCAAGCGTCCCTTGATGGGAATGGCCGCGGCGGAAGCTAGCGATTTCGTGGTGCTGACGTCGGATAATCCGCGATCCGAAGATCCGCTCGACATCATGAACGACGTAATGGTGGGTTTGGGACGCTTCGACACGCCGCTGGTCGCCGAGCCGGATCGCGCCAAGGCAATCGCCCGCGCGCTGAGCGAAGCCAAAGCCGGCGATGTGGTGCTGCTGGCCGGCAAAGGTCACGAGACATATCAAATTTTGAAAGACCGGACTATCGATTTCGACGACCGCGAAACGGCGCGGCAAGTTCTGCAATCTCTGGGTTATAAGAAGCATGGGGTATGAGCGCGAGAGATGAAGTTTTCCCTGCGAGCGGTGGCGGACGCGGTGGGCGTGAGTCTACCTGCCAACCCGGATGCGATGGTTACGGGCTGGTCGGTCGATTCACGGACATTGCAGTCCGGCGATCTGTTTTTCGCGCTGCGAGGTCCGGTCAATGACGGGCATGCGCATATCGCAGAGGTTTTCGAAAAGGGCGCGGTGGCCGCGGTGGTCGAAGAACCGGTCGGTTTCGAGGGCCGCGTGCTACGAGTGGACGACACCCTGCGAGCATTGCAGAAACTGGCGGCTTGGGCGCGGCGCGAATGGCGGGGCGACGTGGTAGCGGTGACCGGCAGCGCCGGCAAAACCACCACGAAGGATGTGATCGCGGAGATGCTGGCAACGGAAATGGCGACGGCGAAGAATCAAGGCAACCTGAACAATCACGTCGGGCTGCCGCTGTCGCTGCTGCGTCTGGAGGAAACGGCGCGCGTCGCGGTCCTGGAGATGGGGATGAATCACGCCGGGGAAATTGGCGATCTGGCGGCAATCGCGCGTCCCGACGTCGGCGTGGTGACCAACGTGGGCTACGCGCATATCGAAAATTTCGAGTCCGTTGATCAGATCGCGGCGGCCAAGCGGGAGCTGGTGGAGGCGTTGGGCGATCGCGGCACGGCGGTGCTGAATGCCGACGATGAACGGGTGGCGGTGTTTGCCACAGGTCATCCTGGCCGCAGCATTCTCTACGGCCAATCGCCGGACGCGCAGGTGCGAGCTGAGGATGTCGAGTACGCGCGCAGCGACCAATCCCCTGGAGTGCGCTTCCGTGTCGGAGCGGTGCATTTTGAGAGCGCGCTGACCGGCCGCCACAGCGTTTCCAACCTGCTTGCGGGGATCGCGGTGGCGGGCGTCTACGGTGTGCCGCCAGAACGGCTTAAGGAAACAGTTCAACAATTGACGCCAGGAAAGATGCGCGGCGAGCGGCTGCAGCACAACGGCGTCCTGATTTTTAACGATTGCTACAACTCCAATCCAGACGCGGCGCGGGCCATGCTGGAGGTCGTTCGCGACACTCCGGCGCGCCGGCGCATCGCGGTTCTGGGGGAGATGCTCGAACTCGGCCGCTGGGCCGAGCCCTTACATCGCGACGTGGGCAACTACGCCGCGGTGTGTGGTTTTGATGTGCTCGTTGGAATTCGCGGCGCGGCCTGCTATATGGTGGACGCGGTCAAGCGTGCCGGCCTAACGGCCGACGCCGCGTTTTTTTTCGACGACCCGGAAGAAGCGGGACGGCTGCTGCGCACCCTGGCGCAGCCGGGCGACGTCATCCTCTTTAAGGGCTCGCGCGGCGTGCATGTTGAACGCGCTTTGGAAGAGTTCCTGATCAAGGCCGGGAACTGAGGGATGTTCTACTGGCTATTCTTCGAAAACCTATTCCACTACTATTCGCCCTTCCGGGTGTTTCAATACTCGACGTTTCGGACGGGGATGGCGACACTGACGGCGATGCTGCTGTCGATCGCCCTGGGCCCTTGGCTGATCGCCCGCTTACGCGAATTTCAGATCGGCCAGCACATCCGGGAAGACGGACCGCAATCGCACCGCAAAAAAGCGGGCACGCCGACGATGGGTGGCTTGCTGATTTGCGTGTCCATCGTGGTGCCGACTCTGTTATGGTCCAACCTGCGCGTTCCCGCGGTGTGGGTAGCGCTGGCGGGCCTGATCAGTTTCGGCGCGGTGGGGTTCCTGGACGACTATACGAAGATGCGCAACAAACGGAACCTGGGGCTGACGGCGCGCTGGAAGCTGGCGCTGGAAGTCCTGGCGGCGCTGCTGATCGGCGTGCTGTTGCTGGCGATGAACGCGCGCGGTGTGTACTCCACCAGCATGAATGTGCCGTTCGTCAAGAGTTTCAAGCCGGACCTGCTGATATCGGCATGGCTGCACAACCCGCTCACTTATCCGCTGGCGTTCACCGCGTTCTTCGGCTTCTTGATGCTGGTGCTGGTAGGTTCATCGAACGCCGTGAATTTGACCGACGGTCTGGACGGATTGGCGATTGGACTGATGGTGATCGCGGCCGGCGCCATGACGGCTCTGTCGTTTCTGAGCGGCAATGCGGATTTCGCGCGTTACTTGGAATTGGCGCGCACGCCCGGCGCGAGCGAGTTGACGATTTTTTGCGGAGCGATGACGGGAGCTTCGCTGGGGTTCCTGTGGTACAACGCGCATCCGGCGGAAGTTTTCATGGGCGATGTGGGGTCGCTCGCGCTAGGTGGTGGGCTGGGTGTGATCGCGGTGCTGCTGAAGCAGGAAATTCTGCTGCTGTTCATCGGCGGTGTGTATGTCATCGAGGCGCTGTCGGTGATTTTGCAGGTAGGCAGTTTCAAGCTGCGCGGCAAGCGGATTTTCAAAATGGCGCCGCTGCATCATCACTTCGAGCAGATCGGATGGCAGGAATCGAAAGTAATCGCGCGTTTTTGGATTGTGGGCTTGATCCTGGCGCTGTTCGCGCTGACTACGCTGAAACTGAGATGAAACTAGAAGGCGCAAAAGTCGTCGTGGTGGGGATGGCTCGCAGTGGCGTGGCGTCGGTGGAGTTGTTGCGCGAGAAAGGCGCCAGCGTACGGGCTGTGGACCAGAATCCGGCGGCGCCCGGGGTCGAGCCGCAGACGGAAGCCTCTTTCGCAGATGCGGAATTGATTGTGCTGTCTCCCGGTGTTCCTGCGGATCTGGTTGTTCTGGAAGGTGCCCGCCAGCGCGGCGTGCGG
>Ga0163163_10001477_pt1 | contig 19908 bp, 17 predicted proteins | sample S65metaG_FD_119766 | JGI IMG/M metagenome (GOLD analysis project Ga0163163, IMG submission 119766) | Switchgrass rhizosphere microbial communities from Kellogg Biological Station, Michigan, USA - S6-5 metaG | ecosystem: Host-associated > Plants > Roots > Rhizosphere > Soil | place: USA... | reverse complement strand
AATCACGGCGCCGACCTGCGCGCGCTGCAGATGTTGCTCGGGCACAGCTCGCTCTCGACGACGCAGATTTACACTTTTGTGGCGCGGGAGGGGCTCAAGCGGTTGCATCAGAGACATCACCCCAGGGGGTGAGAAGCCACGCTCACGCGATGTCCGGCACAATCCCCACGACCAGCGGCTTTGTCGTGACACTATCCCATGCGACAATGCCATATCCGGCTGCGCTCGCCGGTCTGTCTGTTTGTTGCGCCGGTTGCGCTGGCGCCCGTCTCCCGAGGTTTGCGATGTCCCGATTCCTGTTGCTCACGTTCCTGGCGGCTTTTGCGTGCGCCGCTTCCGCCGACGATGAGGCGACCAAGATCGCGTCCGAAGCGCTGCACAAGGTGGCGCCGAACGCGAAACTGCAATCCGTTGCACCCGCGCCGGTGGCGGGCTTTTATTCTGTGGTCGCGGACGGCCACCCAATCTACATCAGCACGGATGGCAAATATCTGGTCGAAGGTCACGTCGTCGACGTCGCGGCGAAGCGCGACATCATGGAGGACAGCTTGTCCGGCGTGCGCAAGGCTGCGCTGCAGGCGATTACGCCGGACAAGAAACTGACGTTCGCGCCACCGCACCCGAAATACCGCGTCACTGTGTTCACCGACGTCGACTGTCCGTATTGCCGCCAGTTCCACAAACAGATCGCCGAATACAACAAGCTCGGCATCGCCGTTGATTACCTGTTGTTCCCGCTGCCGATCCACAAGGGCGCGGACGTGAAGGCGGTCACCGTGTGGTGCTCGAAGGATCGCAACACGACGTTCACCGAAGCGATGAATGGTCAGACCCTGCCGCAGCAGACCTGCGCCAACCCGATCGGCGAAGTGATCAATCTGGCCGGATCGACCGGCGTCACCGGGACCCCGGCGATTTTCGCCGCCGACGGCACGATGCTCGGCGGCTATGTCGCGCCTGAGCAACTGGCCAAGCGGCTGGACGAGATGGCGAACTCAAAGACCGCAGCGGCAAACTGAACCAATTGCAGGGTGGCGGGTCTCAAGGCTCGCCTTGATGAGAACCATTCAACATGTTCAAGAAACTGTTTTCAATCACGTTGCTCGCCATTGCTTCATTCGCGCACGCTGATGACAGCGAAAAAGCCGTGCGCGACGCGATGCACTCGCTACTGCCGAATGCATCAGTCGACCAAGTGGTGAAATCCGAGCTGCCGGGTTTTTACGAAGTCGTCGTCAGCGGGCAGATCGTCTATGTAAGCGCCGACGGCAAATACCTCCTGCAGGGCAACCTGTACAACGTGCCGGCGAAAAAGGACCTGACTGCCTCACGCGTAGCCGCCACGCGGGCGCAGGCGGTCGAAAAACTCCCCGCGTCCAAGAAGATCGTGTTTGCACCGGAACACCCCAAGCACACGGTGACGGTGTTTACCGATGTCGATTGCCCGTATTGCCGCCAGTTCCACAAGCAGATCGCCGAGTTCAACAACGCCGGCATTGCCGTGAACTACGTGCTGTTCCCACTGGACATCCATCCGGGCGCGGACAAGAAGGCATCCGCGTTGTGGTGTGCGGCAGACCGTAACGCCGCCTACACGGCCGCGATGGGTGGTCACGATCCCGGCACGGCGACGTGCACGAATCCGATCGCCGAGACCAAGGCGCTGGCCATCTCACTGGGCATCAACGCAACGCCAACCGTGCTCGCTGAAGACGGCACGACGGTCGACGGCAGCAAGGCTGCAAACCCGGCACTGTTGCTGGCCGAACTCGACCGCTTGGCGGCCGCTCATGCCAAGGCAAACGTCGCGGCGCGTTGATCCGAAGGAACAAAGTGCGTCGCGTTGCGTGTTGACCATCGACCCCTCCCTGGGGCGCCAGCCAGCCCGCGCATCCCTGCGCGGTCGCTCGCTGGCGCGAGATGCGCGCCAACGCATCTCGCGAAAACCCGGCTGGCCCGCTAAAATGCGCGTCCCTTGTACGCGCGCCGCGCTCCATGATCGTTCTCGATGGGCTTCCCGCCCTCTCTCCGTTTCGCCTGGAGCGGCTCAATCGTGAGCTGAATCGCGTACTGCCGCACGCCAGGGTGACGGCGGCATGGCACGTGTATTTTGTCGCGAGCACCAACGCGGACCTCGACGTCGTCCACTTGACCCAGGTTCTTCGCGCCACGCCGGGTGCCGCGAAACCGGCAAAATTGTGGGTCGTGCCGCGGCTCGGCACGATTTCGCCGTGGTCGACAAAGGCGACCGACATACTGCACGGCTGCGGTTTCCCGGTGCAGCGCGTCGAACATGGCACGGCGTTCGCGATCGATGGCGGGCCTCCTTCAGGGACGTCGGATTGGGACCGCCTCGCCGGCGCCTTGCACGACCCTATGACCCAATCAGTGCTGGCCTCGCTCGATCAGGCCGATGGCCTGTTCCAGGCTGGCGCGCCCGCGCCATTGCAGCGCGTGGCACTGTCTGGCGACGCGCAGGCCGCGCTGAACGAGGCAAACCGGCGCCTGGGACTCGCGCTCGCGCCGGATGAAATCGAATATCTGGCCGCGCGCTATGCGGAACTGGGGCGCGATCCGAGCGACGCAGAACTGATGATGTTTGCGCAGGCCAATTCCGAACACTGCCGGCACAAGGTGTTCAATGCGCGCTGGACGATCGACGGTGTCGCGCAGGAGCAAAGCCTGTTCGGCATGATCAAGAGCACGCACGCCGCGGCGCCGCAGCACACGCTGTCGGCCTATAGCGACAACGCGGCAGTGATCGAGGGTTGCCAAGGCAAGCGCTTCTTTGCCGATGTACAGACTGGAAAATACGGCATCGTGGAGGAATCCATTCCGTATGCGATCAAGGTCGAGACGCACAATCATCCGACCGCGATTGCGCCGTTTCCCGGCGCCGCGACGGGTGCGGGCGGCGAGATCCGCGACGAAGGCGCCGTCGGCCGCGGCGGCAAACCGAAGGCTGGGCTGACCGGTTTCACGACATCGTATCTGCGCATTCCCGACCTGCCGCGGCCGTGGGAAAAAGAACGCCCGCTGCCGCCGCGCATGGCCACCGCGTTCGAGATCATGCGCGACGGTCCACTCGGCGCAGCCGCGTTCAACAACGAATTCGGCCGGCCGTGCCTCGGCGGCTATTTCCGCACGTTCGAGGTCGAGGCCGGCGATGCGTTACGCCGCGGCTACGACAAGCCGATCATGATCGCTGGTGGCCTGGCGAATCTGCGTACGTCCGACGTGAACAAGCGCATGCTGCAGGCCGGCGACGCGGTAATCGTGCTCGGCGGTCCGGCGATGCTGATCGGCCTCGGCGGCGGTGCCGCGTCATCCGTGGCCGGTGGCGACAGTTCCGCAGAACTGGATTTCGCTTCGGTACAGCGTGACAACGCCGAGATGCAGCGGCGCTGCCAGGAAGTGCTCGACCGCTGCTGGGCGCTCGGCGCGACGAACCCGATCGTCAGCGTGCACGATGTCGGTGCCGGCGGCCTGTCCAACGCGGTGCCGGAAATCCTGCATGACTCGGGCGTCGGCGGCTGCATCGAACTGCGCAAGATCCCGTCCGACGATCCGCATCTATCGCCGATGCAGATCTGGTGCAACGAATCGCAGGAACGCTACGTGGTCGGCCTGCGGCCCGCCGACGTCGCCCATTTCGCAGCGATCTGTGCGCGCGAACGCTGTCCGTTCGCGGTGATCGGCGCGGCAACGGCTGAACAACGGCTCGTCGTGACCGATGCTTCGTCTGCGCAAATCCCCAATCTCGAATTCCGGATCCCGATCGACCTGCCGATGGACGTGCTTTTCGGCAAAACGCCGAAGATGGAGCGCGACACCAAGCGCAAAGCGGCGCGCGTGGACATCGTGCCGGACCTGGATGGCATCGTGCTCGAAGAAGCGATCGAGCGCGTGCTGCGTCTGCCTGCGGTCGGCAGCAAATCATTTCTCATCACGATCGGCGATCGCACGGTCGGCGGCTTGTGCGCGCGCGATCCGATGGTTGGCCCGTGGCAGGTGCCGGTCGCCGACTGCGCGGTGACGCTTGCCGATTTTGACGGCTACGCGGGCGAAGCGATGGCGATGGGCGAGCGCACTCCGGTGGCGTTGCTGTCGGCGCCGGCGTCCGCACGCATGGCGGTGGGCGAAACGATCACGAATCTCGCGTCGGCGCCGATCGCGAACCTGGACGAAATCAAATTGTCGGCAAACTGGATGGCAGCCGTGTCGCATCCGGGTGAAGACGCGGCTCTATTCGACGCGGTGCAGGCCGTGGCGAAGCTTTGTCCACTATTGGATATTTCCATTCCGGTCGGCAAGGATTCACTGTCCATGCAGACCGTGTGGCAGCAGGGCGGCAAGCAACAGCGCACGGTCGCGCCGGTGTCGCTGATCGTGTCGGGCTTCGCGCGCGTGACGGATGCGCGGCGCGCGCTGACACCGCAGCTTTGTATAACCCGCGGCAAGACCGAACTATGGCTGCTCGATCTGGGCGTGGGCCGCAACCGCCTCGGTGGCTCGGCGCTGGCCCAAGCCTACAACCGCACTGGCGGCCTGCCGGCGGATCTGGACGACGCCGATCAGCTCAAGCGGTTCTTCGCAGCAATACAGGCGGCGAACGCACGCGGGCTGCTGATGGCCTATCACGACCGTGCCGACGGCGGTGCGATCGTCACCCTGATCGAGATGGCGCTGGCCGGACATTGTGGCCTCGACCTTGAACTCGCCGGTTGGGCCGACAACGCGCTTTCCACGCTGTTCAGCGAAGAACTGGGTGCAGTCGTGCAGATCTGTGCCGAGCAACGCGCCGAATTCATCGCGCTGCTCAAGGAGCACAGGCTCGATCATGTCGCGCACCACGTCGGCAATCCGCGCAATCGCAAACGCGTCAAGCTCAAGCTCGGCGGCGAGACGCTCGCGCGCTGGCCATGGTCGGACCTGATGCGCGCCTGGTCGGAGACCAGTTCCGCGATGCAGGAGCGCCGCGACAATCCGGAAAGCGCCCGGGCGGAATTCGCCTGGCGTTGCGACGATGACGATGCCGGCATCACGCCGAAGCTGACGTTCGATCCGGCGCAGGATATTGCCGCGCCGTATGTCGCCCGCGGTCTGCGGCCGAAAATCGCGATCCTGCGCGATCAGGGGGTCAACGGCCAGATTGAGATGGCCGCGGCATTCACGCGCGCTGGATTCGATGCCTTCGACGTGCATATGACCGACCTGCAGAGCGGCCGTCACCGTCTGGCCGATTTCAGCGGTTTCGCCGCTTGCGGCGGATTTTCCTACGGCGACGTGCTAGGCGCCGGCCGCGGCTGGGCCACGTCGATCCTGTTCAACCCGCAGCTGCGCGACCAGTTCGCCGCGTTTTTCGCGGATTCGAGCAAGTTCGCGTTCGGCGCCTGCAACGGCTGCCAGATGATGGCGGCGCTCAAGGCGATCATTCCCGGCGCGCAGTTATGGCCGAGCTTCGAGCGCAATGCATCCGAGCAATACGAGGCGCGCCTGGCGACGCTCGAGGTGCTCGAATCGCCATCGATCTTCTTCAAAGGTATGGCCGGCTCGCGCATCCCGGTCGCCGTCGCGCATGGCGAGGGTCGTGCCGTATTCGGCGCGAACGGCGATGCCAAGCGCGTGTCCGCATGCCTGCGCTTCGTCGACAACAACGGCAAGGCAACGGAAAGTTTTCCGCTCAACACGAATGGTTCGCCCAAAGGCATCACCGGCCTGACGGCGGCCGACGGCCGCGTCACGATCTGCATGCCGCATCCGGAACGCGTGTTCCGCACAGTGCAGATGTCGTGGGCGCCGCGCGAGTGGGGCGAGGATTCGCCGTGGATGCGCATGTTCAGAAACGCGCGCGTTTGGGTGGGCTGATCTGATCGTTGTCTTCCATGGATACGCCGAACAATCTCTTGCTCGTCATTCCGGCGAAAGCCGGAATCCAGTTTCTGCTCTTCGGGTTGAAGATCAAGGTGGATTCCGGCTTTCGCCGGAATGACGGCTTGTTATTGGCATGACGATTTCCCCTCTGAGGCGTTTCCTGCTGTCAGCCCTGCTATGGCTGCCATTCGCATTTTTCCTGTGGTTCTGGTTTGCCGGTCCTTTGGTGTGGCCGGTAATCCAGCTTGCGAAACTCGTGCTACTGAAGGCCTGGCCCAGCCTTTTTACTGCGGTGAGCCAAGGTGCCGATCTGCTTGATGCACAAGGACAAGTGCTCGGCCATCCTGGGTACCTGATGCAAATTTCCAGCGGGGTTCTCGTCAATGTCGCGCCGCCGGGCGCGCCGGCGCAGTTCGGTTTTCTGGATCCGGTGATCAATCCGATGATCTATGGCTACGCATTGCCGTTGTTTGCCGGACTTGTGCTGGCGACGCCGTTGTCGCGCAGGCAGCGTTTCGCGCAGATCACCGGCGGCGCCGGACTGATCTGGCTCGCGCAAACCTTTGGCGTCGTCGCCGAGAGTCTGAAGAGCGTCAGTCTGGACGCCGGCCCGGAGGGCATCGACGCCGTGCATCGCGCCGGCGTGCCGCTGGAGGCGATTGCGCTAAGCTATCAGTTTGGCTATCTGATTCTGCCGGCCTTGGTGCCGGCAGCGTTGTGGATCGTGTGCAACCGGCCGTTCATCGAAAGCCTGATCCGGCTTGAAGCCGGGGAACCGAAACACGCCGCAGCGGTCGAACAGCCACGCACAGGGGTATCGTAAGTCGATGTCTGCCATTGTTCATCCAGAAAATTCGGCGCAGGAACTGGCGCCGGCACCCGAGTCGCTCGACGAGCGCATCTGCGAGCATTTGGTTGCGCGCGGCCGCCTGAAAGAGGCCGACCTGGCACGCGCGCGGCGTCTGCATGAGGAAAGCGGCGAGGGCAACATGGTGCCGTTGTTGACGCGGCTTGGCCTTGTCTCCGAGCGCGAGATGGGCGATGCGTTGTCGGAAGTGTTCGATCTGCCGTTGCTCAGCATCAAGGATTGCCCGGAAACGCCGCCGCCGAACGTGCAGATGTCGATCCGCTTCCTCAAGCAATACCATGTCGTGCCGATCGGCGAGACCGACACGAGCATCAGCCTCCTGATGAGCGATCCCGCCGAAGAATATCCGCTGCAGGCCGTCGCGCTGGCGACCGGCAAGGCGATCGAACGCAAGGTCGGGTTTCCGTCCGAGATCGACGATCTGATCGAGCGCTATTACGGCCAGGGCCGTTCGGCGATGGGCGCGATCGTCGAAAACCTTTCCGACGAGGCCACGCGTAGCGAAGACGATATCGAACACCTGCGCGATCTGGCGTCCGAAGCGCCGGTCATCCGCCTCGTGAATCTCATCATCCAGCGCGCCGTCGAACAGCGCGCCTCGGACATCCACATCGAGCCGTTCGAGAGCCGCCTGAAAGTGCGCTACCGTATCGACGGCGTATTGCTCGAGGCCGAATCACCGCCTGCCGCTTCGACGGCCGCAGTGATCTCGCGCGTCAAGATCATGGCCAAGCTCAATATCGCCGAGCGCCGCCTGCCGCAGGACGGGCGCATTCCGCTGCGCGTGCAGGGCAAGGAACTCGACCTGCGCGTGTCGACCGTGCCGACGTCGTTCGGCGAATCGGTGGTCATGCGTATCCTGGACCGCGAATCGGTCGTGTTCGATTTCCACAAGCTCGGCTTCACCGACGAATTCCTGCCTCAGTTCACCAAGGTGCTCGAGCTACCGCACGGCATCCTGCTCGTCACCGGCCCGACCGGCTCGGGCAAGACGACGACGCTGTATACGGCGCTGAGCAAGCTCAATACGCCGGACGTGAAGATCATAACGGTCGAGGATCCGGTCGAATACCAGATCGAAGGCATCAACCAGATCCAGGCCAAGCCGCAGATCGGCCTGGATTTCAGCCACGCCTTGCGCTCGATCGTGCGACAGGATCCGGACATCATCATGATCGGCGAAATGCGCGATCTGGAAACCGCGAAAATCGCGATCCAGTCGGCGCTGACCGGACACTTGGTACTGTCGACGCTGCACACGAACAATGCCGCCGGCGGCATCACGCGCATGCTCGACATGGGCGTGGAAGACTATCTGCTCACCTCGACCGTCAACGGCATCCTCGCGCAGCGTCTTGTGCGGCGTCTGGAAGCCACGCATGCCGAACGCTACGAAGCGCTGCCGGAAGTGGTCGAGGAATTCGGCCTGCGCCGCTATCAGCCGAATGGAAAAGTGGAATTGTATAAGCCGATGCCGTCGTCATTGACCTCAACTGGCTATCTGGGGCGCACCACGATCATGGAGTTCCTGGTCATGAGCGACCCGATCCGGCGCATGGTCATGCAGCACGCCGACATGGGCAAGATCGAGGAGCAGGCGCGCAGCGAAGGCATGCGCACGATGTACGAGGATGGCCTGGTCAAGGCGCTCGGTGGCACGACGACGATCGAGGAAGTGCTGCGCGTGACGCAGGAAAACTGATGGCCATGTATCGCTACAAGGCGGTCACGCCGGCCGGTGAAATCCTCGAAGGACAAATGGATGTCGCCTCGAACGACGACGTCATAGCCAAGATCCAGGACGCCGGCAATATCGCGCTGGAAGTCAGTGGTGCGGGTGAAGGTGGTGTGGGCGGCGCGGGCCTGGGCGGCCTGTTCCAGCGCGCGGCAATGGGCCCGACGCAGGTGCTGCAGTTCACGCAGCAGCTCGCGACGCTGCTCGGTGCCGGCCAGCCGCTCGACCGCGCCTTGCAGATATTGCTGGAGTTGCCCGAGAGCGAAAAAGCGCGGCGCATCATCGAGCGCGTCCGTGATCATGTGCGCGGCGGCGCGCCGTTGTCCGAAGCGCTCGAGGCCGAGCCGCAGGTGTTTTCGCGCCTGTACGTGAACATGGTGCGCGCCGGCGAAATCGGCGGCTCGCTCGACAACACGCTGGCGCGCCTGGCCAATTACCTGGAACGCTCCAAGGCGCTCAAAGAAAGCGTGATCAACGCGCTGATCTATCCGGCGATCCTCGTCGTGATGGTGTTCGGCGCCTTGTTCGTGCTGCTCGCGTTCGTGGTGCCGCGCTTCGCGCCGATGTTTCAGGACATGAACGTGGAGCTGCCGTTCATCACGCGCGCCGTGCTGCTCGTCGGCATTCTCTTGCGCGACTGGTGGTGGGCGATCGCCGGCATTGTCGTCGCCGTCGTCGCGCTGGTGCGCCGGCAACTGGCCGATCCGCCGAGCAAGCTGGCGTTCGACGTCTGGACGCTGCGCCAACGCGTATTCGGCGCCCTGATCGCCAAGCTCGAAACCGCGCGTCTGGCGCGCACGCTGGGAACTTTGCTCAAGAATGGCGTTCCGTTATTGACCGCGCTCGGCATCGTGCGCAACGTGCTCGGCAACACGGCGCTGATCGAGGCCGTGGACAAGGCCACCGAGGAAGTCAAAACCGGCGGTGGCCTGGCGTTCGCGCTGGGCCACAGCAAGCGTTTTCCGAAGCTCGCGCTGCAGATGATCAGCGTCGGCGAAGAATCCGGCTCGCTCGACGACATGCTGCTCAAGGTCGCCGACACGTTCGACATCGACGCTAAGAACACGGTCGACCGCATGCTCGCCGCGCTCGTGCCGGTGCTGACCGTCATCATGACCTTCATGGTCGCGATCATCATGATGGCGATCCTGCTGCCGATTCTGGATATCACCAGTCACCTTCAGTGAGAACACTATGACAATTCACGCAATGCAGCGCCGCGGCATTCCGGTCCGCGCCGCGGGCTTCACACTGATCGAAATGATCGCCGTGCTCGTGCTGATCGGCGTCGTGATGGCGATCGTCGGCGGCAAGGTCATGCAGAACTTCCAGAATGGCCAGGTTAGGGCTGGACAAGCCGGAGTGAAGTCAATGGAGATGAAAGTGCAGGCGTACATGCTCGACAACGGATCCCCGCCGCAGAGCCTCAACGACCTAATTACGCGCCCAGGCAACGCCAGCAACTGGAACGGTCCGTATGCGAAGGAATCGGACCTGAAGGATCCGTTCCAGCATCCGTACACATACAAGGCGCCCGGCGATCACGGCGATTTCGACATCATCTTCCTCGGCAAGGATGGCCAGCCAGGCGGCGACGGTCTGAACAAGGATTACGGCAACTGGCAGTAGGAACATGGGATTCGGGATTCGGGATTCGGGATTCGCAGCAGCAGAAGCAGGCACGATCGCATCGGCGCCACGCTCTTGCTTTGCCAAATCCCGAATTCCGAATCCCGAATCCCGGCTCTGCCGCGGCTTCACCCTGATCGAGCTCGTCGCCGTCGTCGCCCTGATCGGCATCGCATTGAGTGTCGTCTCGCTGTCGTTCTCCAAGAGCATGAACAGCGCCAAGGTGCAGGCGGCGAGCCGCGACCTCGTCGCCGCGTTGCGTTACACGCGCGGCCAGGCGATCGTGAAGAACAAGCAGACAGCGCTGGATCTGGACATGCAGAACAACACCTACCAGGCGCCGGGCAAGCCGCTCGTGAAACTGCCCAAGGAAATGCACATGACCCTGCTCACCGCCGAGAGCGAGCAAACCGGCACGACGTCCGGACGCATCCGCTTTTTCGCCGACGGAGCTTCGACCGGCGGCCATGTGTCGATCTTCGCCGGGCAGCGCGAGTGGCGCGTCAACGTGAGCTGGTTGACGGGTCAGGTCACGCGTGAAGAAGTCGCGGCGCGTTGACCCGACCCGACGTTGAACCAATGCCGATTCGTCGCCCGCCATATCACGTGCCGCCGCGCCAACAGGGATTCACCCTGGTGGAGCTCGTCGCCGCGTTCGTGATTTTCGCGCTTGGCTTCGGCGTGCTGCTGCAGATACTCAGCACCTGCCTGCACATGACGACGCAGTCTTCCGATTACACGCGCGTGGCGCTGTGGGCACAGTCGCTGCTCGATACCCAGGGCGTCGGCGACCCACTGCAGGAAGGTTCCTACAGCGGCAAGTTCGACGAACGCTACAGCTGGCAATTGAACGTGCAGAAACTGCCGCCGCCGGAAGACGAACCGCAGGCCGTGCAGGCCGCGGGCAATACCAATACCGCGCCGGTACAGGTGACGCAAGTCGCGCCGAACAGCATCGATCTTTATCAACTCGAACTGATCGTCAGCTGGGCCGGCTACTACCTGACGCACAACGCGCGCTTCGTCACCTTGCGCGCGCAGAATGCCGATCCGAACAACGCGGCCAATCTGCTGGCGCAGCCGACGTCGACACGCGCCACGCGGGGCAAACCATGAGCCGCGCGGCGCGTGGATTCACGCTGCTCGAGGTGCTGATGGCCGTGTTGCTGTTGGCCGTTCTGATCGGCGGTGCCTACGGCGGCCTGCGCGCGTCGGCGAACGCGATGCGCGCAGGCGAGGCGGCGATCGACCGCACCGACCGGCTGCGCACCGCGCAGGAGTTCCTGCGCCGCCAGATCAGCAACATCCTGCCGCTCGGTTACGGGCATAACGACCAGCAAGGCCTCAACATCGTATTCGAAGGTGCTGCACAGAAGATGCGCTTCGTCGCGCCGATGCCGGGGTATCTCAGTCGCGGCGGTCCGTACGTGCAGACCTTGGAACTCGTGAACGGCAAGAACGGTCTGCAATTGCAGTTCACCGACACGATCCTCAATGGCTACGATTCGCCGGACAACACCACGAAGGACCAGGTCGAACCGGTCGTGCTGCTCGATCGCATCGCTGCCGGCCGTTTCTTCTACCGCACGCTCGACGAGCAGGGTCAGCTTGCCGACTGGAGCAGCGACTGGGAGCATACCGAGTCCGATCCGTTGATGGTGCGCATCGAACTTGTCATGCAGCCGGGCGTGCAGATGCCGTGGCCCACGCTCGACGTGCCGCTGATGCTCACGGGTGGCGGCGCGCGACCGAACCTTTCGCCGTTGCCGCACATCATGCGTGTGGGCAAACCGCCCGCCAGACCATGATTCGCTTGATCGACATGCGCAACCACCAACGCGGTGCAGCGCTTATCCTCGTGATGTGGGTGATCGCCTTCATGGCCGTGCTGCTCGGCAGTTTTTCGCTGATCGCGCGCACCGAGAGTCTGCAGTCGCGGCATCTGTTCGACGCCACCACGGCGCGCTATGCGGCTCAGGCGGGACTTGAACGCGCCGTAGTCGCCCTGGGCAATCCCGATCCAACCCGGCGCTGGGTCGGTGACGGACGACCCTACGAATTCGACTTCGACACCGCACACGTGCACGTCGAGCTGACCGACGAATCCGGCAAGATCGACCTCAATAGCGCCGACGACCAGATGCTGCAGGGCTTGCTGATGTCGGTGGGGCTCGATCAGGCACAGGCGACGGAACTGGCGGATGCGATCCAGGATTTCCGGGATCCGGACGACACGCCGCGCCCGCAAGGTGCCGAAAGCGACATGTACAAATCGCGTGGGCTGCCGTACGGCACGCGCAATCAGCCGTTCAGCACCGTGGCCGAAGTGCAGCAGGTGCTCGGCATGAATTACGAGCTGTACCGCAAGATCGAACCGGCGATCACGATCTACTCCGGGGTGCCGCGCCCGAATGCGGCATACGCGCCGCTCGAAGCGCTGCTGGCCATGCCGGGTATGACCCCGGAGATCGCCCAGCAGCTGATCGCCGCACGCCAGCAGGTCCAGCCCGGTCAGCCGAACGCGTCGGCATTGACCCTGCCCGATGGCACTCCGCTCGTGGCCAATGGCGGCGGGACCACGTACACTATCAAATCCCGTGCCACGCTCTCCAACGGTGCCAGTACCGTGCTCGACGCCAGTATCCGCTTGGGCGGTGTCGGCGCGGCCGGGCGGCCGTATACGGTGTTGCGCTGGCGCGACGACGAAGCTTCGCAATAATGACGATCACCCAAGCGCTCGATATCCGGCTCGCCCGTCTGCGGACGCGCTACGCCAGAACGCCCCTGCCGCGGTTCTTCGCCTGGTGGGGACGCGAACTCGCGTCGCTGCTGCCGGCGCGTTGGCGCGCGGCCCTGGCCGAGCGCTCCGACGCGCTGCTGCTCGGTACCCAGGACCGCGAACTCGTGCTGTGGCGCCATGGTGCCGATGCCAGCAGCGAACTCGGCCGCATTCCGCTCGACGAACCCGCCGAAGCCCAGCACGCGCAATTCGCGCGCCTGCGCGGGCAGCTCGACGATCCGGAACTGCGCCGTTACTACTGCATCGAAGCCAGGCGCACTTTGCGCCGCACGATCACGCTGCCGGCCGCCGCCGAAGACAACCTGCGCCAGGTGCTGGCGTTCGAAATGGACCGGCAGACGCCGTTCAAGGCTGACCAGGTCTATTTCGACTATCTGGTCGGTCCGCGCAGCGCCGCCGAGCGCAACCTGCAGATCGAACTCACCGTCGTGCCGCGTGCGCAGCTCGATGCCGAACTCGGCGCGCTCGCCGCCAGCGGCGCCACGCTCGACGGCGTGGACTGCTGGCGCGACGTGCCGGGCGGTGCGCGCACCGGCCTGAACCTGCTGCCGGCCGAGCGCCGGCGCAAGCGCAAGAACCTGCGCCTGCGCCTGAACCTGGCATTGGCCGGCGCGGCGCTCGTGCTGCTGCTTACGGTCATGCTGTTGTCGCTGGCCAACCGCGAATCCGCGCTCGCGGCGATGCAGGCCGATGTGCAGAAAGCCGGCAACGATGCCAAGCAGGTGAGTCAGCTGCGCAAGACGCTGCAGGACACGCTCGACGGCGCGAATTTCCTGAGCCGCAAGAAACATGAGACACCGTTGATGGTGGATCTGCTCAGCGACCTCACCACGCGTCTGCCGGACGACACGTACCTGGAGCGGATCAACGTCGACGAAAAGAACAAGATCGAGATGCAGGGCTTGAGCGACGATGCGTCCAAGCTGATCGGCCTGTTGCAGAAGTCCGAACTGCTGATCAATCCTAGCGTGCAAGGCACGATCCAGCCGGATCCGCGCACGAAGAAGGATCGTTTCAACATCACGCTGGATTTCAAGAAAGTCGCCGAGGCGGCAGCCGAGAAAGAGAAGGCGGGCAAGCATCAGACCGAACACCGCCAATCGGGAGGCGACAATGCGCCTGATGCCTGACGCGCGCAACAGCCGCTTCCTGGCCATCGTGCTGACGCTGATCGCGGCGCTGCTGGGTTATCTCGTGCTCGTGCACTGGTGGTTCGTGGCGCCGCACGCGGAGATCGCCGGCCAGATGCAGGACCTGCGCGAACAGCAGCAGCGCTTCGCCGGCATCCTGGCGCAGAAGCCGCTGATCGAGAAGCGCCTGGCCGAAGTGCGCACGTTCGAGCAGAACAACCTGGCATTCCTGTCCGATGCCGACAGCAACAGCGCGTTTTCCGACCTGACCCAGCGCCTGAAGCAGATCATCAGTGCGCATGCCAAGGACGAGAACAAATGCGCCATCGTCAGCAACTCGAACTTCAAGGGCGGCGAGGAAGAACTGTACGAACGCGTGACAATCCAGGTGCGCATGCGTTGCGCGCTGGAGCCGTTCGCGTCGATCCTCTACGATCTGGAAAACAGCAATCCGTACCTGTTCGTGGATCAGCTCATGATCTATCGCCAGTTCGGTGGCTATGTGCCGCCCGGGCAGAAGCAGAAGCCGGCGTCGGCGCTGGAGATCCGCTTCAACCTGTCCGGCTACCTGCGCAAAGGCGCGAAGAAGGGCGCATGAGCACGCAAGGCGCCAAATTGTTGACGTTGATCCTGGCCGCGGCCTGCGGCGTGCTGTTCCTCGTTGCGCTCGCGCTGCAGATCGGACTCGGCCGTGGCTACACCTGGCTGCCGGTCGAGGTCGATGCTGCTGCCGTGCGCAGCGCCGCGATCGATCGCACGCCGTTCAAGCTCGCGGCGGAAAACGAATTCGCCGCCACCCAGGCGCGGCCGCTGTTCAACGAAGACCGCAAGCCCACGCCGGATGAACCGTCCGATGACAATGGCGCTCCGCCGCCGCCTTCCGTACCGTTGAATATCGCGCTCACCGGCGTAGTACTGACGCCGGAATTGCACGTGGCCATGGTGCAGGACAAAACCAAAGGCAATGCGTCGGTAGCGCTGAAAGAAGGCATGCCGATGCCCGGCGATCAAGGCGGCTGGACGCTGGCGAAGGTCAATTCGCGCAGCGTGATCTTCCGCGAAACCGGTGGCGACGAGATCGAAGTGGAACTTACCACCGCCGTGGCCAATCCAAGACCCAACGCGCCGGGCCGACCGAGTACGCCCGCGGTGCCCGGACAGGCGCGGGTGGCGGCGAATCCGCCCGCCGCAGTGCCAGGGGCGAATCCACAAGCAGAGGCCTTGCAGCGCCGCATCGAGGAGCGCCGCAAGCAGATGCGTGAGGAAGCCGAGCGCATGAAACAGCAACAGCAAACGCCGCCCACGCAGCCCGAATTATAAAGCGATGCCACGGAGTATCACGTGACCCTACGCCCCTACACCCTCAGCGCCACGCTGCTCGCCGTCGTGCTGGCCGGATGCGCCAACCTGCCCGGCCACAAAGACGAACTGGCGCGCGAAATGGCGACCACGCAGGCCGTGCCCGTGCATTTGCCCAAGCAGGCCAACGACGAAGCGCCGATCAAGATCACCAAGGAAGACGCCGCGCATAAGGCGGCCAAGACCGAGATCGAGCCAGGCACCGCAACGTTCATCAACGAGGAGGCGGCGAAGAAGCCGGCGGCTGGGGTGATCAACGAGGAAGGGCAGATCACGCTCAATTACGAGAACATGCCGATCCAGGGCGTAGTTCAGAATATCCTGGGCGCGCTGCTCAAGGAAAACTATACGATCGCACCGACCGTCAGCGGCAACGTGACGTTCTCCACGGCCAAACCGATCACGCCCGCCCAGGCGATGCCGATCCTGCAGATGCTGCTCGGCTGGACCAACAATGCGCTCGTCGTCAAGGAAGGGCGCTACGAGGTCGTGCCGATTAAGGATGCGTTGCCGGGTAACTTGACGCCAAGAATCGCTGCACCGGCAGCGGCCAAGGGCTACGAGGTGCGCGTGTTCCCGCTCAAGTACATCTCGCCCAAGGAGATGCAGAAGCTGCTCAAGCCGTATGCAAAGACCGACGCATTCGTCACCTACGACGACGCGCGCAACTTCATCGTCATGGCCGGTACGGCGTCGGAGCTGGCCAATTACCAGCATACGATCGAAGTGTTCGACGTCGACTGGCTCAAGGGTATGTCGGTTGGTGTGTACGGACTACGCAACTCCGACGTCGCCAAGATCATGCCGGATCTGGACAAGATCTTCGGCGCTTCCGGTGAATCGCCGCTGGCCGGCATGTTCCGCTTCATCCCGATGGAAACGACAAACTCCGTTGTCGTGATCACATCGCAGCCCGATTACCTCAAGCAGGCCGAGACTTGGCTGTATCGGCTCGACGCCGGCGTGGGTGAAAACGGCACCCAGCTTTATGTCTACGACGTGAAAAACGTCAAGGCGGTCGACCTGTCCGATCACCTCAATGCGATCTTCACCGGCCAGGTCAGTCAGCGCCCGAGCGGCGGCACCGTTGCGCCAGGCCTAAAGCCCGTCAGCATCGGCCAGTTCAACAGCGGGGCGGCCGGCGGCCGCAGTGGTGCCAACAGCACTGCGATGGGCAACCAGACCAAGACCCAGCAACCCACAGGCGGCGCCGCCAACACCAATCTGAGCACTACCGGCACCGGCGCAGCCGGGACGACGCCAGGCGGCAAGCCGATCGACATCCGCATCACCCCGATCGAGGAAAACAACCAGCTGCTGATCATGGCCACGCCGGGCGAATGGGATTCGATCCTTGCGGCGATCCATCGCCTCGACGTGTCGCCGCTGCAGGTGCAGATCGAGGCGAAGATCCTCGATGTCATTCTCGACGGCGATCTGCAGTACGGCGTGCAGTGGTGGCTGGCGGGAATGATCAACGCTCCCGGTACGCCCTCGGCCACCGGATTCAAATACGGTCCCGGGTTCGAGGGCAACGTGGGGGACCGGCATCGCTCGTCGCTGGGCGGCAAGACGCCGGTGTCGCCGAACGGCGGCGGTGGCCTGTTCTGGAGTTTTCTCAATCATGATTTCCAGGTCGCAATCAACGCGCTGCAGACCAACGGCAATACCAAAGTGCTGTCCACACCGTCGCTGGTCGTGATGAACAACCAGCAGGCGACGATCACGGTCGGTACGCAGGTGCCGGTGATTTCCACCTCGATAGTCGGCGTCAACAGCACGGGCACGATCGCCAACAACGGCACCAACAACATTTCCAACACCGGTATCGGCCAGGCCTCGTACATCAGCACCGGTGTCACCCTGGATATCACGCCGCGGGTCAATCCCGGCGGCCTGGTCTATATGGACGTGAGCCAGGAAGACAGCACGCCCGGCAATGCCGATCCCGGGCAGAACCCGCCAATCAGCCAGCGCAATTTGAAGACGCAGGTCGCCGTACAAAGTGGTGAAACCGTGCTGCTCGGCGGCATGATCCAGGACACGGAAGTCGACTCGAAATCGGGTGTGCCGCTGCTCAGCAGCATTCCGCTGGTCGGAGGGCTGTTCGGCAAAACCGACAAGAACCGTCATCGCACCGAGTTGATCGTCCTGATCACGCCGCGCGTCCTCACCAACCCGGAGGAAGCGCGCGAGATGACGCAGGAATACCAGCAGAAATTCGAATCGCTGAAGCCGCTGCGCGCCAAGGCGGCCGGGGCACCCGTTGAGGCTTCGGCGCAACCGGTGCCGGTGCCGCAACCGGCGGCGGCACAGCCGGAACCCGTGAAACCACAGGAGATCCACTAAGTGAAAAATGGAAAAGTATATTTTGCGCAATCCGTGCTGCTACTCGCGGCCGCGCTGCTGGCGGGCTGCGGCGCGGTCAAGCGCGACGACGGTGCGCAGGTACGCGAACGCGCGCTCGAGCGCTGGAGTCTGTTGATCGCGCACAAAGCGGAAAAGGCCTACGACTTCCTCACGCCGGGCTATCGCAGCACCATTACACGTGAGGATTACGCCAGGTCGATGAACAATCGCCCGGTAGCGTGGAAGAGCATCGAGTTCGTCGATCAGAAATGCGACGAAGACGCCTGCACGGTGAACATGAAGCTGGCCTACTCGGTGCAGGTCAACCTGCACGGTCAGCACGAAGTCAACGGCAACAGCCCTATCGAGGAGCGCTGGATTCGCGAATCCGGGCACTGGTACGTGCTGCCCGACAACCGTTCGCCGGTGCGCAAGGCGGTGCCGAAATCGTCGTAAATCCTTGTTTTATGCGGCTTGCGGCCGGGGTTGCAGCGGGGATTGCTTTGCCTTGGCCTTTGTCGTAGCATTGCCACCGCTGTTGCCTGGCTTGGTCGACTAATGGTGGGGATATACCGCCGCGTTCAGCCCGGGCCGACGGTTTTATGCATAAGCCCTGTGGTTAATCTCTTAGGAGTGTTGAGATGAAAAAAACCAGTTTGACGACTGCGGTCATCGCCGGCTTGGCCGGTGTGGCTGGCATCACCAATATGGCGAGCGCCGTGAACCTGAGTACCGATGGTACCGGTTCGGTGCTCATCTACCCGTACTACACGGTCAACGCCGGCAACGCCACCCTGCTCTCGGTCGTCAACACGACGAGCGAAGGCAAGGCCGTCAAGGTGCGCTTCCTCGAAGCCTATAACAGCCGCGAAGTACTCGACTTCAACCTGTACCTCTCGCCGTTCGACGTGTGGACCGCTGAAATCGACAAGACTGGCGATGGCGCCTCCGTCACCACCAGCGACGTAAGCTGCACTGTGCCGTACTTCACCGGCACGGCGGTTGCGTTCCGTAACCTCGCTTACTCGGGCAGCAATGACGACACCGGCCCGACCGGTCTGGATCGTACCCGCGAGGGCTACGTTGAAATGATCGAAATGGGCACCGTGAACGACAACACCTCGGGTTCGCTCAGCGCGATCACCCACGGTGGCGGCACTCCGGACTGCGCGCAGGTTGTTGCTGCGTGGGGTAACGGTGGTTACTGGAACATCGACCCGCTGGTCGACCTTGGCGTTCCGGACGGCGGCCTGTTCGGCTCCGGCTCGGTCATCAACGGCGAGCAGGGCACGATCGAAGGTTACAACGCCGACGCAATCGAAGGCTTCTACGACGTGCTCGCGACGACCGCTCAGCACACCCCGCCGGGCAGCGTCAACCCGAACCTCGCGGACGGTGCGAACCCGGTTGCTTTCACGTTCAACACCTCGGGCACCGGCGCCACCTCGCTGGCCACCACGACGTTCACTGCTTCGATCGACGCAGTGTCGGCCGTGTTCATGACCGACAACGTGTACAACGAATACGTCGTCGATCCGGCCTACGGCGAGTCCACCGAATGGGTCATTACGTTCCCGACCAAGCGCTTCTATGTCGATACCCAGATCGTGGGCGGCACCGCGCTGCAGCCGTTCGACGAGTTCTTCGGTGAGAACATCGATGGCGCTTCGTGCGCCCCGGTTTCGATCACCCCGTACGACCGCGAAGAAAACACCACGACCACCCCGCTGGACTTCTCGCCGCCGCCGACCGCGGCCGGCAATGCGCTGTGCTGGGAAGCTAACGTGGTTACGTTCGACCAGAGCGGCACTTCCTCGGCTATTCTGGGCTCCGGCGTCGTTGCCAACGTCAACCTGCCGTCTTCGTTCCTGAACGGCTGGGTCAACATCGGCTTCGCCGGTACGAACCATCAGATCCAGGGCACCAACGGCAACACGTTCTTCGGTCTGCCGGCCACGGGCTTTGCCGTGGAAGAGCACATCAATGCGAACGTGTCGGCTGGCATTCTGGCCAACTACACGGGTCTGTACAACCACAAGTACAATCGCCTGTGCTCGAACGCTGGCGGTGCTTGCTCGTAATCGAAAGCTCACGCTTTCGGCACTACCCGAAGGGGCTCGCAAGAGCCCCTTCTTTTTTTTCGGGATCCCCGAAATTTTCCTTT
>Ga0163163_10001476_pt1 | contig 19912 bp, 19 predicted proteins | sample S65metaG_FD_119766 | JGI IMG/M metagenome (GOLD analysis project Ga0163163, IMG submission 119766) | Switchgrass rhizosphere microbial communities from Kellogg Biological Station, Michigan, USA - S6-5 metaG | ecosystem: Host-associated > Plants > Roots > Rhizosphere > Soil | place: USA... | reverse complement strand
CGACGCCCGACTGGGCGCGCTTCCCCCACCTCCTCATCTGGCACGGGCGCCGCATCTGCGAAGCGCGTCGCCCGTTGTGCGAGGACTGTGTGCTCGAGGATCTCTGCCCGTCGAGCCGCGTCCCGCACTGAGCGTGCGGCTCAGATCCAACGACGCCAGCGGAAGAGCGCGACCTGCACGAGAGTCGAAACGACGATGAGGCCCAACGATGTTCCCAGAGTCCAGAAATTGCGGTCGAAGAGGCCTTCGAAGTTCTGGCCGTAGAAGCCAACGATGAACGAGGGAACGAGCACCAGCGAGGCGATGACGGTGAGCTTCTTGCCGACCTCGTTCTGGCCCTCGGCGATCTGCGATTGCAGGTGGTCACGGACGCCGACCAGAAGATCGCGTGCGACGTCGAGCTCCTCCGTGACCCGGACGAGCGTGTCGTAGGTGTCGGCGAACATCCTTTCGACGGTGTGCGGGAACAGGTCGTGGTCGCCCACGTCGATGCGGCCGTCGATGATCCGGCGGATCGCCGCACGCGTCGCCGACACCGTTCGGCGGCGATGCAGCAGACGATGCCGCAGCTCGGACAGTCGGAGTCGCACGACCGACGGTCGAAGCTGGTCGATCTCGTCCTCGAGGCCGTCGATCTCCCCAAAGACGGCGTCGAGGAGATCGAGATAGGTGTCCACCACGTCGTCCACGAGTCGGTGGACGAGCATTCCCACGGGATTGCCCGCTTCGTCCGCCGCGTGTAGCGCCGCGACGTCGAAGCTGGCACCGCTGGTCGTGCCCTTGCGCACGGTGATCAGGCGGTCACGCGTGGCGACGAAGCAGATCTCCTGATGCATCGGCGTGTCCTCGAACGTGACGATCGGGACCAGCACGCCGAAGACATAGGCGCCGTGATCCTCGATGAGCGGCCGTGGCTCGCGCCCATCCACGGCCGGCGTCGCGAGCGCCTCGAGCACGTCTGGATCGGCGCCGGACGGAAGAGCAGCCTCGACCTCCCGGCGGGACGGATCCACGAGGTCGAGCCAACGCGCGCTCATCGACCGCGAGGGTAGTGAGCGGTGCGGTCGGAGCGGCGCTAGGCCGGGACTGCTGCGACCTCGGGCTGGTGGCGCTGCTCCTCGAGCCAGCGCTGCGCGTCGAGCGCTGCCATCGTCCCCGACCCTGCCGCCGTGACGGCCTGGCGGTACGTGTGGTCCTGCACGTCTCCCGCGGCGAAGACTCCGGAAATGTTCGTGTAGGTCGATCGCGGCTCCGTGACGAGGTAACCCGCCTCGTCGTGGTCGAGCCAGTCGAGGAACAGCTCGGTGTTGGGATCGTGCCCGACCGCGACGAACAGGCCGTCCGCCTCGATCTCGGTCGACTCGCCCGTCACCGTGTCGCGGAGCCTGAGGCCGCTGACGTGTCCGTTCCCCTCGTCGAGCACCTCGTCGACCTCGGCGTTGAGGATGAACTCGACCTTCTCGTTCGAACGAGCGCGGTCGACCATGATCGGCGACGCGCGGAACTCGTCCCGCCGGTGGACGATCACGACCTTCCTGGCGAAGCGCGTCAGGAACGTCGCCTCCTCCATCGCCGAGTCCCCGCCTCCGACGACGACGACGACCTTGTCACGGAAGAAGGCACCGTCGCACGTGGCGCAGTACGAGACCCCGCGGCCCTGGAGCGTCTGTTCAGACGGGAGACCGAGCTGGCGGGCGCTCGCGCCGGTCGCGACGATCACGGAATCCGCGCGATGCTCCGTGTCTCCGACGTACACGCGGAAAGGACGCTCGGAGAAGTCCACGCGCGTCACGTCGTCCGTGACGAACTCGGCGCCGAAGCGCTCCGCCTGGCGCCGGAAGTCGGCCATCATCGTCGGCCCCATGACGCCGTCGGCGTAGCCGGGGTAGTTTTCGACGTCGCTCGTGATCATGAGCTGACCGCCCCAGTTGAACCCTTCGATCACAAGTGGATGCAGGTTCGCGCGGGCCGTGTAGAGGGCGGCGGTGTAGCCGGCGGGGCCGCCGCCGACGATGATCACGTCACGAACGTCTTCCACTGTGTCTCCTTGGACAAAGCCTAGCCCCCGTCTCTCTGGGCCACGCTGGATTCAACGAATTGCCGCAGGTCGCTGTTCCGGTCGGTCATGCGGCGTCGGCGCCCGCGGACAGGGCCTCGAGCGAGGTCTGCGCGGGATCCACGAGCTCCGCCGCGGCGAGCGAGCGCGTCTGCCGGTCGACCGGCTGCACCTCCGGAGGCTCGATACCGGAGATTCCGTGCTGCTCGAATCGCCGTGCCTGCACGAGCACCTGGCGCTCGAGCGAGCCCACCGTCTTGTTGTAGGCGTCGACAGCGCCGTCGAGCGACCGGCCGAGCTTCGCGAAGTGGGCGCCCATGGTCGAGAGCCGCTTGTACAGCTCGCGCCCGAGGTCCGAGACCTCACGCGCGCTGTCGGCGATCGTCTCTTGCTGCCAGGTCATCGAGACGGTTCGGAGCAGCATCATCAGCGTACTGGGCGACGCAAGGATGACGTTGGAGCTCCACGCGTACTCCTGTAGCGACGGGTCGTGCTCGTGCGCGGTGCGCAGGTACGACTCGTCGGGAAGGAACATGACGACGAGATCGGGCGACGGCTCGAACTGGCGCCAGTACGCCTTCGCCGAGAGCTTGGTCACGTGCTCCCGAACCTGGCGCGCGTGATCGGCGAATCGCTGTTCGCGCTCCGCCTCGTCCGACGTCTCGAAGGCGTCGAGGTACGCACTGAGCGGAGCCTTCGCGTCGACGACGACGTGCTTGCCGCCGGGGATCCGCACGACGAGGTCCGGTCGCAGCGTGCCGTCGTCCGTCGAGGTCGTCACCTGCGACACGTAGTCGCAGTACTCGATCATGCCGGCGTACTCGACGACGTTCCGGAGCTGCGCTTCGCCCCAGCGTCCGCGCACGTGCGGCGTTCGCAACGCGTTCGTGAGACTGCCGGCGCGCTCCGACAGTGTCGCGACCTGCGTCCGGAGCGCACCGTATGACTCCTGGCGTACCCGTTCCACGCTCTGGAGCTGCTGGTCCATCCGGTCGAGCGACTCCTTCAGGGGTCGCACCTGGCCCGAGAGATGTGTCTCGGCCAGTTCGAGGAAGCGCGCACTGTTCGCATCGAGCGCCTCGGTGGAGAGCGCCTTGATCGCAGCTTCGAGCCGCACGTCGCGCGAGTCGCGCTCGACTGCGAGCTCCCCCTCCAATCCTGCGAGCGAGCGTTCGAGCTGAATGACCTCCTGCACGCGTCGCCGACGCTCGACGAGCGCGGGCCGTACGGCGATCAGGACGGCTGCGGCGCCTGCTGCGATTCCGATGAGAAGGGCGATGATGACCATTGAGCCGACCAACGGTAATCCGCTCAGCGGACGGCACCCCTTGCACAACGCGGGCTGAACCGAGGCCGCTGCTACCCTCGCGCCCGGCATGGCGGACAAACCCCGCGTGAAGGCGCCGAAGCAGCGCGCCGCGAGCACCGACGACAGCGCCCGTCGCAGGCGAATGCTGACGATCGCCGCCGTCGTCGGTGGCCTCGTCCTCGGGTTCGCCGCCGTCGCTGCAGCTCTCGGTATGGTCGGAGGCGGCGGAGCCAAGACCGACGTCGCCGGGCTGCGAACGGCATTCAAGGACGCCGGCTGCACGCTGAAGGTGGCGCCCGCGCTCAAAGGCGCCCACTCGATCACCGACCCCTCGAAGACGGCGCCGCTGTGGAACACCGATCCGCCGACGAGCGGACCCCACTACGGCTTCAACCCCAACGGAACATTGGGCACGGTGATCTGGGGCGCGTACGACCAGGAGGTGGAGCTCGCCCGGCTCGTGCACAACCTCGAGCACGGGGGCGTCTACATCTTGTACGGGAAGGACGTCCCGGGAGCGACCGTGCAGCAGCTCCGCGCGTTCTATGACGACCACAAGACAGGAACGGTCCTGGCGCCGCTCAACCGCCTCGGAGACACGTTCGCGCTCGGTGCCTGGGTCGTCGACGGCGACACGCACAACGGCTTCCTGGCGAAGTGCACGACGTTCGACGAGGGTGCGGCCTCGACGTTCTTCCGCTCGCTCCAGTTCCGGGGTCCCGAGCGCTTCGACCCCAGCCAGCTCCAGCCTGGCGGCCAGTAAGCCGGCGTACACTCAGCCCGCCGGGGTGGCGGAACGGGTGAGACGCGCCCGCCTTAAAAGCGGGTGTCCCCTCGGGGGCGTGCGGGTTCGAGTCCCGCCCCCGGCATTGGTCGTACTCTCCCTGACGCTAGACTCGGCCGGCCGTGGCGAGCCCTCAAGAAGCGCTTGCCCATGCCCAGCTCGAGTGGGACACACCGCTCTACCGCATGGCGGTGGCGCAGTTCGACCAGGCGGTTCCGGTCGCCGACATTCCGGATGACGTCGCCGAGCGGCTGAGGTTCCCGGAGCGGTCGACGATCGTGTCGGTGCCGGTTCGCCTCGACAACGGGAAGCGAGTCGTGTTCCCCGGCTACCGCGTCCAGCACTCGAGCATCACCGGCCCGACGAAGGGCGGCATCCGCTATGACCCTGAGGTCACGCTCGGCGAGTGCGCGGCGCTCGCCATGTGGATGACGTGGAAGTGCTCGCTCCTCCGGCTGCCGTACGGCGGTGCCAAGGGCGGCGTTCGCTGCGACCCGCGAGCGCTTTCGCCTGCGGAGCTCGAACGGCTCACGCGCCGCTTCACCTCCGAACTGCTGCCGATCATCGGCCCGCAGGAGGACATTCCCGCACCGGACATGGCCACGAACGAGCAGACAATGGCCTGGATGATGGACACGTACTCGATGCAGCGCGGCTACGCCGTGCCCGAGATCGTGACGGGGAAGCCTATCTCGATCGGCGGCTCCGTCTTCCGCCACGAGGCGACCGGCGCCGGTGTCGTGATGGTGATCGCGCGCGCCTGCGACCGGCTCGGCTGGACGCTTGCCGACCAGCGCTGCGTCGTTCAGGGATTCGGCAACGTGGGAGGAGTCGCGGCCGCCGAGCTGCACGCGCTCGGCGCGACGGTGATCGCGGTCTCCGACGTCTCCGGCGGTCTCCACTCGGCGTCCGGGCTCGACATCGCTGCGCTCCACGCCTACGTGCGCGAGCAGGGCTCGCTCGAGGGCTGCGAGGCGGGCGCGCGGCTCACGAACGACGAGCTGCTCGAGCTCGATTGCGACATCCTCGTGCTCGCCGCCCGGGAGGACCAGATCACGGCCGACAACGCGTCGCGCGTGCGGGCGCGGATGATCGCGGAGGGCGCAAACGGCCCGACCTCGCTCGAGGCAGACGCCATCCTCGCGAAGCGCGGCATCCCGGTGCTCCCGGACGTCCTGACGAACGCGGGCGGCGTGACCGTCTCGTACTTCGAGTGGGTGCAGGATCTCGGTCGGCTGTTCTGGACTCGCGACGAGATTCGCGCGAAGCTCGCCGAGAAGCTCTCGAACGCCTTCGACCGCGTGTGGGATCTGGCCGAGGATCGGAAGGTGTCGCTCCGAACAGGCGCACTCGTTGCCGGCATCCGTGAGGTGTCGAACGCGCTGCAGGCGCGCGGGATCTTCCCATGAGCGCCGTTCGCGACGCGATGGTCTCGAACCCGGGCCAGCTTCCTGCCGACTCGTCTGCGCAGGCCGCCGGCGAGCTCCTACAGCGGACCGAGGTGCGCGCGGTGTACGTGACGCAGGACGAGCGACTCGTGGGCGTGGTCACGCGGAAGACGCTCGTGCGAGAGGTGATTGCGCACGGGCTCGACCCACGCACGACCGAGCTCGGTGCGATCGCCGAGACGCCGGACTTCACGATCGGCCCCGACGTCCCGCTCGAGGAAGCATTCCGGTTTCTCGAGGCCGAGGACGCCGAGCGCGTCCCGGTCGTCGACGACGAGCATCGCCTCATCGGGGTGCTCTCGAGAAGTGTGTTGCAGCGACGGCTGGCGGAGGACGAGGACGAGCCGGAGCCGCTGCCGCCGGCGGCCTAGCAGCAGGTGTAGGCGCCGGGGGGTGCCGCGCCCTCGTCGGTCTCGGGCAGCTCGGCAGCTGCAAAGGCAGCACCGTGGAGGACGTCGCGCTCCGACACCTCGATCTCCGTCAGCTGGTAGGCGGTCATCACCTCTCGCAGGACGATGATGCCCGCGACGATCACGGGCGCTCGACCCGGCTCGATCCCGGGCACCGCGAGCCGCTCCTCGTTCGTCATCGCTGCGAGGCGATCGAGCTGCTCCTCCACGGACGCGAGTGGGAGGCGGTGGCCATGCGTTCGCATCGGGTCGTACTCGGCATCGCCCAGATCGACCGTTGCCAGCGTCGTGACCGTGCCGGCAACCCCGATCGCGTGTGCGACCTCGAGCGCCGGAAGAAGCGACCGTACGTACGCGCCAGCCGCAGCCAGCTCGGGCTTCGACGGCGGATCCGAGCCGAGGAACCGTTCCGTCATGCGGACGCAGCCGACGTCGAGGCTCGTCGAGGACTCAATCGTGCCTTGCCGTGCGTGGACGAGCTCCGTCGACCCGCCTCCGATGTCGACGACGAGGACGTCGTCGAGCGGTGGACGGCCGGCCGTGACGCCGTGCAGCATCATCGCCGCTTCCTCCTCGCCCGAGAGGAGGCGCGTCGCGAACCCGTAGCTCCACTCGATCTCACCGAGGAACGCCTCGCCGTTCTCGGCGTCGCGTACCGCACTCGTCGCTATCGCGAGGGTCCGCTCGGCGCCCAGGCTCTCGAGCTCTCGCCGGTACTCCGCGAGGCAGTTCCGCACCCGTGCGATCGCGACGGGAAGGAGTCGACGCCGCTCGTCGACGCCCTCGCCGAGTCTCGTGATGGTCAGCCTGCGCGTCACCTCCTCGAGCCGATCGCCGTCGACCTCCGCGACGAGCAGCCGGGTCGAGTTCGTCCCGAGGTCGACCGCTGCGACGCGCGTCATCGGCTCGGGAGGAACACGCGCAGCCAGCGCGTGCGCCGCTGCGCTTCCTCGATCGAGCCGAGGAGCACCTGCAGCTGCGCACGCGACACGCGCAGTCGTCCCAGCGCCGCCCGCAGATCGGCCTGAGAGCGCTCGGCGTCCGCGAGGAGCTGCTCGGTTCGCGCGCTGCGCTCGTCGAAGAGCTCGAGCTCGCCCGTGATGGCCTTTCCGGTGCGCTTGCCCTGCTTCCACAACGCGACGCCGCGGATCGCGACGACGAAGACGCCGACGAGCCCGAGAACCAACCCGGTGAGGAACGCGCTGAGAACCACGGCCGAAGTCTAGAAGCGGCAGTTCTTCAGCATCGCGAGGCCATGGCGCGCGATCGTACCAGCGTCGTCTCGGGATCCAGATACTTGAGAATTCGGATCCAAGAGTGCCCAAGATTGGGATTTGACGCGACAAAACCGGGTATCTAGGATCCAATCTACTTCGAGACTGCACACAATCGAGCGGGGAGGCATGCGATGTCGGGTGAGACGCGCTGGGCGGGAGTCGAGAGGCCGTACGCGACCGAGGACGTGGAGCGAGTCCGCGGTCGGTTCCGCATAGAGCACACCCTCGCACGGCTCGGCGCGGAGCGCCTCTGGCAGCTCATGCATTCCGAGGAGTTCGTCCCCGCGCTCGGTGCGCTGACCGGCGCCCAGGCCGTCCAGATGGTGAGAGCGGGCCTGCAGGCGATCTACCTCTCTGGTTGGCAAGTGGCCGCGGACGCGAACCTCGGCGGTCAGACGTATCCCGACCAGAGCCTCTACCCGGCGAACAGCGCCCCCGCCCTCGTCAAGCGCATCAACAGCGCCCTCATCCGTGCGGATCAGATCGACTCGGCGGAGGGCAGGAACGGGACGTACTGGCTGGCGCCGATCGTTGCGGACGCCGAGGCCGGCTTCGGCGGCCCGCTCAATGCGTTCGAGCTCATGAAGGCCTTCATCGAGGCCGGCGCCGCGGGTGTCCACTTCGAGGACCAGCTCTCCTCCGAGAAGAAGTGCGGGCATCTCGGCGGCAAGGTCCTCGTCCCGACGAGCCAGTTCATCCGGACGCTCGTGTCGGCGCGCCTCGCGGCCGACGTCCTCGATGTGCCGACGGTGCTCGTGGCACGCACCGACGCACTCTCGGCGACGCTCCTGACGAGCGACGTGGACGAGCGCGATCGCGAGTTCATCACCGGGGAGCGAACCTCGGAAGGCTTCTTCCGGATAACGCCCGGGATCGAGGCGCCGATCGCCCGCGCTCTCGCGTACGCGCCGTACGCCGACGTGCTCTGGTGCGAGACGTCTACCCCCGACCTGGACGAGGCCGCGCAGTTCGCCGACGCGGTGCACGGGAAGTTCCCCGGCAAGCTGCTCGCATACAACTGCTCGCCGTCCTTCAACTGGCGCAAACACCTCGACGACGGGTCGATCGCGTCGTTCCAGCGCGAGCTGGCGGCGATGGGCTACCGCTTCCAGTTCGTGACGCTGGCTGGCTTCCACGCAGTCTGTAACTCGATGTTCGAGCTCGCACGCGGCTACGCAGGCGAGGGAATGAGCGCGTACGTCCGACTCCAGCAGGCTGAGTTCGCGAACGAGGAGTTCGGCTACACGGCGACGCGCCACCAGCGTGAGGTCGGAGCCGGCTACTTCGACGCCGTGCTCGAGGCCGTCACGGGCGGCGAGAGCTCGACCCTCGCACTCAAGGGCTCGACCGAGGAGGCCCAGTTCGAGGTGGGCCGTGTAGGTTGAGCGCCATCGCGACCGCTGTCGTCAATGCACCCGACGAGGCGGGCGTCCTCACGCCTGAGGCGCTCGACCTCGTCGTCGCGCTGCAGCGCGAGTTCGCGGGTCGGCGGGAGGAGTTGCTCCTCGCTCGCGCCGAGCGCCAGGATCGGATCGAAGCCGGCGAGTTCCCCGACTTCCTCGACGAGACCCGCTCCGTTCGGGATGGAGACTGGCGCGTTGCCTCCGTTCCGGCCGACCTCCAGGATCGCCGGGTCGAGATCACGGGGCCGGCCGGCGACCGCAAGATGGTCATCAACGCGTTCAACTCGGGCGCTCGCATCTACATGGCGGACTTCGAGGACGCGAACTCGCCGACCTGGGAGAACGTCGTCGGTGGCCAGCAGAATCTCACCGACGCGATCGACCGAACGATCTCACTCGAGCAGGGCGAGAAGCGCTACGAGCTGAACGACGAGGTCGCGGTCCTCCTGGTGCGCCCGCGCGGCTGGCACCTCCAGGAGCGGCACGTCGAGGTCGACGGCAAGCACGTCTCAGCCGGGTTGTTCGACTTCGGTGTCTATCTCCACCGCAACTGGGCGCGCCTGCTCGACCGTGGATCGGGGCCGTACTTCTATCTCCCGAAGCTCGAGAGCCATGTCGAGGCCCGTCTCTGGAACGACGTCTTCTGCTTTGCGCAGGACCATCTCGGGATCCCCCGCGGGACGATCAAGGCGACCGTCCTCATCGAGACGATCCTGGCGGCGTTCGAGATGGACGAGATCCTGTACGAGCTCCGTGATCACTCCGCCGGGCTCAACGCGGGGCGCTGGGACTACATCTTCTCCGTCATCAAGAAGTTCCGAGAGCGCGACGAATTCGTCCTGCCCGATCGTGCCCAGGTGACGATGACGGTGCCGTTCATGCGGGCGTACACGGAGCTTCTCGTGCGCACGTGTCACCGTCGCGGGGCGCATGCGATCGGCGGAATGGCCGCGTTCATTCCGAGCCGCCGCGACCCCGAGGTGAACGAGGTCGCGCTCACGCGTGTCCGCGAGGACAAGCGGCGTGAGGCGGAGGACGGGTTCGACGGATCCTGGGTCGCGCACCCGGATCTCGTACCCGTCGCGATAGCGGAGTTCGATGCGGTTCTCGGCGAGCGGCCGAACCAGCTCGAGCGGCTGCGGGAGGATGTCTCGACGCGAGCGGACGACCTGCTGAACGTCATCGCGACGCCTGGCGAGATCACCGAGGCCGGCGTGCGCTCGAACGTCTCCGTCGGGATCCGCTACATCGCGGCATGGCTGCAGGGCGTCGGTGCCGCGGCGATCGACAACCTCATGGAGGACGCGGCGACGGCCGAGATCTCCCGCTCGCAGATCTGGCAGTGGGTCCACCACGGACGCGTCGAGCGAGCGGAGGTCGAGCGCATCGTCGCCGAGCTGATGGAGGAGCTGCCTGACGAGCCTGTCTACACCGAGGCGCGAGACGTCTTCGAGAAGGTCGCTTTGCGGGAGGTCTTCGTGGACTTCCTCACCCTGACGGCATATGCCCAGCTGCTCGGCCATCCCGTGCACGAGGCGGGGCGGGCCGGTGTCTGACGGCACGAAAGCCGACGACATCGCACTTGCGCTCGAGGAGGCGATCGTCTCCGGCGAGATCCCGCCTGGGAGCACGCTGCGGCAGGAGCACCTCTCCGAGCAGTTCCAGGTGAGCCGTACGCCGGTCCGTGAGGCACTGCGTCGTCTCGCCGCACTGGGGCTCGTCACGTTCGAGCCGAACCGTGGGGTGCGAGTGCGGATGCTTTCCCTGGACGAGATCCGCGAGGCGTTCATGGTGCGAGCCGAGCTCGAGAGTCTCGCGACGGAGGTCGCCACGCCGAAGATGACGGACGACGACCTCGCGGAGCTCGAGCGGGCCGAGCGGCGATTCCATCGTGCAACCGAGCGGCTCGTGGAGATGAGCCACGAGGGCCGCCAGGATCTCGAGGTCGCACGCGACTGGCTCCACCTCAACCACTCGTTCCACGACGTGATCTACCGCGCCGCCGAGGTGCCGCTCATCGAGCGGATGGCCAAGGCGGCGCGGCGGACGTTCCTCGTGAAGCCCGTGTGGGCGACAGGGGCCGACCTCGACGAGCTCTACCTGAAGAACGACCGCCAGCATCGGGCGATCCGCGACGCGATCGCGGCGCGGAGCCCGGAGGGCGCGAGGGTGCTCGCGCGCGAGCACGTGCTCTCGTCCGGGCGGTTGCTCGAGGCGATTCTCGACAAGGTCTCCTCGCAGTCGCGCGAGGGCGCGGTTCGCTAGCGGGCCAGCGTTACCTTCGAGAGGCCACGCGGCGCGTCGGGGTCGAGGCCGCGTGACCGCGCCAGTGCCCACGCAAAAAGCTGCCCCGGGAGGATCGAGAGGAACGGTGCGAGGAGCGGCGACGAGGTCTTCGGCGTCGCCAGCACGTACTGCGCATGCGGGACGGACTCGGCCGCCGATCCGCTCGCGACGATCGTCGCGCCGGCCTCGTGCGCGCGCTCGACGGCTTCGACGACGGCCGGCAGGTTCGGATCGTCCGACGCGATCGCCCACACGGGAAACAGCGAGTCGAGCGCCGCGACGGGACCGTGCGCCAAGTCGGTCGCCGTGAGCGGCTCGGCCGCGATCCGGCACGTCTCGAGCAGCTTGAGGGCGATCTCTCGCGCGGTCGCGAACTCCGCTCCCCTGCCGACGACGAACATCCGGCCGGCGTAGGCGAATGGGACGGCGACGTTGCCGATGCGCGCCTGGAGCGAGTCCGTGAGCTCGGGCATGGCAGCGGCTACGGCTTGCAGCTCGACGCCGAAGATGTCGCCCTTCTCGGCGGCGTAGGCGGCCAGCAGGCCGAGCGCGGCGAGCTGGTTCGAGTAGGTCTTCGTCGCGGCGACGGCCCGCTCGTCTCCGGCCCGGAGCTCGAGGACTGCGTCGGCTTCCGCGGCGAGCGCAGAGCTCGGATCGTTCGTCACGGCGACCACGTAGGCCCCGCGTCGACGAACCAGGCGCGCGTACTCGACGACGTCGGGGGTGCGACCCGACTGTGAAAGCGCGAGAACGGTGCAGCCCGACATGTCGAGCTCCGCTCCGTAGTAGACCGTCAGCGAGATCGAGTCGCGCAGCGCTGTCCATCCCGGGAGGAGCCCGAATGCGTAGACGCCGTACGACGCGGCGTTGTCCGACGAGCCGTGGCCGACCATTCGGATCGTCGTCGCACCACGGCGCCGCATCTCCTCGGCGACGTGCGCGAACGCGGAGGAGCTCTCGAGCAGGCGTCCGATCGCGGCGGGCTGCTCGCGGATCTCATCGAGGAATCGCGAGCCCGGCTCGCTCGGGATGACGGGGGCCGCCTCAGCCGACGACACGCGCGCGACCTTCCACGAGCACTCGCTCGATCTCCAACTCCTCGCTCAGGACGAGCACGTCGGCGGGAAGGCCGACCCCGATTCGCCCGGTCGAGGGAAGCCGCAGGACACGGGCCGGAACCTCGGTCGCGGCGCCGATCGCATCCTCGAGCGGCACTCCGAGCGAATGAAGGTTTCGAACCGCCTCGATCATCGTGAGCGTGCTGCCCGCGAGCGCCCCGCCGTTGCCGCGGGCGATCCCGTCCGAGACCTCCACCGATACGTCGCCGAGCCGGTAGGAGCCGTCGTCGAGGCCCGCAGCCGCGACCGCGTCGGTCACGAGCGCGAGTCTTCCCTGCGCCGCCTGCCACACCATCGCCGCAGTGACCGGGGCGACGTGCACCCAGTCGACGATCAGCTGCACGACGACGTCGGGCCGTGCAAGAGCAGCGCCGATGATGCCGGGGTCGCGGTGATGGAACGGCCGCATTGCGTTGAACAGGTGCGTGACACTGCGCACGCCGAGATCGAAGGCGGCGTTCGCGTCCTCGGCGCTCGCGTCGGAATGACCGCAGGAAACGGCGATCTCGCGCCGCAGCAGAAGCTCGATGACGCGGTGGGCTCCCGGAAGCTCCGGCGCGAGCGTGACCAGTCGGACGGGCCCCGCCGCCAGCAACCGATCGAGCAGCTCGGGATCGGGGTTGCGGCGAGCTTCGGCCGGATGGATCCCGAGGCGGAGAGCCGACAGGAACGGCCCCTCGAGATGGACTCCGAGGATTCGGGGCCCGTCCGACGCGGCAGGCACCTCGCGGAGGGCGGCGAGGAGCTGCTCTTCGGGGGAGGTGATGAAGGTGGGGAGGTATGCGGTCACGCCGGTCTCGAGCAGCGCCTCGCCTGCTTGGCGGTAGCCCTCGGCGTCCGCGCCGAGGAAGTCCACACCGCCGAAGCCGTTGACCTGGAGATCGACGAAGCCGGGAACCGCTATGCCGTGACCGTTCGGGGACGACAGCCCGAACCCCGCGACGCGGCCGCCGATGACCTCGAGGTCTCCCGGGATGAGATGCCCGTCGACCAGAGCTGCCTCGACGCCGAGCCTCACTGTGTCTCCTCGAGCGCCTTGGCAATGCTCCGACCCGACGCGTCCAGGCGCGCACGCGCCATGTCCGCGTCGACGTTCGCCGCGAGCGAGACGATCGCGACGCGCGCATCGCCGCCCGCCGCCGAGAGCGCATCGTCGATCTCATGCGGGGCTGCGCCCGTGGCCGCAGCGACGATCCTTCGCACGCGCTCGACGAGCTTCTCGTTCGCGGCGACGACGTCGACCATGAGGTTGCCGTACGTCTTCCCGAGACGAATCATCGTGACCGTCGAGATCGCGTTGAGGACGAGTTTCTGGGCTGTCCCTGCCTTGAGCCGCGTCGAGCCCGTGATGAACTCGGGGCCGACGACGACGACGATCTCGTGGTCGGCGAGCCCGCCGAGGACCGAGCCGGGAGCGCAGACGACGCAAGCTGTGAGCGCGCCGGCCGTGGCGGCCGTCTCGAGCGCGCCGGCGACGTAGGGCGTCGACCCGCTGGCGCTGATTCCCACGACCGCGTCGTCGGTACGGATCCCGAGCGCAGTGAGGTCGCGTGCGCCGGCATCGCGGTCGTCCTCCGCAGCAGCCCGCGCGACCGGGGCGGTGTCGGAGTCGCCGGCCACGAGGGCGACGACGAGACCGGGCGGAGTCGAGAACGTCGCCTCGCACTCCGATGCGTCGAGGGCCGCGATGAGGCCGGACGATCCCGCACCGACGTAGACGAGGCGGCCACCGGCACGCAGTCGCTCCGCGATCGCATCGATCGTCTCCGAGATCGACGCTGCGGCCACGCGCACGGCCTCCGGTACGGACGAGTCCTCGGCGTTCATCAGCTCGACGAGCTCGGACGTGGGGCGCGACTCGTACCCTGCGTACGGATCACTCCCGGCTTCGGTGATGAGCTCGTCCTCGACCATCGGCCGAGTCTACGTCGCTCCCATCGGGTGGTCAATACCAGTTGGGGGAAAATGTGGTATCCATACCCGGCACCCATGGCCGAGATTGCGCTTCGGAACATCACCAAGGTCTTCGCGGGGGACGTCGTGGCGATCGACGACGTGTCACTCGACATTCCGGACGGCGAGTTCATCGCGCTCGTCGGCCCATCCGGATGCGGAAAGTCGACACTGCTTCGCACGATCGCCGGCCTCGAGGAGGTTACGGCGGGGGAGATCCAGATCGGCGGGCGCGACGTGACCGACCTGGCGCCTCGGCACCGGGACATCGCCATGGTCTTTCAGAGCTACGCCCTCTATCCGCACATGAGCGTGCGCCAGAACCTCGGCTACGGGCTCAGGGTGCGGCGCATGCCCAAGGCCGAGATTCGCGCGCGGGTGGACGAGATCGCGGCGCTCCTCGGGCTGACGGACCTCCTCGAGCGCAAGCCCGCGCAGCTCTCGGGAGGACAGCGCCAGCGGGTTGCGATGGGGCGCGCGATCGTGCGCCAGCCCCAAGCGTTCCTGATGGACGAACCCCTCTCGAACCTCGACGCAAAGCTCAGGGTCGGCATGCGCGCGTCCCTCGCCCAGCTCCATCAGCAGCTCGGTGTCACGACGGTGTACGTCACGCACGATCAGGTCGAGGCAATGACGCTCGGGCAGCGGGTTGCGGTGATGCGCGACGGCCTGATCCTCCAGGTCGACACCCCGCAAGTGCTCTACGAGCAGCCGCGCGACCTGTTCGTCGCGGGCTTCATCGGCTCTCCGGCGATGAACCTCGTCGAAGCCACGATCGCTGACGGCGACGTGCGATTGGGGCAACTCACCGTCAAGCTCGATCCGTCCAGGCGGCCCAAGGGGTTGGAGAGCGGTCCAGTAATCCTCGGGATTCGTCCGGAGACCTTCGAAGACGCGTCGTTCGCTCCCGCCGAGCTTCCGACGATCGAGGTCGAGGTCGTGGTGCTGGAGGAGCTCGGCTCCGACGCGCACGTCTTCTTCCGGGTGCACGCGACGCGCATCGCAGCCGAGACGCTCGGCGAGGACGAGGACTCGACGGCCGATCTCGTGACGGACCGGGGCTCGCTCCTCAACGCTCGCGTCGACGCGCGAACGACGGCCCGGGTTGGCTCTCCGGTACGGCTCGCCGTCGACCCGTCGCGGTTCCACTTCTTCGACGCGGTCAGTGGTGCGTCGCTCCTCGGCGCAGCGTCCGGCGATCGCGAGTCGGCGGCATCTCTCGCCTCGTGATCGCCGGGTCCTGGTCATGACCACTCCCGACCGCTCCAATACGATGGGGCACGTGACGAAGCAGGCCGCGACGCGCGACCTGGTACTCGACCTCATCGAGCAGCTGACGGTTGGCGACGCGATCCCGTCGGAGCGGCAGCTCAGCGCCGACTTCGGAGTGTCCCGCCTCACCGTGCGCGCTGCGCTCGACGATCTCGTGCGCGAGGGGCATCTCGTCCGGCGCCACGGCTCCGGGACGTTCGTGAGCGAACCGAAGATCGCGCAGGAGCTCACGATGACGTCGTTCACCGACGACATGCGCGCGCGCGGATTGAGGCCCGCCTCGCAGACGCTCGATCTGCGCGTGGTGTCGGCGGGTGCCCGTCTCGGACGGCTTCTGCACGTCTCGCCATCCGAGTCCGTCCTCGTCGCTGACCGGCTCAGATTGGCGGATGGCGAGAGCATGGCGATCGAGACGGTGCACATCCGCGCATCTCAGGTTCCCGGACTCACGGCGGCGGATCTGGAGGAGCGATCGTTCTACGAGCTTCTCCGCGACCGGTATGGAATCGTCGTCGTAGGCGGCGAGCAGACGATCGAGCCGACCGTGACCGACGAGGACGAATCGAAGGCGCTCGGCGTCCCGCTGCACTCACCGGCGTTCCGGTTCGAGCGGGTCACGCACTCAGCGATCGGTGAGATCGTGGAGTTCGTCGAGTCGATCTACCGCGGCGACCGGTACCGTCTCGTGACCGCCCTGTCGATCCCGCAGGAACGTCGGCGCTCGCGGGGCGGAGACGGTCGCGCTGCTTCCGGCAAACGGCGTGGTTAGTACCAAACTGACTGAGCAAGGCGATTTCGAGAAACATCGGCTGAGCAGGCCATTGCGCCTGCAAGCGTTGCGACGAAGGGGCTTGACAGATGGCCGCGGATGTGGGAGCCTCCTGCCGGTGGCAGATTGGTACAAACCACTTGGATGCTCCGGCCGTGGACTGCCACGCTCACCGGCACGGCCACGTCGAGCACCAAGATGCCGCGGAGGATGCGAATGAATGTACGTGCAATGGCCGCAGCGGTGCTCGTTGCGGCGTTGGCAGTGGTGGCGGTCGGTGTCGGCGGAGCTTCCGGCGGCAGTTCGGCCAACACGCTGACAGTCTGGCTCCAGGTCGACGCTCAGTCCGGTTGGTCCGAGGTCGTCGCAGCCGCGAATGCGCAGTTCAAGGCGCAGAACCCCGGCTGGGACGTCGATGTTCAGTACCAGACGTGGGGAACCCACCTTGCGAAGTTCGACGCGACGCTCGCAGGCGGCAACGCGCCGGACGTGATCGAGATGGGTAACACCGAGATGACGAAGTACAGCGCCGCTGGCGCCTTTCAGGATCTCACCGCGATCTCGTTCCCGAACAAGAGCACATGGCTCCAGGGCCTTGCCGCGTCCGGGCGCTACGGCGGGAAGATCTACGGCGTTCCCTACTACGCGGGCTCGCGCGTCGTCACCTACCGGACCGACCTCTTCCGGCAGGCCGGCGGGAAGATCCCGCAGAGCCAGGCTGAGTTCATCGCGCTCGCGAAGAGGATCGGTGCGAAGAACAAGGCAAAGACGTTCTCGCCCGTCTACATCGCCGGTACCGACTGGTACGTCGCGATGAGCTTCGTCTACGACTACGGCGGACAGATCGCGATCACGCGGAAGGGCAAGTGGGTCGGCACGCTCGACAAGCCGGCCGCGCTCGCCGGGCTCGCCGCGTACAAGCGGTTCTTCGAGGCGTCGTCGCGCGCTCCGGCAGGGTCGAACGAGGGCACGCCGCCGCCATACGACGTCATGGCGCACGGCAACGCAGCGTCGACCTACGGAGCGGGTTGGTTCACGTGCTGCGTCGGCGACTACAAGAGCAAGGTCGCGCAGTTCGTGATGCCGAGCCACACGAAGGGTCAGCCGATTCCTGGCTTCCTCGGCGGCTCCGACCTGGCTGTTCCGGTCGGCGGCAGCAAGGACAAGGCCGCGGCGTGGATCAGCGCTTTCACGGACAACGCGTCCATGACCGCGCTCCGCGCGAAGGGCAACATCCCGAACACGACGAGCCTGCTCGGCACGAGCGTCAACGAGCGTGCTGCGCGCAAGAGCTGGTTCGTTCCGCAGTCGAAGAACTGGGTCAACGTCGAGAACGGGAACGTCCTCCGCACGATGCTCCAGCGGATCCTCAGCGGTAGGTCCTCCATCAAGGACGCCGCGTCCGTTGCGAGCGACAACATCACCTACACGCTGAATCAGTAGGGTCGGCAGGAATGACGGTCGCCGCCGAGGCCATTGCCCACCGGTCTCGGCGGCGACCGCGTCTCAAGCGGATTGCCCATGCGTCCGTTCCGTATCTGCTGATCCTCCCCGTGATCGTCGTGATCACGGCGATCCTCGGGTATCCCCTCTACAAGCTCGTCACGCTGTCGTTCCAGCAGTACGGGCTGGCCGAGCTGATCCAGAAGAAGGGCGTCTGGATCGGTTTCGACAACTTCTCGTCGGTGCTCCACGACGAGGTCTTCTGGCGCGTCCTTCTGCGCACGGTGATCTTCACCGCCGCCAACGTCGGCCTCACGATCGGTCTCGGGACCCTCATCGCGTTCCTGCTCGTACGGGTCTCGACGTGGGTGCGCATCCTGCTGACCGCCGGCCTCGTCCTCGTCTGGTCGATGCCGGCCGTGGTCGCCGTGCAGGTCTGGGTCTGGATGACGAACTTCGAGAACGGGATCCTCAACTACGTCCTCACCGAACTCCACGTCGGCGACTACACGGGGCACGATTGGTACGGGTCGACCTTCTCCAAGCTCGGGATGGTGACGCTCCTCATCGTCTGGGGAGCGATCCCGTTCGTGGCGATCACGGTCTACGCGGGCCTCGCGCAGGTGCCGAGGGAACTCGTCGAGGCGGCCGAAATCGACGGAGCGGGGCCCGGTCGCGTCTTTCGTGACGTGACCTTCCCGGTCCTGAAGCCGATCTTCCTGATCCTCACGAGCCTCTCGATCATCTGGGACTTCGGTGTCTTCACGCAGCCGTACCTCCTCATCGGCTCCTCGGCGGTCGACACGTCGAACTACCTCATGGGCGTATACGTGTTCATCGAGGGGTACTCCCACTCGGACTTCGGGCGCGGCGCTGCGATCTCGCTCTTGATGCTGCTCATCGTCGCCGTGCTGAGCATCTTCTACGTGCGGCGCATGGTGAAGATGGGGGAGGCGCAATGAGCGCGGTCAGCGAGGTCGCGGCTGGTGCTCCCCCCGTCGCTCGGGCGACGCCCCGCGCCGCCTCGATCCGTCGGGCACGGAGACGGCGCCTCCGTCGCGCGGTCTGGAACGTCGTCGGTCTCGGCGTCTTCCTCGTATTGGTCTTCCCGGTGTTCTGGATGATCTCGACGGCGTTCAAGCCGGACACGGAGATCCACTCGTCCTCGCCGACGTGGTTCTCGATCCATCCGACGTTGCAGCATTTCCGCGACGCCATGGCACGGCCGTACTTCTGGGAGGTCGTGAAGAACAGCCTGATCGTCGTCGGCGCCGTCGTCGCCCTCTCGATGGTCGTCGCGTTCCTCGCCGCCGTCGCGCTTGCGAAGTACCGCTTCACCGGCAACAAGCTGTTCGTCGTGCTCGTGATCGGGATCCTCATGCTGCCCCAGGCGGGACTCGTCATCCCGCTCTACGTCGTCCTCGCGAAGTACCACCTGACGAACCACCTCATGGGGCTCGTGCTGACCCACCTCGTCATCCTGCTGCCGTTCGCGGTCTGGACGCTGCGCGGGTTCATCATGGGTATCCCCAAGGAGCTCGAGGAGGCCGCAATGGTCGACGGCTCGAGCCGGCTCGGCGCGTTCACGCGCATCTTGCTTCCGCTCGTCGCTCCGGGGCTCGTCGCGACCTCGGTCTTCGTCTTCATCACGAGCTGGAACGAGTACATCTTCGCCAACGTCATCCTCACCGACCAGGCGAATCAGACCCTCACCGTCTGGCTCTCGTACTTCTACGGGACGAGCCGTGCGACCGACTGGGGAGGACTCATGGCCGCGTCGACGCTGACGGCCATTCCCGTCGTCATCTTCTTCCTCCTCGTGCAACGGAAGATCGCCTTCGGGCTCACGGCGGGCGCGGTCAAGGCCTGATGGCCGAGCTGGCGAGGCTCGCCTCGCGCTGCATCCTTCCCGGGTTCGAGGGGCCGGTTGCCCCGGACTGGGTCCGCCGCCAGCTCGACGAAGGTCTCGGCGGTGTGGTGCTCTACGCATGGAACGTCGAGAGTCCCGAGCAGATCCGAGAGCTGACCTCGGAGCTGCGCTCCGTGCGGGAGGATGTCGTCGTCGCGATGGACGAGGAGGCGGGCGACGTGACCCGGCTCGAGGCTCTGACGGGCAGCTCCTACCCGGGAAACGCGGCGCTCGGTGTCGTCGACGACGTCGCGTTGAGCGAGCGCGTCGCGGCTTCGCTCGGTGCCGAATTGGCCGCGGCCGGCATCAACCTCGACTTCGCACCGGTGGCCGACGTGAACACGAATCCCCAGAACCCGGTCATCGGGATCCGCTCGTTCGGCTCGGACAGCGACCTCGTCGGGCGACACGTCGCCGCCTTCGTGCACGGTCTGCAGAGCGCAGGCGTCGCGGCGTGTGCCAAGCACTTCCCCGG
>Ga0163163_10001474_pt1 | contig 19920 bp, 17 predicted proteins | sample S65metaG_FD_119766 | JGI IMG/M metagenome (GOLD analysis project Ga0163163, IMG submission 119766) | Switchgrass rhizosphere microbial communities from Kellogg Biological Station, Michigan, USA - S6-5 metaG | ecosystem: Host-associated > Plants > Roots > Rhizosphere > Soil | place: USA... | reverse complement strand
GATCGCTTGCGTTGTAGCCGCCATGATCACCGGCAGCTGGGGTGCACCCCGTGGCATGCAGGCGGCCACGCGTGCAGCCGTCGATGCGTTCTGGAGCTATGCGGCATTTCTCCTCAACAGCTTCGTGTTCCTGCTGGTCGGTCTGGAGATCAACCTGGCGCGACTCCTGCACTATCTGCCCGAGATTCTGATCGGGTGGCTGGCCATCAACGTGGCACGCGCGGCGCTCGTGTATTCCAGCTGCCTGGTGATGCGGATTCGCGGCCGCGCACAACTGCCGTGGTCGTGGGCCGCGGTGCTGACCTGGGGTGGGTTGCGTGGCGCGCTTTCGATGGTGCTGGCATTGTCGTTGCCGCGTGACTTCGCCCATCGCGATATGATTCTGCATATGACCTTTGGCGTTGTCCTCTTGACGCTGCTGGTACAGGGCCTGACCATCAGGCCGCTGCTTGCGCGAGCCGGATTGGCCCGGCTTGGCTAATGATTCGCTGAGGAGTAGCAAGAGAATGTCCAGGCTTCGTGTACAGAGTTTCAGCGTTTCCATCGATGGCTTCGGGGCCGGCCCCAATCAGAGCATCGACAACCCGATGGGCATGGGCGGGATGGCATTGCACGACTGGGCATTCACCACGCGCACCTTCCGGCAGATGTTCAATGATCCGGGAGGCGTGGGCGGGGTCGACGATGACTTTGCGGCGCGGGGCTTCAAGAAGATTGGCGCTTGGATCTTGGGTCGCAACATGTTTGGGCCGATCCGCGGGGCCTGGCCCGATGAGAACTGGAAGGGGTGGTGGGGCTCAACTCCCCCGTACCACACACCGGTTTTTGTTCTGACCCATCATGCACGCGCTCCGCTGGTAATGAACGGTGGCACGACATTCCACTTTGTCACCGATGGCATACGCGAGGCACTGAAGCGGGCCAACGAGGCTGCAGCCGGGCTGGATGTCCGGCTGGGCGGAGGCGTGGCGACGATTCGCGAATACTTGAGCGCCGGGCTCGTGGACGAGATGCACCTGGCTGTGTCCCCGGTGTTCCTAGGCGCAGGCGAACACCTCTTTAACGGGCTGGATCTGCCAAAGCTGGGTTATCAGCGGACCGAGCACGTGACAACGCCCAACGCCACTCACGTGGTCCTGACAAAGCGCCGCTGAACAGCCGCGTTTCCGCAGTCGCTCAGGCCGCCTGCGCGAGCAGGCGTCAGCCGTTGGCGGACGCGCCGACAGCAGCGCCACTCGCCGCGCCGATCTTGCGCAGGCGCGCGTTGAAATACAGCATTGACAAGGCGACCAGCACTACGCCGACCAGCGCGGTCGAATACGTGGCGAATCTATACACGGTCAGCCAATTGACCTGCGTCAGCCCGAAGTTTCTCCACAGCAGCAGCGTTACGCTGCCGGCATAGCCCGCGGAGTCGGCCACATAAATAAGAAAGCCGGCATTGGCAACCACGCCGCCTGCCGCCACGAGTCTATCGAAAAGCATGGCGTTGAACGGGGTGTAGACAACGTACAGGCCCGCGCCGCTGGCGATCATCCAAGGTAATGGTCCGATCCAGCCGGCATCGAATGCCAGGGTGGAAACGCCGAGCATCAGCAGGCCAATCAGTATCATGCCGTGGATCACATCGAGGGCGCGGACGTTGTCCTTGACCTTGACGATGATTGCCAAAGCGAGCAGCGCGATGGCCGCCACCGGTAACTCGGCGGCCGTGAACACGGAGGCCGGATTGGCATAGCCGAGCGCTGTCCATAGTTCAACGGCGAAATTGTCACGGAAATCGCGTAGCGCCGTGGCAAACACATAGGTGATCACGAGCAACGTAACCCCCAGCCCAAACCGAACCAGAAAGCTGCGCACCTCCTGGGAGGTCATTGGAGCACGGCGCACGCGGGCCGCCTCGTCCTCAGCGCTGGGCGGTGGTAGCGTGGACAATCCCCACACGCCCACGGCCAGCAGCGGCACGAACAGTAACCCGGTGGCAACTGGCATCCAGAAGACCGGTACGTGCAGCCACTGGATCAGTAACAATCCTGCCGACTTGACTGCTCCGGAGGAGACGATAAAGCTGGCGCACAACACGGCACCGAGGATCTCGGAGATGCGCCGGCCCTCCATGTAAGAGAACACTAGTCCCCAGATCAGTCCCAGACATAGGCCGTTGACGTACAAGGCGGGAACCTTGAGGAGTGCCGGTAAGGCGGCGAAGGCCACGAGCGCCAACCAGGAGCTGCCAATCAGGCCGAGGATTGCGCGCGCTCGGTAGGTGGATTTCATCCCGGCAATGATCCGGATGCCAAGGAATTTTGAAGTGGCGTAACCTAGCGCTTGAGCAATAACGATCGCTATTTTGAAGTCGAGTACGTAGTGCCAGCCTGCCACGGCTTCGTAGCTGGAGGCTGCGAATGGCTTGCGAAACGCGTACATCGAGAAATAAGTCGCAAAGCCGGCCAGCGATGCGAACACGGCGAAGGCCACCGGCGAGTCATTGCGAAGGCGCAGTGCAAATTTCTGGGTCATGGTGTTGCGCTCGGCGAGGAGTTTCTGGCCGAACTGCTCTGGTTGCAGATCCGTCTCACCACGGCAGGGAATAAGTTTTGACGTTCGTAAACGACTTCATGGCTTCCTGCACGCCTTCCTTTACACCTATCCCCGAGTCCTTGATGCCGCCAAAGGGCGTGAGCTCGAGCCGGTATCCTGGCACCTCGCGCACATTGACACTCCCTACGTTCAATTCCGTTACGAAGCGCGTTACGTAGTCGAGCCGGTTGGTGCAGATAGCCGAGGAGAGTCCGAAGTCTGTCGAGTTGGAGATCCGGATAGCTTCATTGATCGTCGCGAAGCGGATGACCGGGGAGACCGGCCCGAAGGTCTCCGTTTTGACGAGCGGCATATCCGGGTGCACGCCGTCGAGGACGGTCGGCGAGTAAAGGGCGCCCTGGCGAACGTTGCCGTAGAGCAGTCGCGCGCCTCTGCCAATCGCATCATTGACCTTGGCCTCGAACGATTTGGCAGCCGCCTCATCGATAACAGTGCCCATGTCCGTATGCGGATCCATCGGGTCGCCGTAGACAATAGCGCGGCTCTTTTTGACCAGCAATTCCACGAATTGCTCGGCCACGGACTCCTGCACCAGCATGCGCTTGATGGCGGTGCAGCGCTGCCCGGAGTTCTTGTACGAGCCCGCTACCGCGAGGCTCGAAGCTTCTTCCAGATCAGCATCCTCCATAACAATGATGGGATCATTGCCGCCGAGCTCTAGCACTTGCCGCTTGTAGACTGCCTTAGCGGCGATGCGCTTACCGTAGGGCACTCCACCGGTAAATGTGACCAGATCAACGTCACGGTGAGTCAGCATGTCGTCGGCAATTTCCTCCGGGCGGCCGGTCAGTACGCAGAACATCTCTGGGGGCAAGCCGGCCTCGACTAGCAACTCCTGCAGCATCAGCGCACTCAGCGGCGTCTTTTCAGAGGGCTTGAGGATCATCCGATTATTGGTGGCAATCGACGGGGCGACCTTATGGGCGACCTGATTGAGCGGATGATTGAAGGGCGTGATGGCGGAAATTACCCCCTGCAAGGGTTCGCGCATGGTGTACACGCGCCGCCGCTTGCCGTGCGCCGTCAGGTCGCACGAGAAAATCTGGCCATCGTCCTGGAGTGCCGCATTACCGGCAAACAGCAGCACGTCGCAGGCCCGCCCCACCTCGTAGACGGAGTCCTTCTTGCAAAGGCCGCTTTCAGCGGTGATCAAGTCGGAAATGGCACTCGTGCGATCGCGAATGAGCTGGGCGGCCCGATGGCAGATCTGTGCCCGTTCATAACGAGTCAGCGTGGGCCGGTAGGCGCGCGCCACTTCGAGCGCACGGCGCACCTCGGCAACGCCCGCAACCGGGACCGTCCCAGCCACTTTGCCGTTGTACGGATTGCGCACCTCCATGACCTTCCCGGTGCGGATGCGCTCCCCGCCAATGTGCAAGTGCCGGTGTTCGGCGATGTTAACCGACACGATTGAGCGCCCAATCAAAGGCGTCAAAATTCCGCCAGCGCCGCTGGCTGTCCAAATTGGCAATCCGGCGATTGATGATTAGCGGCACTAACTGTTCAGAGAGCCCGCCGTGGGAGCGCAAGGGAACTTTGAGTCCTGATAGGTCGTGGCGGGCCGCTGAACTGCCCAATACGACCGAACGTTTGCCCGTGACCACCAGATCTCCGATGCGGTCGGTGGGCAGCTCAAAACGGGTGGCGGCCTGTGCGCGCGAAAGCACCAGGTCAATGCCGCGCAGCGCGGCGATCTTTGCGGTCATGGCCGCGGTGTCTGCGGCAGCGGGCAGGTGCACGGTGGCGTAGGAACCGAGGGCGCCATGGTGGACGACGTAGGGGTCCGTAATGGGCAGCACGACCCGCGCTTGCCCCGGATTCATCCATTCATCGAGCAGGTCCTGCAGATAGATTACATCGGGATTGCCATCCATCCGCGTCTTGGCGTTCATGCCATGATCTGCGGTCACCACGATCACGCAGCCGAGCGCGTCGAGCTCGCGCAGGTAGCCGTCCATCATCCGGTAGAACTCGTTTGCAGATTCGGTTCCCGGCGAGTACTTGTGCTGGACGTAGTCGGTGGTCGACAAGTACATGACATCCGGGCGTTGCGCTTTCATGAGACACACCCCGGCGGCAAACACGAACTCGGACAGGTCGGCACTGTAGACATCGGGCACCGGCCGACCCACCAGCTTTAGCACCTCGCCGATGCCGTGCTCTGCAATCGAAACCTGGTCGGCTTTTTCGGAGGAAAAGCAGATCCCGCGCATGCCATGGCCCAAGAGCTTGCGAAGTTTGTCCTTGGCGGTGACGACCGCGACGCTGCAGCCAGCCTCCGCCAAGGCAGCGAGGAGGGTAGGGGCGCGCAACCATTTCGGGTCATTCATCATGACTTCGACGTTGTTGACGGTGTCATACAGATAGTTGCCGCATATGCCGTGCACTGCGGGAGGCGCGCCGGTAACTATCGAAAGGTTGTTGGGATTGGTAAATGAGGGCATAACGCATTCGGCAATTACCGATGTGCCGCGCGCCAAGATGGTCTGCATCCACGGCATGTGCCCGCCGGCTACGGCCTGCGCGATGTAGTCGGGCTCGCAGCCATCCACGCACACCACCACTGAGGGTTGGGATGGCAGCTGATAGCTGCGTCCGTTGACTTCGACCTGGCGCATCCTGACCTCGCGGGCTGTGTGACTGTCTTTGGACTCACCGGCGCGTGCTGCGAAGCGCTGGAATTGGAGCTTGCCACCAGATGACAGTACGCGTCCGACAGTTTACTGTATAGCCGCATACCGGTACGCATCCATACACTCAGGACGGCGCGGCTCACCTCGCGCCAGAATTGCCATGACCGCTGCACCCTACCTGCTGACCCCTGGCCCGCTGACTATTTCGTTGACGACCAAGCAGTCGATGCTTAGGGACTGGGGCTCCTGGGACAGCGATTTCAATCTGATCACCGGGCGCATACGCGAACGCCTGCTGGACATCGTGCATGCCTCAGGGACCCACGAATGCGTGCCGTTGCAGGGCAGCGGAACCTTCTCGGTGGAAGCGGCGATCGGCACCCTGGTCCCACGCAGCGGTCACGTCTTGGTTCCCCAGAACGGCGCTTACTGCCAGCGCATTGCGCGCATCTGCAAGGTATTGGGCCGCAAAGTGACGACCATTGAGTATGCAGAAGATGCGGCAGTTCGCGCCGAAGACGTTGAGCGCATGCTCAGGGCCGATGCGGGGATCACCCACGTGGCGCTGGTGCATTGCGAGACCAGTGCGGGGATCCTCAATCCGCTGCAGGCGGTGGCCGATGTGGTGGCGCGGCAGAACCGCAGCTTGATTGTGGATGCCATGAGTTCCTTCGGTGCACTCGAGATCGATGCACGTCAGACCCCGTTTGATGCGTTGATCGCGGCCTCAGGGAAGTGTATCGAAGGACCGCCGGGAATGGCGTTTGTGATTGCCCGCCGCGCGAAGCTCGAGGGCTGCGAGGGCAATTCGCATTCGTTGGCCATGGACCTGTATGACCAGTGGGTGTACATGCAAAAAACCACGCAATGGCGGTTCACGCCGCCCACCCATGTCGTGGCGGCCTTTGACTGTGCCATTGACCAATTCATCAAGGAGGGCGGGCAGGCGGCGCGCGGCGCGCGCTACGCCGAAAACTGCCGCACCCTGATTGCCGGTCTGAAAACTCATGGTCTCGCCAGTTTCCTGCCCGCAGAAATTCAGGCACCCGTCATCGTGACGTTTCATGCACCACCTGTGCCTCGATATCGTTTCAAGGCTTTTTATGACGCGGTCAAGGCGCGCGGCTACATCCTCTATCCAGGAAAGTTGACCACGGTCGAGACCTTTAGGGTCGGCTGCATGGGGCAGCTGGGCGAACGCGGCATGGCTGGTGCGGTCGATGCGATCGCCGAGGTTCTGGCCGAACTCACTGCGGCGGCCTGATGGCATTGCTCGTGTAAGCGAGGTCGAAAGCAGGATGGCCAAGGCGCATGGGGAACTGCGTTTAACCCGATGCTGTAGCCGATCTCGCTTGAGGATTTCTGTACTGCCGACATCCCAGAGTCGCACTTTTCTGATGCCGCCGAACCGGGCCGACGGCCGTCACAAATGTCGCTCGAAAAGTTCTCATAAGAATAACGTAACCATATGACAAATGAGTGACAAACTCAACGACGTAGCGACTCGATCGTTCCGGAACTCGTTTGGCAAAGCGCCCCGCTGGATCGCCTCTGCGCCCGGCCGCGTGAATTTGATTGGCGAGTTCACCGACTTCAATGGCGGCTATGTGCTGCCGATGGCCATCGAGCAGCGCACTGTAATTGCCGCGGCCCCAAACGGATCGCAAACCATCCTCATGCGAAGCGGGGCGAACGCCAACGAGATGCGTGTGAACGTGTCGGTGGCGCTGACTGCGGATCCAGTAGGTTCCTGGAGTAACTATCCCAAGGGTGTGATTGATGGATTCTGCCATCTCGGTGCTGTAGGCGAGGGTTTCGATGCGCAGGTCTTCTCCACAGTTCCTATTGGTGCGGGGCTATCAAGCAGCGCCGCGCTGGCAGCTGCCACCGCGACTCTGCTGGAGAAAGTGTGGGGCAGGTCGCTCGATCCTCTTCAAAAGGCGCGTTTGTGCCAGAAGGCCGAGCATGAGTACGCCGGGGTACCCTGCGGAATCATGGACCCGTACATTTCGGCTTGTGGTCGGGCAGATCAGTTGCTGTTGCTGGACTGCGAGTCTGAAGTGCCCGCTTGGATTGCCTTCGATGACCCGGCCGTTACTGTACTCGTTGTAAACACCAAGGTTCGCCACCAATTAGACGACGGTGGGTACGGCGAGCGTCGTGCGCGCTGTGAGTCCGCCGCGCGCGCCCTCGGAGTGCCCACGCTAAGATCAGCGACTTTCGAGGGCCTCAGCCGTTCCGCAGATCGGATGGATGCAATGACCGCACGCTGCGCGCGACATGTTATTGGTGAAATTGATCGCACTTTGCGGGCGGCGCAGTGTGCTCGCGAGCGGCAATGGGAGCGACTTGGAGAGCATGTACGCGAGCCATGAGTCACTACGGGCGAATATTGAAGTCAGCTGTCCCGAACTGGATGCAATCGTCGATTCGGCTCGTCAGCTGGGTAATCGCGGCGGGGTGTTTGGCTGTCGAATGACCGGGGGAGGATTCGGGGGCTGTGCGGTTGCGCTGATAAAAAGCTCCGAGCAGGAATCAATCGGCGAGCAAATAGGTGCCATGTACATGAGGAAGTTTGGCATTGACCCTGGCATTTTTGTGTCGCGTCCGGCCGCGGGCGCAGCCGTCGAAGAGCGAAGCACCAGCGAGGCTGCGGATTGATCCCATGCTAAAGGAGCAGCCGCATCGCCGCTTCAATCCACTCAGTGGCGAGTGGGTTCTGGTCTCGCCCGCCCGCAGGCAGCGGCCCTGGCAGGGCATGGACGAGGCGCCGGAGCCCGAATCGCGGCTGGCACATGATCCACAGTGCTATCTGTGTCCGGGTAACGAGCGCGGCAGCGGTGAGCGCAATCCGGATTACCGGGCGACATTCGTGTTCCAGAACGACTTCCCGGCATTGAGCGCGCAACCTGGTGCCGATGGAGGCCTGCAGCATCCACTATTTACCGCACATCCCGAGGCGGGCGAATGCCGCGTGCTTTGTTACTCGCCGCGGCACGACCTATCGCTGGCAGAACTGCCGATGGATTCGATGCGGGCCCTCATCAGCGCATGGATCGAGCAATCTCGTGAGCTCGAGCAGAAATGGCGCTGGGTACAGATTTTCGAAAACCGCGGAAGGCTGATGGGCGCATCGAGTCCACACCCCCATGGTCAGATCTGGGCCACCGCCTCGCTGCCGACTGAGATATCCCGGGAACTCACGCAGCAGCGCCAATGGAAGGCCGAGCACGGGACCTCACTGCTGCACGAGTACGCACGGTTGGAGCTAGACCGTGGCGAACGAACCGTGAAGGCGACCGCGCACTGGCTTGCGCTAGTGCCATGGTGGGCCGCCTGGCCATACGAGCTGCTGATATTGCCACGCCGATCGGTGCAGCGCCTGACCGATCTGTCCGTCGCAGAGGCTGATGATCTCGCGATACTGCTGCGCGACATATTGACGCGATACGACGGGTTATTTGAAGTGCCGTTTCCCTACAGTTTTGGTTGGCACGGGGCGCCTTCAACAAAACAGGAGGAAGCGGGCTGGCAGTTGCACGCGCACTTCTATCCACCACTGCTGCGCTCCGCGAAAGTGCGCAAATTCATGGTCGGTTACGAGTTACTGGCTGAAGTGCAGCGCGACATCACTCCCGAACAGGCCGCAGAATGCCTCCGCCAGTGCGCCGGGCGCTGACACAAGCCGCGAATTGGACTGCGGCCGTGGCCACAGGGGCGTCACTCCACCTGCTCTCCGTGCAAAGAGATGTCCAGGCCCTCGCGTTCCTGTTCTTCCGTGACGCGCAGGCCGATCGTCGCATCTATCGCCTTTAGGATAAGCGCACTCATCGTAAATCCGTAGACGACAGTGGTGCCTATTCCCCACAGCTGCGCAATCACCGACCCATCCAGGCCGCTGATGGCCTTGCTCGCAAAGACGCCGGTGAGCAGGGCGCCAACGATGCCGCCCACTCCGTGAACGCCGAACGCGTCGAGCGAGTCGTCGTAGCCGAGCGCACGTTTTAGCGAAGTCGCAGCGAAGAAACATACTCCACCGGCGACTAAGCCGATCACGACCGCCGGCGTCGGCCCCACGAAGCCCGAGGCTGGCGTAATGGCAACGAGCCCGGCAACGGCGCCCGAGGCTATGCCCAGCACACTGGGCTTCCTGTTGCTGATCCACTCGGCACACATCCAGGACAGCGCTGCGGAGGCGGTGGCCAGCTGAGTGACCAGCATGGCCATGCCGGCGCGTCCATCCGCTGCGCCGGCCGAGCCGGCGTTGAACCCAAACCATCCCACCCACAGCATCGCCGCACCGGTGAGAGTGAGCGTCAGATTGTGAGGTGCCATGGCCTCACGGCCATATCCGAGGCGCTTGCCTAGGATAAGACAACTCGCGAGCCCCGCCACTCCGGCATTGATGTGCACCACGGTGCCGCCGGCGTAGTCGAGCACACCCTTCGAGGCGAGCCAGCCGGTCGGCTCCCAAACCCAATGAGCGATGGGGCAATAGACCGCCAACGACCACAAGCCAATGAACACGAGCATCGCCGAGAACTTCATGCGGTCGGCAAAGGCGCCCGCTATCAATGCCGGCGTGATGATGGCAAAGGTCAGCTGAAACATCGCGTATACGCTTTCTGGAATGGTCGGCGCCAGATGGGAGACCGTCAGCTGGCTGGAGTCTTTGAGTACCGCCATGCCGTTGAACAGTGCCCGGCTGGCATTGCCCACGAACGCACCGGGAGTGAACGCCCACGAGTAGCCAATCAGCCACCACAGAATGGTGACCACGCACGTGATCGCGAAGCTTTGCATCAGCACGGCCAGCACGTTTTTCTTACGTACCATGCCGCCGTAGAAGAGTGCCAAGCCGGGTATGGTCATCATCAACACCAGCGCCGTGGAAGTCAGCATCCAAGCGGTGTCGCCCGGGCTGATCCGCCCGCTTTCCACCAGCGCAGGTGCAGCAGGAGCCGCGGCCAGGGCAAGGGGTACGAAACAACAACCAGCCGCGGCAGCCAGGGGCGGGGCGAGCGATTTTGTCATAGCGACACTCCGTGCAGTGCCACGCTTCAACTGGGCGACGGTGACGAGTGCGGTCACGGCCGGCACGGCCTTGCAGCGCGCGGGATCGCCGTGCGCGTTGCTGTGTACACTACTCCGCCTTGCTTCGCCAACCTTCGTGATACGCCTCACGCGCCCCACGTGCATAGGGCACTGGGGACACTTTCACGCGGACATTAAGCTGGCGGTGGCGTTCGACCGTGGTCTTCTTGGTGCCGCCATTTTCCTCACCCCAAACCAGGGTCAACTCGTCGCCGATATTGACGTCCGGATCGACCACACCGAGCGACAGGCCGCAGCGCTCGTTGTAACTGTAGCCACCGAACATCGAGTAGCCAACGGTCTTGCCGTTCCGCGTCACCTTGTCGAACGAAGACGAAGCGTAGTTGGCGATCGGCAGGTCGAAGAACTTGTACGGTTCCTGGCCCGGCACAAAGAGCGACGCGTAGATCTTGGCGAGATCCTCGCCGTGCCATTCAAAGGTCACTTTCTTGCGGTGCGGCTGCTTGGCCTTCTTCTCAAGGGCTTCGCGCCCCGCGAAGTCATGGTCGAACTTGATGAACGGGCCGTAGCCCAGCTCGTAAGGAGTGAGGTAGTAGTCCTCGATGTTGTCGGAAACAAAACTCCCGCCGATCGAGCCGGTGCCCTCATAGCCCGCCGCCGGCAGCCATTCTCGGTAGGCTTTCATGCTGGCGCCGGTGTACACGGCCGGCAGGGGGGAGGGAATCCAGCCGGACTCGAGCGTATTGCTGGCATAGGCGCGCGAGCCCACCTGCACCAGTCCAAAGTCGCGGCCGGCTTCCAGTATTGCCTCGCGGACCTCGTCGCCTTCGGCGTAGGGGCCCCAGATCTCCAGGCCTGGCGCGCCCGCCATGCCGTGGCGCAGGGCGCGCACTTTGCGGCCTTTGACGTTGATGAGATCAAAATTGAAGAACTTTATGTCGGGGAGCGGTCCGCCATTGAGCTTGGTCAGCACCTTGGACGCATTGGGTCCCTGGACCTGGAAGCGGTAGTGGCGCCGCGTGACGGCTTTGCCGCGCGGATGTGAAGGCGAGCGATCGTCGCGGATGACCTCGACCTTGAAGCCGCCCGTGGAGGCTTGGAACTGCAGCCAGTTCACAGTCGGTGCGCGTCCGACGAACAGCATCTCGTTCTTGTCGGTGTAGAAGAGGATTCCGTCACCGATCACATAGCCGTCGTAGCTGCAGGGCACCATCTGCTTGGCCTTCCCGGGCGCGAAGTTCTGGAAGCTATTGATCGTGCAATAGGACATGAGCTTGGCAGCATCGGGGCCCTTAACCGTGAGCTCGGCCATGTGGTGCGACTGATCAAACAGCACGGCGCTCTCGCGCCAGGCCCGCTGCTCATCGCGCCAGTTACTGAATTCGCTCGGGACCACCGGATACACGTAGGCACCCAGCTGGGAATTACGCAGCATCTTGACCGGGTTGGCGGAGGACTGGAGCAGGCTTTCAAGGTTTGACTGACTCATCGGTGCAAGCTCTCCCTCTTATTGGTGCTTCGTCGTTGACCAACAATCCTGCGCTTGTGCCGTGTATCTGGCAATGGGATAGTACGAATTATCAGTATATGAAAAACAGATGGAGACCATGAGCGAGCTCGATCTCAATCTGCTGCGGGTGCTGGTGACTTTGGACGAGCAGCGCAGCGTCAGCCGGGCGGCGCTGAAGCTAGGACGCAGCCAGCCGGCGATCAGCGCCGCACTTTCGCGCCTACGCAAATTCTTTGACGATCGGCTTTTCCTGCGCGCCGGCAACCTGATGCAACCGACCGCACGGGCCGCGGGCATAGTCAGCTCGGCGCGTGCGGTGCTAGAGCGGATCGAGTCCGAGATCGTAGCCCCGCCGGTATTCGATCCTGCGGTAAGCGATCGTCCCGTCAGGCTGGCCCTTTCGGACGTGGGGGAGGTAGTTTTCCTGCCCGCGGTTCTGCAGCGCCTGCGTACATTGAGCCCCAAAGCCACGGTGTGCTCCGTGAGCCTGCCTGCCCAGGAAGTGCCCCACGAGCTGGAGCGCGGCGGAATTGATCTGGCGATCGGATACTTTCCCGACCTTCTCAAGAGCAACTGCTTCCAGCAGGTGCTGTTCACGGACGGATTCGCAGGCCTGATCCGCGCTGATCATCCGATCAGCGCCAGCCGGCTCACCCTCAAGCAGTTCCTGCAACTTGAGCACGCGGTCGTGCGCGTCGAGAGCCGGACCGAGGAGGTCATCGAGCGCTTTCTTGCCAAGCACAAGATACAGCGCCGTGTGGTGCTGACGACGCCGCACTTTGCCAGCACCCCGATCGTGGTGGCGCATTCGGACCTGCTGGTGACGGTGCCCGAGCCACTGGCCCGCTACTTCTCAAAGGCATCCGCGAACCTTCGCGTTGTCGGCCTGCCGTTCGAGCCGCCGCGCATCGAACTGCGGCAGTTCTGGCATCACAAGCTGCACACCGATCCGCGCAACCGCTGGCTGCGCACCATGATCTACGAGTTGTTCCGAGGGCGCCGCGCGGCACTGCCCCTGGAGCACCCGCAGCAACGGGCGATCGGGTGACCCATCTGGACCAATGCAGGCGGGTCAGTCAGACTGCGCAAATGGTATGTAACGCCTACAAACGCAAAGGGGCGCTTCCATGGCTGACGTAAAGCTGTATCACTGGGAGCCCAACGCCAATTCGGGCAAGCCGATGCTGGCGTTGATGGAAAAGGGCGTCACCTTCGACAGCCATTACCTCGATCTGCTCAATTTTGATCAGCACCGGCCCGAGTACCTCGCCGTCAATCCGCAGGGAACGATACCGGCGATGCTGCATGGCGATCTGGTGCTCACCGAATCCACAGCAATCATGGAGTACGTCGATGAGGTGTTTCCGGGTCCAAGCCTGATGCCTGCCAAGCCTGTTGATCGCTGGCGCGCGCGCTGGTGGATGAAGTTCCTCGACCAGTGGCTCGGGCCGAGTTTCTCGATGATCGGCTGGAGCGTGTTTGTCGGACCGGCGGTGCGTTCGAAAGACCCGGAAGAACTCAAGGCGGCCATCGAGCGCATACCACTGCCCGAACGCCGCGTCGCCTGGCGCAAGGCGATCTACGGCCAATTTACCGATGCGGAACTTGAGGAGTCCCGGCGCCGGGTGGCCGTCGGCATTCGGATGCTGGAAGAGGCGCTCTCAAAGCGCGAGTGGCTGGCCAGTGACAGCTACAGCTTGGCGGATGCCAACGGCTTCAACCTCGGCTACGCCCTGCCGCTCTCGCAACCCGCGCTGTCCAACGACGAGCTCACGCCCAACATCATGCGTTGGCTGCGCGCCATCTACGCGCGGCCGGCGAGCAAGGCCTGCTGGGCGCTGGGCCGCACGGGTCTGGTCAAGCGCGTGGAGATTCTGGAGCGGCCCTACATCGGCAAGGAGGCGCGCCCGTGAACACAACCTTGTACCACGGTGAGCCCAACGGGCCATCCTTTACCGTGCTGACGGCGTTGTTTGAAGTCGGAGTGCGCGCTGAACTGGTACGCATTGACTTAGCCGCGGGCGATCGCCACAGCCTCGAGGCCGCAAAGGAGGCGGAGGTCGCCATGAGCGTCGAAGGGGAAGGGCCAGTGCTGGTGGCCGACGGCGTGGCGATGGCAGATTCGGTGTTCATCGCCTGTTATCTGGATGATGTTGGCGACGGCGGCAAGTTGCGCCCCTCGGGCGCCTACGAGCGCTGGGCGATGATGACCTGGTGTCGTCAAATGATCGAGCGGACGGCGCCTGCAGCGGCCTATCTCGGGTGTCGAGCGCACCCGCCAAAAGCCAATCCAAAGAATCTCCCTAAAATTATCAGCGCAGATTTGCGTGCGCGCTGGGAAGACATTGCCGCAGGCCGGTTTGCCGCCGACAGAGTGGCCGACAGCGAAGCCAAAATCACGCAGGCCGTGCGCAAGGTGGAAGCGCAGCTGGACGGGCGCGAGTGGTTGATGGGCTCGTTTTCGATTGCCGACCTGGAAAGCTACGCGTGGCTGGCTGGCATGGTGGAGCTGGTGCCCGGCGCGTATGCGGATGCGCCTCGCACTCGCGCTTGGCTGGAGCGTGTCAAGCGACGGCCGGCGGTGGCCAAGGCGCTCGCGCTGGCATCGCGCGGCGATCCAGTGAAATACTGGGCGCCAGGTCCTGAGATCAACCGCTGGGGCTGAGCCGTAGGAGAAACAATGAGAGCACAAATCATTTGTGCCGCCAGTGCGGCCCTGTTGGCATCCTGCACAATGGTCGATCCGGGAACAGCCCCCGAACCGACGAGCGTCGGCGCGCGCAGCCTGATGATGGCCGCGGGCAACACCCAGGACTGGCTGACCACCGGTCGGACTTACGACGAGCAGCGATTCTCGCCCCTCGACAAGATCAACGCCAAGAACGTCAGCACTCTAGGCCTCGCCTGGTACGCCGACATGGATACGGCCCGCGGGCAGGAAGCAACACCGCTGGTCATCGACGGAAGAATCTACGTATCGACGGCTTGGTCGAAAGTAAAGGCCTATGACGGTGCCACGGGAAAACTGCTCTGGGACTTTGACCCGAAGGTGCCGGGAGCCACTGCAGTTAGAGCCTGCTGTGATGTGGTCAATCGTGGCCTGGCCGCTTGGGGCCGCAGGCTGTATCTGGGCACCCTCGATGGCCGCCTGATCGCGCTCGATCGCGAAAGCGGAAAGCCGGTCTGGACTTCCCAAACCGTGGACCCGTCCATGCCTTACACCATTACCGGTGCGCCACGGATCATCAACGGCCGGGTAATCATCGGCAACGGCGGCGCCGAAATGGGCGTGCGCGGTTACATCACGGCCTATGACGCGAATGACGGCCGGCAGCTCTGGCGCTTTTACACCGTGCCCGCGCAGCCGGGCAGCAACAGCGCCAAGTATCTCAAGGATGCGGAGGCGACCTGGAAAGGGGAATGGTGGAAGCTGGGCGGTGGCGGCACCGTCTGGGATTCCATGGCCTACGATCCTGAACTCGATCTGCTGTATATCGGCGTTGGTAACGGGAGCCCCTGGAATCAGGCGTACCGCTCGCCCGGCGGTGGCGACAATTTATATCTGTCTTCCATTGTGGCTCTCAAGCCGCAGACCGGCGAGTACGTGTGGCACTACCAGACCACTCCCGGCGAGACCTGGGACTTCACCGCCACGCAGCACATGATTCTGGCGGACCTCAAGATCAACGGACAGCTGCGCAAAGTGCTGATGCAGGCACCGAAGAATGGTTACTTTTACGTGCTGGATCGGGCCACCGGCGCGCTGATCTCGGCGAACAACTTCGTGCCGGTGAATTGGGCCAAGGGGATCGATCCCAAAACCGGCAGGCCCATCGAAAATCTCGAAGCCCGCATCGACAAGACCGGCAAGCCTGCGCTCGTGTTGCCTGGACCTAGTGGTGCGCACAGCTGGCAACCCATGGCCTTCGACCCGACCTTTGGTCTGGTCTACATTCCAGCGCTGCTGGTGGCCTTTCCGTTCACGCCAGCCTCGCCGTGGAAGAGCGAGCCGCAGGGCTTCAACACCGGCATGGACTTTGCCGCGAGTGCGATGCCCGCCGATCCTAAGGTGCGCGCCGCGGTTGCCTCCGCGACTACCGGCGCGCTCATCGCCTGGGACCCGGTTGCGCAGCAGCAGCGCTGGCGCGTGGACCTGAAAGGGCCATGGAACGGGGGCGTGCTGGCCACGGCCGGCGGCTTGGTGTTCGAAGGCAATTCCCTCAAGGAGTTCGTTGCCTACGATGCTGAGCGCGGCACCAAACTGTGGTCGACCGGCGCCCAGACGGGAATCATAGCGGCCCCTGTGACCTATTCGATCAAGGGTGAGCAGTACGTGGCCGTCATGGCGGGGTGGGGCGGTGTCTGGGCGCTGGCGCCGGGTGTTCTCAGCGAGGTCGGCGGGCCCATCCGCAACGTATCGAGATTGCTGGTGTACAAGCTGGGCGGCACCGCGCGGCTTCCGCCCGAGCAGCCGATTGTGCGCGCGCCGCTCGATCCGCCGCCGGTGAGCGGCACGGCCGAGCAGCTGGCTGACGGGGCGCGTTTTTACGGACGCTATTGCAGCGTGTGCCACGGCGATGCTGCCTATGGCAGCACACTGGTCCCGGATCTGCGCCGCAGTGGCCTGTTGCGTGACAGCGGCGCCTGGTCAAACGTTGTACATGACGGTGCGCTGAAGGATGGCGGCATGGTCGGTTTCGCCAAGGTGCTGGAGCCGGCGCAAATCGACAGCATTCGCCTGTACGTCATCAAGCGGGCTAACGAAGATAAGAGCCTGGGAGTCCAGTAATGGCAATCACTCTATATACCGCCGCGACGCCTAACGGCTGGAAGATCTCCATTGCACTCGAAGAACTGAGCCTGCCCTACGAAGTACGGGTCGTCGATTTTGCCCACAAGGAGCAAAAATCAGACTGGTACTTGAAGCTCAATCCTAACGGCAGGATTCCCACGCTCGTCGACGATGATTTCACGGTGTTCGAGTCGGGAGCGATCCTGATCTATCTGGCGGAGAAGACCGGCAAGCTCATGCCCAAGGACGTCCGCGGCCGCAGTAAGGTCATTCAATGGCTCATGTTCCAGAAGTCGGGCATCGGTCCGATGATGGGTCAGGCCAACGTGTTCTTCCGATACTTCCCGGAAAAGCTGCACTCGGTCATCGGCCGCTACCAGCGCGAGGTCAGCCGCCTGTTCCAGGTGCTGGATACGCAGCTTGCCAGCCACGAGTACATTGCCGGCGATTATTCGATCGCCGACATCGCCATGTGGCCCTGGGTATCCGGTTACGATTATTCGGGAGTGCCCATCGACGAATTCCCGCACCTGCAGCGCTGGCTCAAGCTGGTGGGCGAGCGGCCGGCGGTTCAGGCGGGCCGCGATGTGCCGATCAAGCGCGATCGCGCCGCAGAAATAGAAGCCGCCAGGAAGACCGGACCGTCGATGCTGGCATGAGTCGCCGGGAGCAGTTCGCCAGGCGCGGCGTAGACTCCGATAGAGAGGGCAATCGTGATTAATCTTGCCAAGATTCGCGCGATCGACGTGCACGTGCACGCCGAGGTGTCCTGTCACGACCCCGAAGACCCGGTGATGGGCAAGTTTTTTGATGCGGCCTCGAGCTATTTCAAAGCGCCGCGCCAACGACCCAGCATCCCCGAGATCATCAGCTACTACCGCGAGCAGCAGATTGCCTTCTGCATGTTTACGGTCGATTGCGAAAGCGCCATCGGCGCCAAGCGGGTCAGCAACTACGAAATCGCGGAATACGCGGCCAAGAACGATGACATCGTTATTGCCTTCGCTTCGATTGACCCGCGCAAAGGCAAACTGGGCGCCAAGGAAGCACGTGACCTCATCGAGAACCATGGTGTCAGGGGATTTAAGTTCCACGGCATCATGCAGGACATCCATCCCGCCGATCGCATCGCCTACCCGATCTATGAAGTGATCGCCGAGCACAAGTTGCCGGCCATATTTCATACGGGCCACTCGGGCATGGGCACGGGCATGCGCGGCGGCGGCGGAGTACGTCTTAAGTGGGGTCAGCCGATGCTGATCGATGATGTCGCGGTCGATTTCCCTGATATCAAATTCATTCTTGCGCACCCCGGCTGGCCCTGGGTCGACGAGAGCCTTTCGATGGCCCTGCACAAAGAGAACGTATACATGGATCTGTCCGGATGGAGCCCGAAATACTTCCAGCCGCAGATTATTCAGTACGCCAATGGCCAATTAAGCAAAAAGATGTTGTTCGGTTCGGACTTCCCACTGCTGCGCCCGGACAAGTGGCTGGAGGCGGCCAAGCAGGTCGGATTCAAGGATGAAGTGCTGCATGGGATCATGAAGGACAACGCCGCGCGGCTGCTGGGACTGAAGTGAGCGAATTTGACGGCGCTCATGTACTGATTACCGGGGCCTCCACCGGCATCGGCCTGGCGGCCGCCAGGCTACTGAGCGAGCGCGGTGCCAGGGTCTTTCTGGTCGCGCGCAACGCGGCCAAACTGGAGGAGGCCGCGAGGGAAATTAAGCACGCAGGCGGAACAGCCGCGTGCGCCAGTGCGGACGTGTCCGACCGCGGTGCACTGCTGGCGGCGCTGGCCGCCGCCGAGGAGAGATTCGGTCCGCTGGCGGCCTTATTCGCCAACGCGGGTACCGGCGGCAGGTTTGCATCGCTCGGTGAGTACCCGGACGACGTGTTTGAAGCGGTCATGCGCACCAACTTCTACAGTGTGTTCTGGGCGCTCAAGCAGGTGCTGCCCGGAATGATCACGCGCCGCCGCGGGAGCATCTTGATAACTGGAAGCCTCGCCAGCGAACGCGGGATGCCCAACAATGTCGCCTACCTGGCGTCGAAACACGGAGTTCTCGGGCTGGCGCGAGCGGCTGCCGCGGAAGCGGCACCGCACAACGTGCGCGTCAATTGCCTGGTACCCGGGCTGATTGAGACTCCCATGCTCATGCAGTTGGACCCAAACTCATCGGCCGACGCATTGCGTGCCATGTTTGGCAAAGCGGTGCCCATGGGGCATATTGGCAGCGCGAAGGAGGCTGCGGAGCTGGCGTGCTTCCTGCTGTCCGATCGGGCCAGCCACGTGACAGCCCAATCGCTCGCTGTGGACGGCGGCATTTTGGGGACTTTCATACCGAAATAGGTCAGATATGCCGATCAAGTACTACCACGCAGAACCGGCGGCCAATTCCCTCAAATCGATGATCCCTTTGCTGGAGAAGGCCATCGACTTCCAGAGCGTCTATGTCGACCTGCACAAGTTTGAGCAGCATTCCGAATGGTTCGTAGCGGTCAACCCGGAGGGCCAGGTGCCGGTGCTGGACCATGACGGCCACATCATCACGCATACCACGGTCATCAATGAGTATCTCGAGGACGTATTCCCCGAGATCCCGCTGCGGCCCCGCGACCCGGTCGGCGCGGCGCGCATGCGCTACTGGAATAAATTCGTCGATGAGCAGGTGATGAACTACACCTCGATGCACGGCTGGCACCGGATGGTGGGCGTCATTGCGCGCAACATCGAGCAAGGGGAGTTCGAAAAGCTCATGGAGCGCATTCCGCTGCCGGACCAGCGCAAGAAGTGGAAGACAGCTCGTTCGGGATTCAGCGATGCAGATCTGGCCTATGCGGTGGAAAAGGTCGTCTACGCCATCGACAAAGTGGAAAAGCAGCTGTCGCGCACGGCCTGGCTGGCCGGCGACAACTACACGCTGGCGGACATCAATTTTTATTCCATGTGCGGCATGATGGTCGAGCGCATGTTCCCGGAACTGGGAGTCGCCAAGCGCTGCCCGCGAATGGTGGACTGGCGCGAGCGGATGACGGCCCGGCCGGCCGTGGCCCGCGCTCTGGCGGGCGAGGATCGGACCTCGCCGGCGCTACGCACTTTTACAGGACATGCTCGATGAGCGCGCCGCGCATTCGCAGCTGGCGACTGCCCGCGGGGTGTACTTCCGCGGACCAGCTGGAGCTGGTGGAAGTACCGAAGCCAGTGCCCGGACCGGAGGAAGTGCTCATTCGGATGAGAGCCAACTCGCTCAATTTCCGCGATCAGGCGATTACCCGCGGTCACTACTTTGGCGGGCCCATCAAGGCGTCATGCACGCCGCTGT
>Ga0163163_10001472_pt1 | contig 19921 bp, 12 predicted proteins | sample S65metaG_FD_119766 | JGI IMG/M metagenome (GOLD analysis project Ga0163163, IMG submission 119766) | Switchgrass rhizosphere microbial communities from Kellogg Biological Station, Michigan, USA - S6-5 metaG | ecosystem: Host-associated > Plants > Roots > Rhizosphere > Soil | place: USA... | reverse complement strand
GGTCTCCGGTTACGTCGATACCCGCCCGCAACCAGGCATGACAGTGCGCACCCTCTACTTTGCGGTCCTGCTCAAGAACGGCAAGACCTGGAACCTGGAAGACCTTCAACTGCAGAGTATGCAATCCGCCAGCCGCAAGAACTGAGGGCTGCCGGTCAGTACATCATCCACCCGCCATCTACGTTGATTGTCTGGCCGGTCATTCCGTCGCTCAGTTCCGAACTCAGGAAAAGACAGACTCGCGCGATATCCAACGGCATGATGCGTCGTTGCAGGCACTGCGAGGTCATCATTACCTGAGCTTGTTCCTCGATCAATACCTTGGCCTCAGCCTCCGTCTTGATGGCGCCGGGGGTGATGCAATTGATGTGGATATTGTGTTCGCCCATTTCCCGGGCCAGTGAGCGGGTCAGGCCGATCACGCCGCCTTTCGAAGCTACATAGTGCGATAGCAACGCCATTCCGAGGTGGAACGTCACCGACGAGATGTTGACCACCTTTCCGCCGCGCTGCGCCACCATGTGGGGCAGCACTTTTTGCAGGGTGTGGAACATGCTCTTCAAGTTGATCTCCTGCATTTCGTCCCACTGTGCTTCCGACATTCCGAGAAAGGCCTGGCGAGGGTATATGCCCGCGTTATTGATCAAAACATCGATGCGCCCGAAATCACGCATCGCCCCTTCGACCCACGGTGCGATATCCCCGGGGCTCTGCACGTCGCCGCTAAAAGCGAGTGCCGAACCACCCGCCGAGACAATGGATTCAGCAACTCTCCGACAGCCGGCGGAGTCCCGATCCAGAATGTAGGTGTGCGCGCCGTGACTGGCGAAGAGTCGCGCCACCGCCTCGCCGATTCCGGTAGCCGCTCCGGTGATCAATGCAACGCGATCCTTCAACATGGCAACATGATAACCCGCTCGGACGTATCGAGAAAATTGTCTAGGGAAATTCGATCGTCGGCGGACTACATCCGCTCGGATTCCAGGATTGACAGGCGGAAGCGCCTGTCCCACCAAGCGCCGTCAGCGTGCTTCGGCTGCCGTCGTCAATGGCGCACCCAGGGAATGCGAGTACTCCTCGATCAGGCCTTCCACCCGTCCTGCCCGGACCACGCGTCCGTGATCCAGCCAAATGCCGCGGTCACAAAGCGTTGTCAACGTGGGAAGCGAATGCGAGACACACAGAATGGTTTTTCCGGCCCTTCGAAACTGCATAATCCGATCGAAGCATTTGGAAAAAAAGGCCTGATCTCCCACACCGAGCACTTCGTCGACGATCAGGATGTCCGGGTCGACGTTGACCGCCACGGAGAACGCCAACCGCATCATCATTCCGGTGGAATAGGTGCGCAGCGGCTCGTCGATGAAATCGCCGACACCCGCGAATTCCACAATCTGGTCGAAGCTTGCCCTGGCCTGGGTGCGGTTCAGGCCGAGGAGGGCAGCATTGATGCGGATATTCTCCGCCCCGGTGAGGTCCGGATGAAAGCCGGACCCGAGTTCGAGCAATGCGGCCACGCGACCATTCACCGCTACCGTTCCTGCAGTTGGGTCGCACAGGCTGGTCGCCAGATTGAGCAGAGTGCTCTTGCCCGCGCCGTTATGTCCGATAATCGCAATACTTTCGCCGGCTTCCGCCTTAAAAGAGACGTCGCTCAGTGCGTAAAAACGCTCCCGCGGCTCGGGCCGCAGGAAGCGCGCAATCCGCTCGCGCAGCAGAATTTGCCCAGCGTGGCGATGGAAGCATTTGGACACGTTCTTGAATTCAATTACAGGCATGCTCAGATATGTTCAAAAAACCCGCGTTTTCCGCGGCGAAAGACCAGGGTTCCCAAGCCGAGCATGGTAAACGAGACCAGACTCAGTTTTACGAGGCTGGAAGACGGGGGGGATTTCGCCTGGAGCAGGATGTTGCGCAGGCAGAAAACAAGATTGGCCACCGGGTTGAGCTCATATATCCCCACATATTTCGCGGGGATTGCATCAAACGAGTAGAAGATGGGTACCAGCCAAAAGAGTAGGGTGGTCGCCGACTCGACCACATATCGCGTATCGCGGATGTAAACGTTGAGTGCCGAAGTCAGCATCGCGAGTCCGCAGACGAAGATCACTTCCAGCATCCAGACCACCGGCAGCCATAGCCAGTGCACGTTCCAGTGCCCGCCAAATACTAGCACGGCTGAGAGCAACAGTAGAATCTGAATCAACAGGTGGAGGCAATTGGAGAGGACGGCCGCAATAGGCACGATCTCCCTCGGCATTGGAATTCGTTTAACCAGGGGAGCGCTGTCCACTACGGAAGTAGTTCCACTGGCCCATGCCAGCGTAAAGAAGTTGTACGGTACGAGGCCGCAGAGGACGAAGACCGGGAAGTTCTTGACCGGGTTGGGGAAAATCCTGGTGAAGACGAACGTCAGGGCGCCCATCATGACCAAGGGGTTCAGGACAGACCAAAGGACACCTAAAGACATGTTCCTGTATCTGATCCGAAAGTCCTTGAGAACGAGGTTCTCGAGGAGGAAAACTGAGTCACCGCGCCACATATTGAAGATTCGATGTAGAAGGTTTCATTGGCGCCCTCGCTTGTCAACCTTGGCCCCAAGGCTCCATTGTAGACCATTACACGGTGGGTAGTTCTCCGCCGGCCACCGCCTACCCTACGGCCGGGTATCGCATTCGTCCAGTTGGGTCAGCTGGAGCTATTCCGATAGATGAAGTTCGTCCCGCACGGGGCCAGTCCGTGGGAGGTGGTGCGGCCACGTGTGTGAGAAAGTACGGTTCTTGTGTTCCCGCAAGAAGTCGATCATGGGTTTCACCTCCCAGTTCCGGTGCAGCGAGTGTAAAACGAATGGGCCGCGGACCCTGCCCCTTAACAACGAGACTTGCAGGGCTCAGGTTTGCCCTTTGTGATAAACTACGGGGTTCGAGTGATCCAACTAATCCCCAGTCAGTGGTGGAGTGTGCTCACTCCTCTCGTAGCTTTCGCAGGCCTGTTTGCAGGTATTGAGTTCGGCCGACCTAGTTGGCTTGCTCCACCGTCGGCGAGTGCCGCGTCGGCCGTCCTGCGCGCGTTCGCCGCCAAGCCCAGGATGGCCAGCCCCAGGACGGTGGCAGTTCCAGTGCCTGACCCCGTCATTGGGTTCCTCGATATGCGCGACGGGAAGCCCATAATCTACGCGAAGAAGGGCTCAGTTGTTGATGTAAGCGGTTGGACCGCCTGTGCCGTTCCGGGCTCGACAATCAGCAGCGTTATTCTTTCCACCGATGGAACACGGCGGGCAGAAGTGAAAGAATTTTTGCCTCGTCCTGACGTAGCCGAGGCATTCGGCCGACCTGAGTTTCAATTGAGTGGTTGGAGGGCGCGGGTTCCCTTGGCTGGGCTAAATGTCGGAGAATACGCTCTGACGGCGCAGGGTGTCTGCTCGAACGGGGAGAAAGGCGTGGTCCCGGCATTTCGCATGAGTATTTTCGAATGACTTTCATTCGGGAACTGGCGATCTTGCTTTCTATCCTGGTCGGGTTGAGTACGACGGGATGCCTGTCCCGGAACGCGACTCCCACGCGCCTTAGTCTCACGCTCCCCTTCGGTGCCGTAGATCCAATTGGGGAACCCACTAGCGACGGAACTCTTACGCTCACTGGTTGGGTGCTCTCCGACGATTCTATCCAAGCCGTCTCCTTTTTCATCGATGGCCGCTACGTGACTTCAGCTCGCCTTTTTCAGCCTCGGCCAGACGTCAACAGGGCCTATCCGGCGTACGGCGTCATGAACGCAGGCTGGAAAATTGAATTTGACACTCGGCTCTTTAAGGGAGAACACGAACTGTTAGTCCAGGCCAGAACCGCACACGGCGCCGTGCGCGACCTTGGTGCGGCCCGTCGGCGCTTCCCGGATGGAACGTGAGCTGTTTGACGCTGGCAATTGGGAAGTCCGTGCCACACTATTAGATTACGAGAGACATCGCATATGAGCGAATCCCCCCACAGCCCCATGGAACTCGAGAAGATCTACCGCAATCGCTTCGACGAGCACATGGCTTACCGCAACCAAGTGTGGCAGGTATTGACGTCGCAGTTTTTTTCGAAATTGATCCCGGCCGATGCGAGTGTGCTTGACTTGGGTTGCGGTTATGGTGAGTTTATTAATAACATTCATTGCTCCGAGAAGTTTGCTATGGACATGAATCCATGCACGGCACAACGACTCAACCCGAACGTCACCCTACTGCAGCAGGACTGTTCGGATGAATGGGCGTTGCCCGCGAATCACCTGGATGCTGTTTTTTCGAGTAACTTCTTTGAACACCTGCCTTCCAAGGTGGCTCTCTCGAACACACTGCAACAGGCGTGCCGCTGCCTGAAAAGCGGTGGTCTCATAGTCGCTGTAGGTCCCAACGTGCGTTTCGTAGGTGGGGCATATTGGGATTTTTGGGATCACTATTTACCGCTGACCAACGAGGCCCTCTCCGAAGCCATGCGTCTGCAGGGTTTTGATATTGTCTTGTCGCGGCCCCGCTTCCTCCCCTATACGATGGTCAATCGGCGGGCCGTTCCGATGTTGCTGGTTTCGCTGTACGTTAGGTTCCCCATATTGTGGAGGCTGCTAGGAAAACAGTTCCTTGTCATTGGGAGGAAAGCCGCCACAAAATAGCGCCGTCTACTTATTCCTTCGAGTCAAGCTCTGGCGCCCGGCCGCCAATTTGTGCTTCGAGCTGATTTTCATGAAAATTCTGCAACAGTTTCGGTGCCTGGTCACGACCGTCCTGCGGGTCTCTTGGCGACACTTCGACACGATCGCTCTTTTCCTGATGATGATTTCGGTCTGTAACGTCGGGCTGAGCCTTTCGGATCAACCTATCGGCCGCGATGGCTTCAACAGCCTTGACGAGTCGTGGGAGGTCGATCTGATCTACAAGGCAAGCCAAGGAATCTGGTCGGGTCGCGATTTCATGTTTACCTACGGCCCTCTGTGGCAAGCCCTCGCCAGCGCACTGCCCCGTGCGGCTGGCTTGTCGGCCGGGTCCGTATTCAAACTTTTATATCTCTTCTCCTACTGGTCCTCTTTTGTCCTGGCGTTCCTGGCGGCGCGCCTCGTGTTATATCGCAGCGAGGCGTGGCAACGTGCCGTTTACCTCATCGCCCTGATAGTTTTCTGGCTCCCGGTTGACCCGCGCGTCGCTTTCGCCCTATTCAGTTTCGCAGCATTTCTGCGGCTGGTTGAGGACCTGCCCGTCCCTCAAGGGCGCCTTCTGTGGAGATGCCTGGCTTGCAGTCTTCTGCTGACAGCGTCCTATCTGCTGGCGATGGACGCCGGTGCACTGTCCACCACAGCGTTGGGCGTGATCGTTGTCTCCAATCTCTTGCTGAACTGGCGCACGCAGCAACTTGCCCGGACACTCTGGTTCGTTGCTGGGACAGCGGCCTTCACGTCGCTCTGGATTCTGGCCGTTAACACCTGGGCTGGAGGTCCGCTGAACTTTCAGTTCTGGAGTTGGAGCCTTCAGATGACGTCCGCTTACCGTTGGCTGATGCCTTCTCCGCTGGTGCCGGAAGCCGCCCTCCGTCTGGCATGCACAGTCGGAATCGCCGCGGTCATTTTCACTGCCGCATGGTTCACTCGCGACGCTAAGTCGGAAAGTGTGACCATGCGCCCGCTCTTTCTCACGGCTGGCCTAGTATTTAGCTGTATCGCCTTACAAAAGGGTGTTGTTCGATCCGGGTGGGGCCAAATTAGCCAGTCCGTGCTTCCCCTTATAGCACTGTCTGGGATGATCCTCATCGGCTATCGGAAAGCAACTCGGCTGTACCTATCGCGGGTCACGCTGTTGACTGCGGTTGCGCTGACGTTGTTGTTCAGCGGACCGGCCAACCTATTTGATTTCAGCAGCATCTTAGGGCGAATGCTCTGGACTCCACCACCATATCCAGCGTGTCCGCCGGGCACTTATTATCTGGATCAGGCGTGCTTTCTCTCGAAGGAGTACGAAACCTACGGCCTGCCGAGCGCTTATATCCGGCAGCACTCCGCGCCCTCGGATTCGATCCTCGTGTACCCGTATCAGAATGTCTTTGGGCTGCTCTCTCGCCGTCGTGTAAGCGCAGGTGTCCTGCAAAACTACGCCATCGGAGGTGCGAGATTGACCGACTTACAGATCTCCACGCTTGAGCGCGAACGGCCGCCCCTCGGGATCTATTGTGCAGATGGTATCGTGAGTTGGCCTGTTGATGAAATCTCTAATTTCCAGCGGACAGCGCCAGTCTGGCTATACCTGCAGAGTCACTATACTTCCGAGGCTGAGCCCGCGAGCGGGGTCGTCGTTCTCCGCCGCGACGAAGCCCGCGCCGGCAGGATGCAGCGTACGCATCATGAACTCTGGCGGCGCGCCGCCAGCCAGTCGGGTAGCGTGTCGGTCACAATTGATCCGTCGCGGTGGTTGCCCGCGCGGGCCGATTTTCTACATCTCAAGCTGCGACAAGAGTATTCGCCGCTCTGGAAGATCTCCAAGCCGTCGGGTCTATTTGTGACGTTACAGTTTGCGGATGGAAGTTCGAAAGCGGCGCGACTCTCGGTCGATCCTGGCGGCTCGGGGGAGGTCTGGATCTATCCGTGGGAAGAGCTCAATTTGAAAAACTACTTCGGGCCTGATGCCAATCGATGGAAGCCGGACGGGAGACCTCTTCCCGCAGTGCAGTCACTGCAAATCCGTGCGACACCATATGACGTCCTCTCCGTAATGCCGAGATCGCTAGACATCGATCTGGTGGAGGGGATCGAACTGAGTCTGAAGAATAAGTGATGATTGTGGACAACTTAGCATACGAGCTGGTAGCGCCGCCTTAGGCACTATCATTGAGACGTCCGTTTGAATGCTGTCCGGCAAAAGATCGCTGCCACAAGTCGATTGACCGTTCGCCGCGGCCTGCGCCGATCACTGCCACTTTCCCACAACGGGGACACCGTTTGGGGCGCCGAATACCGCCGACACGGCGGTGCCGTTTCCTGAGAGGTCGAATAGCCAATTTCCGCCTCGGAAGGTCCCAACCTTCGCACGACCGTCTCCATTCCAGTCGCCGACAACCGGGATGTCGCCTGCCTGGCCGACATAGAAGAAGCGATCACCGGAATCCCATTGGAAAGTTCCGTTGTAGTCGATTACACACAAGCCATCGCGGAACACGCCGCCCTTGGTCCGACCATCTCCGTTCCAATCTCCCAATAGCGGCTTGTCGCCGGCCTGACCGATATAGAAGAAGCGATCGCCGGAATCCCACTGGAAGTTTCCGTTGTAATCGATCACCCAGAGACCATCTCGAAACACGCCGGCCTTGGTCCGGCCGTCTCCGTTCCAGTCTCCGACAATCGGAACGTCTCCACCCTGCCCCAGGTAGAAGAAGTGGTCACCGGAATCCCATATGAAATTCCCGTTGTAGTCGATCACCCACAAACCGGCACGGAAGATGCCGGCTTTCGTACGGCCATCGCCGTTCCAGTCTGCCACCACCGGTATATCCCCGGCTTGACCCAGGTAAAAGTAGCGGTCGCCGGAGTCCCAGATGCCGTTCCCGTTGTAGTCGATCACCCACAAACCGGCGCGAAAGATGCCGCCTTTCATCGGGCCGTCACCGTTCCAGTCTCCGGTTACCGGAATGTCACCCGCTTCTCCCAATGACATCTGCCGGTCGATGGCCGGACCTTCCCAAAAGCGGCTGCCATTCATGTCCATTTGCCAGACACCATTCAGGAATGTGCCTGGCATCGCGAACTTGGTGGTCGTGTTGGACACGATCGTCACGAATCCGTCGTACGGACCCGCGCTCTTCGTCTCTATCGTCCCCGATGTCGTAGGGAAGTTGCTGGAACTTGTCATACCTGCCGCCGCGACATACCCGTTCGTCCTCAGACCCACGGTTTGTACCCGGTCGTCCCCAGAGCCTCCCAGATATGTCGAAAACAGGAGGCTGCCGGCGGAATTGAGGTTGGCAAGGAAACCGTCAAAGCTCCCGCCGAAACCGGCCTGGAAGGCGAGTTGTTGCGGGAAATTCGTCGAGCCGGTATAGCCGCCCACCCAGATAGACCCCAGCGGATCCACGACCACCGAGGTCGCAGAATCAGAACCGGAACCGCCGAGTAGTGTCGAAAAGACTGCCCCCGAGCCGTCGGCGCGCAACTTTGTTACGAACGCATCGTAGTCACCGCGCGCGCTCGCGGGCATGGCCGCTGGGAAGTTCTGCGACATTGTGGTGCCCGCGATCACGAGCGCCCCGGTGGAATCGAGGCTGATCGCGTTTGCATAGTCGGCGCCGCCGCCGCCCCAGTAGGTGAGGAAATTCCACGCGCTTCCGGACGGGTTCAAGCAGCCCACTAGTGCGTCCTGGCCGCCGATCAGAGAAGGTTGAACGGCGTTGCGCACAGGCACGTTGGAAGAAGTCGTCGAGCCGGCCACGCACACCGTGGCGTCCGTGCGGACCGCGACTCCATTCAAGGCGTCGAAGCCGTAACCCCCAACCAGCGTTGAGAATATCAGCGCCGGAGCGCTCAGATTTAGTTTGGCGACGAATCCGTCGCTTCCACCCGTAAACGATCGCTGGGGCGCGCCGGAAGTAGTGACGAACGAGACAGAACTCGTGGAGCCGGCAACGTACACGTTCAAGGCCGCATCCAGTGCAACTGCATATGCCACCGTGTTCTCGCTACCCAGCAGCGTCGAATAGAGCAGCCGCCCCGAACTCGAGATCTTGGCAACGAACGCAACAGGTGCTGCCATCACCGCCGACTGAAGTGCATTGGCGCTGACTGGAAAATTCGCCGCTCCGGCGGCGCCTACCACATACGCGTTGCCTGCTGCGTCGATTGTCAGCCCGTTTGCACAGTCATTTCCGCTGCTGCCCAGGATGGTAACCCATTGGATCGACGAGAGATCCGCCGAGAGACGCGCCACAAAGGCGCTGCGAGTCATCGCCGACCGCGCCCCTGAAACCGGAAAGTTCGTCGAGGCAGTCTGTCCTGCCAGGTAGACACTCCCGGCGGTGTCGACTGCCAAGCCATTCACCGCATCGTACCCAGAACCACCTAAGTAAGTCGAAGTGACCAACGGGTCGATGACTAGCGGCCGCTGCTGGTCGTATCGCCCTAAGCGCAAGGTGGCGACCGGCCCATCGATCTGATAAGAAGCGTCCACTACTATCCGGCCTGTGCCGGCCGATTGAAACGCCACCGGACGACGATAACGAATCTCGCCGTGGGCATTGTGCACGACCAGTTCTCCTTCCGGCGACACCGCAAGGCCGCGGATGCCGTCGAAGCGCAAACGAATTTGGGTAGCGTCAGCCATTGGCTTCAAATGAAACTCGTAACGGAACGCGATCCCCGACGCAAGCCAGACAAAGTCGATACCAGGATATACATCCTCCGAGCGCACACGACCGACGTGGGGAATCTCCAGTTCTGATGGGTCGCTACCGCGATAGATGCGGGTAACCGACGGCAGTTTTCCCTCCCCGACGATACCCCGGGCGTGCCCGCCTTCGAGCTCGAGGCGTACGACATCGGCGGAGTCCTCATAAGGAAGTTGCATTGTAGTAACGCCACCACAGTCCAGCACCAGCGTATAGCCTTGTGAGCGGCCCTGGAAGCAGACCCCAGCCGGAAGCTGCCCTTGATTGGGCTCGAACCATGCCGGCAGTTTCGAGAGAGTCCCGGACGCTCCCGCGCCGGTGGCGGAGTTCACTAAAGCTAGTGTCAGAAGGCAAATCGCAGCAGAATTAATTGCGACCCGTGTAGCGCGGTAAGGTTTCACATAGGGAATATCGGCTGGCGGTCGACGAAGCTTTAGCCGTCCCGCAAACCGCTAGCTGGTGGTTGATGCAGTCTTCGCCGGGTCAGGTTCGTGATCGCAAAATTGTGCCGGCGTGAAGCGGACTTCCTCGTGTGGCGGCCGGACCCTTGGCCGGGTCTTGTGGCGAGTCCACTTCTTCTTCCACTTTTCCTCGAAACGGTGGTGATTCATCTCGAAGATACGGTCGTACTCTTTGTTCGTCAGCTTTGAAAAAGAGCCTTGGCCAAAATGATGCACGAAACAGTCCTCAGCGACGCAGATGCGGAATCCGCGCTGCAACACCGCCGCAGCCAGATCGTCATCTTCAAACATCCCGATCTTGTAGCCTTCATCGAGCCCGCCAATCTCCTGCAGGAGGTCGCGCCGCATCAAACCGCAGAATAGCGGGGCAACAGCAACATCGAGAACGGCGCCGCGATTTTCGCGAGCGATGCGCATCGCGAAACGCCGCATGCCGGCTTCATCCGCATAGTCCACATTGATCTTCGCTTCGTTACCAGCGAAATTGGTCACGGGGCAAATCAGCCCGATGGATCGATCGAGGATCACATGCCGCAGCAGATAGGCAAGCCAGCCGGGAGAGACCAATGCGTCTGCATTCAGGAAGACCACGTAATCGCCGGAAGCCAGCGCGGCTGCCGCATTGTTTCCGCCGGCGAACCCCCGGTTGCCAACGTTTCTCACCACACGGATGCGACTGTCTCTGTTGCCGAAGCTTTCGGCGATCGATGCGCTCTCGTCCGTGGAGTCGTTGTCAACGACGATGATCTCGATGCCGGGATAAGATGTGTACGCGCAAAGCGCACGTAGGCAGTGCCCGATAAAATCCGCACTATTGTAGGTGACGATCAGAATCGATACTTTGGGGAAGCAATCTGAGATGGCCTTGTCCAAATCGGCAACGCGCGAAGGCCAACTGTTGGTTCGCGCAAACTCGATTCGCCGCGCCTTCAACCCCGGGTCCGATTCGGCGACCGCTATATCCAGTTGGGTGGCAAACTCCTCGCTGCCACGGGCCAGATAGACTAAATCGCTCCAGGCACGCAGTTCGCTCATGTCTGTCGCTACGACGGGCTTGCCTTGGGACAGATACTCGTAGAGCTTGACCGGATCGGTGGCATGCGTTACCTGGTTCAAGAGGAACGGAATGATGCAGACATCGAATCCGGCCAGCAGGGATGGCATCTGTTCGTAGGGGCGGGATCCCAAGAGCCGCACATTGGGAAGCGATTGCAGCGCCGAAGTATCCCGACTGAATACCTGGCCGGCAAGTACAAACGAATAGTCGGGGCGAGACTTGGCTACCTCATATACGAGGTCCAGATCGATCCAGTCTGCAATCGCCCCGAAGTAACCGACTATCGGACGGCGTATGCCCGAGAGTTCCGGTAATGGCTCCGCAGTCCGAAAGAACTCGAAGTCCGCGCCATTCCGGATCAGCACCGCCTCCCGGCCGCGGTCGGCGAATTTCTCGTGCAGTCTGGCCGCGGTCACGGCCAGTACATCACACTCTTCGGCCAGGGGCACTTCCTCAGTACGATTGAAGTTGCCAAGATTTTCAAAAGTATCCCAGTCGTCCATGCAGTCGTATACGATAACGCTGGACGGCTCGCGCCGCAGGTTCAGCGCCAGCCGCCTCCAGAACGGCAATTGGACGATAATCGCAGTCTCGGCTACCGCCCAGTCGCGATACAGAAGTTCCAGGCTGGCGTGAAAATCGCGGGCGGCGTCGTCGGTCAGGGTGCCAAGGTAGAGGTCACATTGCGGCGCGCGTACATGGACGTCCCAGATGTTTTCGCGCACCTGAAGCATGTGATAAGGTTCGGTAGAGTTCGGTGGGAGTACGCGGTTGGCGCTCACCCAGAAAACCCGGTGGCCATTCCGCGCGAACTGAGCCGCTAGTTGCTGAGGGCGCTGAAAGCGGAAATCGAAGTCGATGATGGCAAGAATGATCACGTCGTACCGGTAGGGCGGTAGTTGATGGGCGGTGATCGCCGAGTGGCCTGAGGTGGACTCTTCAGCCGGGCCCTCCGGCGGTGGGGCCGGAAGGTAGTCCTGCAATCGCGGGAAACGGAGTTCGAAGTCCTCGAGGGGCCGGCGCGGGCCGAAAAGCAAACGCCTGCGTCCTCGCCATCCCTCACGTACGGTCATCACATACGCCTGCCGGACGGCGAGCATGATCTTCCATGCGCGCTGACTGCGGAAAGTTTCAAGATTATTGGCCAGGACCTCGGAATAACGCGCGGCCGCGGCGTACACCGCCGCAACCCAGGCCTTGGCCTCGGCTGCCGAGCGGCGCGTATGCTCGATTTCCGCATTGCTCGCGAGCAATCCTCGCTCCACACCCGCCAGAGCAGACGCCGTTTGCTGCAATTGTTCCTCGAGCGCAGCCCGGCGTTCCATGAGTTGGGTATGTTGCACTTCGCGCGCCGCAATGATTTCCCTGAGCGATGCGATTTCGGCCGAGAGTCTGGAGACTGCGGTCTTCCCTTCGTGGGAGGAGGCTTCAGTTTGTGCAGTCAGTTCTCGCGATTTCCGTAGCTCCGCTTCCGTTGCGATGCTTAGCGAGAGGGCATCGGAAAGAGCGGCCGTCAATTCGGCAACCGTGGTGGCGTGTATTGCCGCCGGCGTGTCCCGTTTGGCGCCACCAGCGGCCACCGTGCCCACACCCGCCACGGTGTAGCACGCCTGCTCAGGACTGATTAGGGGCGAAGCGTGGCTTTCAAGCACGATCTTGCGAAGGTCGTCAGTGATTCCCGGCAAATTGCGGATGAATGACGTCGTCCAGTCTCTTCCCAAATATGACTGGCCCTCGTAACTCAACCCGGCTGCCTCGAAGGCCTCACGGAAGTCGATCAGTGGTGATTCTTTGCCAAAGGGCCAATTTCCCCCTGCCGCGTTCCGCACCCGAGAAATCCAGTACCAATAGCAATTCCGATTAGGCGCCAGGCAGATCACATACTTCTTACTGCGGCTTCCCATGCCGCGTAGCAGCTGGCCTTGGCGTTCCACCGTGTAATGTTCCACAACACCAGCGTTGAAGACCAGGTCGTATTCCGGTTGTCCGTCGGAAAAGGCGTCGCCTAGCGAAAACCTGGCCTCCAGACCGGCGGACTGGAAGACACGCCGTGCTGCTTCCAGGGCCGCGGGAGAAAAATCCATCAGATCGACTTGATACCGTCCTGAGCGTGCAAGCGCGAGGCTTTGCCAGCCGGCGCCGCATCCTGCCTCCAATACGCGTCCGCCTTCGGGCAGTAAGCGATCGATATAGCTCCGGAACTCTTCCCCGAATTTTGCTACCTCCGGCGGTTCTTCCTGATCGAGCGATTGGTAATACTCCGTCCACTTTCGTTGCTCGGTGGCAGCAGCGTCCCAGTGCGTCTTAGTCGCGAGATAATCCGGGGATGCGTACAACGCCAGAATCTGTTCGCGGTTCGAGACAGGGGGATCCGGCAGAATCCTGGCCAGGTGGATCCGCCGGAAGCGTCCGATGCGCGGCGGAAATGATTCGTCTCTGAATTGCGACCGGTGTGCGGGCTCGAGCGGCCATTCGTTAAAAGGAACGATGATCGCGTAGAGCAGACGGCAAGAGGCCAGGTGCTCCGCAGCCAATTCCAGCGGTTGACTGAAGTGCGCCAGCCGCTCCGAGGCAATAATTACATCGAATTCGCGTGGAATGTGCCCCTGAGGGGACGGCAGGAACTCTAGTTCGGGATAGTTGGCACGTGCCCGGTCAGTCGCCACCGCAGCAAAATCCAACCCGGAAATCCGGACGTCCGGAAAAATGCGAGAGATCTCGCTGGCGCCTTCGCCAAAACCGCAGCCCCAATGCAACAAGGTCGGCTTAGTGGTGAGGAGGTAAAGCCGTTCGGCTTCCGGCAAGGCACTAATGGCGAGTTGCATAATCGCGCCGGCCTGCTCACGGCGGCAGTTGGATGTCCGCTCCTCGCTGAAATACACGTCCCATGTTTGAGTGGCGGTAACTGGAGATCCATCTGGCATGCAAAACGTAACCTTGGTTGGCGCGGTATATCACAGTGGGCAGTAATTTGGACTTGCCGAACGCCCGAAGCCTTTTTTTAAACACTCATTATACCCGTAAGCGTCACCGTAACAACTGCCGTCACGGCCAGGCATACCGAATGTGAACCGCATAAGTGCCGTCGGGGCGTGTCCGGTGCGGAGAGTCAGTTCCGGCCTTCCGTTTGCCTGCAGCGCCCTTGTCCCCGTCTGTCTTACCGCCCAAGCGTCCTACTCAAATACTCGACGATCGCCTTCACGTCCCCCTCCGATGCTTGAGCCCCTCGAGACACCATATTCTGCACCACCGCGCTCCAACCAGCGGCGTCCATGCGCTGGCTGGTCACCACCTCCACTGCGTGACAACCCGTGCCGCAGGTCTTATCGACCAACGCCTTGGCCCCGCCCGGAGGCAGGACGGCGGGGGCAAAGGCGCCGACCTTCGGGAGGCCGCGGCGGGCGGCGGCCGCGGTCTCAACCGCCTTCGACACCGCCGCGGGTAGAGGCTTGCGGGCCACATCGGGTAGTGCAAACGCCACCAGCGTATTACTGACCGGTCCTCCAAAAAATGCGCCACCGCCCGCCGCCATCAGCGCGACATACTGGCGGCCGTCGCGGCCCAGGTACGTCAGTGGGCTGGTGTGCCCGTTGGCCTCGAGCTTCGTCTCCCACAGAACTTTTCCGGCCTTCGAATCGAAAGCGCGAAAGCGGGCGTCGATCGTGGCGCCGATGAAGACCAGACCGCCGGCCGTGGCGATGCTGCCACCCAATCCGAGCGTGCCCGTATCGCGCACGCCGATCGCCTCCAGCGCTTCGATTCGCCCGAGCGGTTTGCGCCACGCAATGTCGCCCGACGCAAGGTCCACCGCGATCATTTCTCCGAACGGCGGATTCTGACAGGGGATGTGGGTGTCGCGATTCCAGAAGCGCGCGTACGGCCCATAGGCCGATGTCCGCACGTACTCGGCGCCACGCTTCTCCATATGCCCCCACTGGCCGATGTGCATCACGTTGACGAACAGCAAACCTAGCGAAGGGTCTACGGATACGCCGCCCCAATTCCCTCCGCCAAGAGTGCTCGGAAAAAAGAGGGCGTTGCCTTCGAGCGGCAGCGGCGTATAGGGCGCGCCGGCCTTCATCTGGTTGGTTTCGAATAGCTCCTTACAGAAACTGGCGTGTTCGGGCGACCGGTCATACAGATCTTCCATGCGAAACGTGTTCCTGCCCAACGGCGGGGGCTTCAACGGAAACGGCTGCGTCGCCGAGGTCACTTCGCCAGGTATCGCGGTCTGCGGCACGGCGCGCTCTTCCATACCGTACACAGGCTCCCCGGTGACACGGTCGAATACGAACAACAAACCCATCTTCGTAATCTGCGCTACGGCCGGAATCACACGCCCGTCGCGGCGGATGTCGAACAACGCCGGCGGCGCGGCCAGATCGTAGTCCCACAAGTCGTGATGCACCAGTTGGCGATGCCACTTCTTCGCGCCGGTGCGTGCGTCGAGCGCTACCAGCGAGTTCCCATAAAGCCCGTCTCCCACGCGATCCTTGCCGTAGAAGTCGGAGGTGGGAGAGCCCAGCGGCACGTACACGATCCCGCGCTTCAAATCGACGGTGAGGAAGCCCCACGTGTTCGTGCCGGAGCGATTTTTCCAGGCGTCGGGAGGCCAGGTCTCCGACCCCGGCTCGCCGGGTCGCGGAACGGTGTGGAACGTCCACAGGAGCTTGCCGCTGCGGGCGTCCCAGCCGCGTATGTCGCCGTAGGCGCCCGCAGTGGGCGAACCCTCGCCGTTGCTGCTACCCGTGATGACGATATCGCCGAACACCGCGGGTGGCGATTGCAACACGAACCTCGCATCGTTCAAATCGCCGAGGACGCCCTTCAACAGATCGACCCGGCCCTCGTTGCCGAAGCCCGGCGCGGGCTTTCCGGTCGTGACGTCGAGCGCCAGCAGGTAGCGGCCGTTGCCCGTAAACACGCGCGAGTGGAGTCCGCCAGACCCCGGCCAATAAGCCAGGCCGCGTAGGGCGACAGGCGACGCCTCGTGCTTCCAGAGCAACTCGCCGGTCTCTGGCACCAGCGCATACACGCCATCCGGAGCGTTTACATACATGACGCCGCCGATGACCACTGGCACGGCTTCCGACCCCGGTTTGCCGGTGCGGAAAGTCCACGCCGGCTGCAGGCGTTCCACGTTGCCGGTATTGATCTGCCGCAGGGAGGAGTACCGCATCGCGCCCGGATCGTTTCCGAACGAAGGCCAATCGGTCTGGGCGAAAGCGCAGCTGCTAAGCAGCAGCAGCGCTGTATGTCGAGTCACCTCACCACTCTAAACGAAAATCGTTGCTCCTGGCGAGATACAATCATCCCTGACACGGAGTTGAAAATGCGATTAGCTTTCGCGACGACATTTTGCGCCGCCACCCTATTTGGCCAGGGCGCGGGCGGCGTACAGTTCCACGACTGGACGGCGCCGGGCCCCGCTCGGAAGCCCGCCATCGCGTGCGGAGAACTGCGCAGCCTCACAACGTTCGATCTCTCGGTGATCGGCGCAAGCGTGATCCAGGCTTCCGCAACCGCTCCGGAACACTGCCGGGTAAGTCTGATGGTTCCGCCCGAAATCAACATCGAGGTGAACCTGCCAACGGCATGGAACGGCCGTCTCTATATGTTCGGAAATGGGGGCTGGGCGGGAGAATCGTTTGAAGCCGCGGGACGTGCGGGGAACCGGGCGCGTGGCCTGAAGGCCGGCTTCGTGACAGCGGCGACCGACACGGGACATTCGGCCTCATCCGAACCAGGTGCCAGTTTCGCGCTCAACCGCCAGAAGCTGCTCGATTTCGGATTCCGGTCCATGCACGTGACGGCCGAAGCCGCGAAAATGATGTTGCGCACGTATTACGGAGCGGGCCCCACGAAATCGTACTACGAAGGCTGCTCGCAGGGCGGCCGGCAAGGGCTCATCCTGGCGCAGCGGTTTCCGAAAGACTTCGACGGAATCATCGTGGGCGCCCCCGCCCTGAATCAAACCGGGACGCATCTGGCGCGGGCGTATTGGATGAAGGGGCTGGAGACCAATCCGTTTCCGGCGTCGAAACTGGGGCTTCTGGCGAACCGGGTCTACGAGCAGTGCGATGCAAAAGACGGATTGAAGGACGGGCTGATCGACGATCCGCGACAATGCAATTTCAATCCCGCTCGCGATCTGCCGAACTGTGCCGAAGGAACGGATCAGGCCGACTGCTTCACGAAAGATCAGATCAAAGCGGTGGAGCGGATATACGGCGATGTGATGAGCCAGGGAAAGCGGTTTTTTCCGGGCTGGCCGGTGGGCGCCGAAGTCGTGGGGCCGAACGGACAGAGCGGCTGGATCGGGCAGCAGATCAATGGGCCGAACGGTGCCGGCGCATGGACATCGTATGGAGCGAACTTTCTGCGCTTCGTGGCGCCGGGAGCGAAAGCGGGAAGTCTCGATTTTGATCCGATTGCGCTTTTCAGGCAGTTCGACATCGACAAGGATCCCGTGCGCATGGACGAGTTGCACCAGATTCTGGACGCGACGGACACGGATCTCTCCGCATTCCGGGAGCGGGGCGGAAAGATGATGATGTATTTCGGATGGGCCGATCCCCAGCTCAACGCGAGAATGGGCGTGGAGTATTACGAACAAGCGGTAGAAAAAATGGGCGCGTCCACCAACGAGTTTTTCAGGCTGTTCATGGTTCCCGGAATGTTCCATTGCGGTGGAGGAGTGGGCACGAGCCAGTTCGACCCGGCGACGCCGGTGGTGAACTGGGTAGAGGCAGGCAAAGCCCCGGAGCGGATCGAAGCGGCTCGCGTAGTAGCGGGCAAGACTGTGCGAACCAGGCCGCTGTGTGCCTATCCGCTGGTAGCGCGGTACAAGGGCAACGGGAGCACAGACGAAGCGCCAAATTTCTCCTGCGTGAAACCCTGACCGCGTCGCTGCGGGATCGCACACGGAATTTGGTAACCTTTTCGTCGCCGCGCAGTATAACAGTCGATGGCTGCAATCCTGCGTGATTTCCGGTATTCCCTGCGTACCCTGCGTAAGTCGCCCGTCTTTCTGGCCGTAGCTGTGCTTTCGCTGGCGTTGGGGATCGGTGCCAATACGGCGATTTTCACACTCATCTATCAGCTCATCCTGCAGCCGCTTCCGGTGAGAGATCCGGAGCAACTCGTGATGCTGGCCGGACGCGGTAAACATTATGGCGGCAACAACGGGCCGGATCGAATCTCTTACCCGATGTATCAGGAAATCCGCGACAAAAACCAGGTCTTCAGCGGCATGTTCTGCACGTATCCGAGTACCGTGAGTGCATCGTTCCAGGGCTCCACGGAACTAATCGGAGCCGACTTTGTCTCGGGCAATTACTTTCCCGTCCTCGGAATTGGAGCGGCGGCAGGCCGGGTGTTCACCGCTTCCGACGATTTGATTCAGGGCGGGCATCCGCTGGCCGTGTTGAGCTACGGCTATTGGCGGGCGCGTTTCGGAGCGGACCCGGGCATCGTCGGAAAGGAGATTGTGGTCAATGGCCGCTCTCTGACGATTATCGGCGTGAGCCCGGCGGGATTTGACGGAGTGGAGCCTGGCCGCGCGCCGCAGATCCGCATTCCGGTCACCATGAAAGACGATCTGCCACGCTCCGATTTCGGCCGTTTGAACGCCAACCGTTTCCGCTGGGTGGAGGTCTTCGGCCGTCTCAAAGCGGGGATGACTCTCGAGAAAGCACAAGCAGGACTGCAGCCTCTGTTCCACCAGATCCTGAACCGCGAAGTAACGGAGAAGCCCTTCGCCAAGGCATCGCCCTTCGTCAAACAGGAGTTCTTGAAGATGTGGATGGAGGCGATGCCCGGATCGAAAGGCCGCTCAAATCTGCGCAAGGACTACTCGAAACCGCTCTTCGCGCTGATGGGCATCGTCAGCCTGGTGCTTCTGATTGCATGTTCGAATCTGGCGAACCTGTTGATCGCGCGCGCCTCGGCCCGCCAGAAGGAGATCGCAGTCCGCCTGGCGTTGGGCGCGGGGCGCGGCAGCCTCATCCGCCAACTGCTCTTGGAGAGTCTCGCGCTGGCGGCGGCAGGCGGGTCTCTGGGCGTCGGCCTGGCGGTGATGATCGATCGCGCGTTAATCGCTTATCTGCCCTCCGGACACACTCCGCTCTCGTTATCCAGCACGCCGGATTGGACCGTGCTCGGGTTCACCTTCGCGATCTCGCTGATCGCCGGTGCGGGCTTCGGATTGGTCCCGGCTCTGCAATCCACGCGGCCGAAACTCGCAACCACATTGAAGGACCAGGCCGGCGCCGTAATCCGCGGCGGCTCCGCCGGATTGCGCAAGGGCCTGGTGGTGGTGCAGGTGTCGCTGTCCTTGCTGTTGCTGATCGGGGCAGGGCTGTTCCTGCAGAGCCTGAAAAACCTGAAGACACTGAATCCCGGCTTCGAGGTCCGGAATCTGCTCGCCTTCGATATCGACCCCACGATGAATCGCTACGATCCCAAGTGGACTGCGGACTATTACCGCCGCCTGCACGAACGGCTAAACGCCTTGCCCGGTGTGGAGTCGCATGCCTTTGCAGTAATCCCCTTGTTGGAGAATAATGAGTGGGACAACTGGGTCACAATCGAAGGATACTCGGCCAAGCAGGATGAGCGCCCCGATCCGCACATGCAATTCTGCAGCCCGGGTTTTTTCAAGACGCTGAAGATCCCCGTGATGCTGGGCCGCGACTTTAACGAGCGCGATATTCTCGGCGCTCCTAAAGTCGGAATTGTGAACCAGAAATTCGTCAAACGATATTTTGGAGACGCCAACCCCCTGGGGCGGCATATCGGCATGGGTATCGACCCTGGAACAAAGACCGATATCGAAATCGTTGGCGTTGCGGGCGACACGAAATACGAAAGTATGCGCGACGAGATCCCCTACGAACTCTACCTCCCCTCTGAGCAGCAGCGGTTTCAAAACGGAGTCACGGTCTACGTGCGGGCCGCAGGCGACCCGGCGCACATGTTCAATGCGCTGCGCCCCGAGGTCCGGGCCG
>Ga0163163_10001471_pt1 | contig 19928 bp, 10 predicted proteins | sample S65metaG_FD_119766 | JGI IMG/M metagenome (GOLD analysis project Ga0163163, IMG submission 119766) | Switchgrass rhizosphere microbial communities from Kellogg Biological Station, Michigan, USA - S6-5 metaG | ecosystem: Host-associated > Plants > Roots > Rhizosphere > Soil | place: USA... | reverse complement strand
CTGAACTCATTCCGAACGTAGGCTCTTAACCGGATTTGCCATCGCCGCCTTGATTGCCTGAAAGCTTACTGTCAATATTGTTATCGCCAGCGCACCGAAGGCTGCAACAGCAAATATCCACCAGCTGATACTGGTTCGATACTCATATTTATCAAGCCATTTATGCAAATAGTACCATGCAACGGGAATGGCTGTCACACAGGAAATAATCACCAGCAATAAAAAATCCTTCGACAACATTCCCCAAAGATTGAAGACAGAAGCACCCAACACCTTTCTTACTCCAATTTCTTTTGTACGTTGTTCTGCTACAAACGATGCCAATCCAAACAAGCCAAGACAAGAAATAAATATTGCAAGCACAGCAAAAACAGACGCAAGTTTCCCAATCCTTTCTTCATCCTCAAACTTTTTGGCGTATTCCTGGTCAGTAAATTGATAGTCGAATGGACTTCCGGGATTCACCCGTTTGAATACCTGTTCAATTTTCGTCAAAGCCTGTCGTACCGGCACCGTTGGTTTGATACGCATTGAGATTACGTTTGCCCAACCATACTCAACAAAAAATATTGTGGGTTTGATCGGCGTATAAGGTGACTCCATCACCATATCCTTCACGACACCAACCACAGGATGATCCTTGTCGTTCCAATGAATTGTTTCACCTACTATATTTTTCAGTCCTGTGAGCTTCACGGCCGATTCGTTCAGGATGAGTGCTCCGGAGTCAGCAAAATCCCTTGAAAAATCTCTTCCTTCCTTAATCGTCCATTTTATGGTTGGTCCAAAATCATGTGTACATGCAACGGTCCCAAACAAAGGAACAGAGTTTGGATCCTTGCCCTTCCAATTGAATCCAATCTGGTTCGACCACACACCCGTAGAAGGGCTGCTTGATTCTGCCATATTTTCCAAAACACCCGTATTCATCAGTTCCTGCCTGATTTCGTTGTAGTGCCCAAAGAGTTCAGGTGTATTCATGAAAACCGTGATGAGGCCTTCTCTTGTATACCCAACCGGCCTGTCTTTAGCATGCTGAACCTGGCGGAAAACGATGATGGTGCCAATGATGAGTGCGATAGATACCGTGAACTGCACCACCACCAATATTTTTCTTGGCAGCGAAGAATAACGGCCAACCTTAAACGTACCCTTCAGCACCTTTACAGGATCAAATCCGGACAAATAGAATGCAGGGTAGCTGCCTGACACCAGCCCCGTGAGAATCGTAAAGCCAACGATCAATATCCAGAAGAAAGGATACTGCCATGGAAAATGAATTTCTTTGCTCGCTACCTGGTTGAACCAGGGCAAGGCCAACAAAACAAGAATTAATGAGAAAACCAGGGCCATCAGAGATACCATGATGGATTCACTGAGAAACTGGCCAATGAGTTGTTGCCTCAATGAGCCAACAGTTTTCCTGATACCCACTTCCTTCGCTCTTTTCTCAGAACGCGCTGTACTCAGATTCATGAAATTGATGCAGGCCAACAGTAATACAAACACGCCGATGATTCCAAACAGCCATACGAATTCTATGCGTCCTTCGCCAGTCCAATTACCGTTCTTGAATTGATTTCTCAGATGCCAGTTGTCCATGGCCAACATCGTCGTCTCCTCTTTTCCATCCTTGTCCATTCCATGATCCTTTGGAATACCCTTGATTTTGGCTATGGTTTTGTTGAAGTCAGCCTTGTCGTTTAACTGCACAAAAAGTTGGAAGGAATGATTCCCCCATTGTGTGTGGGCTTCTTTCACCCATTGCTCAATTACTTCATATTTTGCCCATGGAACAAATAGTGCTACGTCATTGAAAGTTGTGTTTCGGGGAAAATCCGCATACACACCCGCCACTTTAAAGTCAGTTCGGTTGTCAATTTTAACGGTCTGGTTCATTGGGTCTGCATTACCAAATAACGCTTTTGCCAATGATTCACTCAACAGTATCGAAGAGGGATCCGACATTGCGTCTGCCTTTCCCTTCAACATTTTTGCGCCGAGCATAATTGGCAAATCCCTTTCAGCCCATAAACCATTTTTCTTGATTTTCTTTTCACCTACAGCCACAATGTGCTCAAAGTCCCAGGAAGAGAGACTTACATACTTAAAGTCATCACCATGTTTATTTCTGAGTTCATCGCCCATGGGAACAGCCACTGCCGGACCTGTTCCAGTATTACCATTAAAAGTTTGTGTAGTCATCACCTGCGCAATGCGATGGTGATTGGCGAAATAATTATTATAGGTTAGCTCATCCCAGATCCACAATCCAATCAACATCGCCACACCCAGACCCACTGCCAGTCCGAGAATATTAATGGTGCTGTACCCGATGCTTTTCTTCAGATTCCTGAATGCGACTTTGATGTAGTTACGTATCATGGTGTTTTACTTTGCGATTGTGGATCTAACTTATTTCATTGTCACATACACCCTACCACTCCCAGCATTCGCATATACTCTGCCGCCGCCGCCGTTCAATTGACCCACGATTGAATGCTCGTCCGTATCACCACTGAATTTATCCAACCTGTCAACCTTTACTCTTTCGCCATGCAAATCCAGGTTCATGCCCTTGTCTTTAGGCAGTGTAAGATCAATGCTGCCTGAAGAGTTTGTGATCCTGATGCTCTTGTCCACGCGAACCAATTCCACGTCAATATTTCCGCCGCTGGTAGATGTTTCGAGATTTCCTGCAATGTCTTTTAAGTCAATATTTCCACCTGAGGTATGTGCAGAAAGGTCGCCGTCAATTTCAGAACCATGTACGCTGCCACCGCTGGTGTTGGCATCGATTGTGCCTTTCAGCTTTTCGAGACGAAGTGAACCGCCTGAAGTACCCAAACGAAGATTTCCACTGCAATTTTCTGCCTCAATGCTACCACCACTCGTATTCAGGTCAATATTATCTTTCGAATCTCTCAACGTGATACTGCCGCCAGATGTTCTTCCTTTTACTTTACCAGTCAGCCCCTCAACATGCAGACTGCCACCGCTGGTCGTAAAGTCCTGTGTGCCATTCAGTGATTTCAACGAAATGCTGCCACCGCTGGTTGACAAAATAGTAGACACGTTTTGCGGAACGTAAATCTTGAAGGAGATGTTCAAAGAGCGACGCCAGTCATCGTTGTCCCTGTTTTTGCGCTTAGCCTTTGCTGTAAGTTTGCCATCCTTGGCGTCAATTGTCAGATCATAGTCTTCGTCCAGACGCTTTTTGATTTCATCTTTGGAAATATTGTTCCAGTTATTGCCATTGCCCGTAATGTAAACGTCAATACGTGCTTCCTGGCCACCACTAACAGAAATGCTGCCGCCAGAAGTGGATGCTTCCACGTTCTTAATAACTGCTGATGATAGCGATTTGGTCATGTAAGGTTCCTTGTCATTTTGAGCCTTCACAAAAAGAACCAAACCCAGGAGAATTAAAGAAACTGCTGCTTTTTTCATGATTATGTTATTGAAATGGATTTTGAAGTATAAAGACTTAACGATATCTAAAATGTTGCAAGAGGCTAAGAAGTAAAAATTAAAAAGTCAAAAGTTAGACGGTCTCGACCTATGCCGCTTTTGAATTCTCCAATGCCCATGCCATTGTTCAATCCCTTTATTGACAGGCAATTCAAACCCGAACTCCCGGAACAGGTGTTCATTATCGGACGGTCTCCGTCCACTTCCGAACCTCTCAAGGTCCGGGTTCTTAGTTCTTATTCGTTTCTCAGCGACTTGACCGGATTAGCCAGTGCCGCCTTGATGGCCTGGAAGCCAATCGTAAGCAGGGCGATGATCGCAGAAAGGATGCCCGCAGCCACAAATAACCACCACGGAATATTTGTGCGATATGCGAAATCATTCAGCCAATTGTGCATTGAGTACCATGCCACAGGGAAAGCCACCAACGCTGCCACTCCAACAAGTTTGAGGAAATCCTTCGAGAGTAGTTGCACAATCGATGGTACGTTTGCACCCAGCACTTTCCGGATTCCAATCTCCTTCACGCGCTGCGTGATCGCAAAAGCCGACAATCCAAACAATCCAAGGCAGGCAATCAGGATGGCGATTGAAGCAAAAATCGTAAACAAGGTACCCTGCCTTTGTTCTGACGTATAAAGGCGGTTAAAATTTTCATCCAGGAACGTAGATTGATAAGGCGTTTCGGGCAGAAACCTCTTCCACACATTCTCAATATGTGAAAGTGCACCCTGAATATTATTTCCGGCAATCTTAATAGAGATTCGATTGTAATTATTCTGATTGACGGGCAGCACCATCACCATTGGCACAATTTTCTGGTGAAGCGATTCAAAATGAAAATCGTGAAACACGCCAACCAGCTTGCCATTTCTTCCACCATAACCGAAGTTCTTTCCAATCGCACTTTCACTGTTCTTCAGGCCTAATGCTTCTACCGCTGCCTCATTGATGAGGAAGTTTGAAGTATCTGTGCCGAATTCGCGCGAGAAAGCCCTGCCCGCAGCCATCTTGATGTTGAAAGTTTTGATAAAATCCTGATCGGTAGCCAGGTATTTGATATCCACGTTCGCTGGCGTAAGTGAATCGCCACGATCGATGGAAGATCCCATCGCATCCAGCAGGCGTCCTGTTGGAATCCTGGAAGAGCGTGCTACGTCTTTAATAGATGCGTTCGAAAGCAATTCATTTCTGAATGCCTCATATCGGTCGGTCAGTGCACTTGTATAGGCCATTGTGACGATATGATCGCGATCGTAGCCGAGGTTTTTCTTTTGCATATATCGCATTTGCAGAAATACGATACCTGTGCTAATGATGAGTATAATGGAGATGGCAAATTGCGCAGTTACCAAGACCTTGCGGAAAGATATGTTGCCACTTCCGGCCTTGAACAAACCTTTTAGTACAACAACAGGCCTGAATGATGACATAAATACTGCCGGATATATACCTGACAGTATTCCCACAACAACGGGTATTAGCACCAATGCAAGAATAAACTTCCAACTAATCAATGCGGAAATGGATAATTCCTGGCCAGACACCTTATTCAATGTGGGAAGGAGCAGGAATGTAAGTCCAATAGCCAGCAACATGGCCGTAAAGGAGATGAGTACAGACTCGCTCAGGAATTGCATGATCAATTCCTTTCGTTCAGCACCCACCACCTTGCGAATGCCAATTTCTCTCGCACGCAAGGCCGACCTTGCCGTGGAGAGGTTCATATAATTAATGCATGCAATCAAAAGAATGAATAGGGCAATTGCAGTAAAAATGTATACGCGTTTGATATCACCATTCTCTTCGGCTTCGTAGTCCAGGTGCGAACGAAGGTGAATATCCGTCAACTTTTGAAGGTGCAAGTCGGTTCCCTGTGAAGGTTTGGATTTGCCATAATAACCGGTAGGCATTTGCCTGTCCAGAAACGCAGGAAATTGCGCTTCCATATTTTTTGCGGCTGCCTCATCAGGTAATACGAAATAAGTGAGGAATGAATTATTACCCCAGTTGGTTCTGAGGTTTTCCTCGCCGTATACCGCAGAATCCCTCAGTGTATTAAAGGCGATCAATAACTCAGGATGAATATGCGAATTTGCGGGGAAAGCCTTAAACACGCCAGAGATCTTGCAGTTGAATTGATTGTCCATCTTCACCTGCTTATTGATCGGATCCTCATTACCAAAATATTTTTTTGCAAGCTCCTCAGTCAACATCACAGAGAAGGGATCTACAAGGGCTTTCTGGGGATTACCTTTCACCACCTTCACATCGAAAACATCAAAAAGATGTTCGTCGGCAAAATAGGAGTTGCTTTCATTGAAAATCTTGTCGCCATAACGCATACCAATGTTACCGTTCGGCAACAGAATGGTCATTTTTTCAATCTGCTTGAAATCATTTTTCAGCAGGGGGCCAAATGGAGGCGCAACGGTACTGAGTTTGAGCGAAACTTCCTTCGTTTCTGTGTTGCGGAAAGTGCGTGTTACGCGATAGATATTATCGGCCTGTTTGTTATATCTGTCAAAGCTCAGCTCATTCACGATGTAAGCCAGGATGAGCAGGCAACAGGTGAGCCCCACCGTCAATCCAAAGAGATTGATGAAGGAAATGAATTTATACTTGCGCAAATTGCGCAATGCGATTAGGAGATAGTTCTTAATCATAATCTATGGTTTGCGGTTGGCGAATGACAGTTGGCGGTACTGTCAACCGCCAACCGTCAACTGTCAACCTATTCTGTTCTTAAACTTTTAACCGGATTCATAAGTGCCGCGCCAATCGCTTTAAAACTAACCGTAATCAAGGCGATAGCCAGCGCCAGCACACCCGCAATCACAAACACCCACACACCAATATTTACGCGATATGCAAAATCCTGTAACCACCTGGACGTTGCCCACCATGCCAATGGGATGGCAAATACCAATGAGATGGTAACCAGCTTCAGAAAATCCTTCGACAACATTGTCACTATATTTCCAACACTCGCGCCCAGCACTTTCCTGATGCCAATCTCTTTAATACGTTGTTCAGCAGCATATGTTACAAGGCCAAACAGCCCCAGGCAGGCAATAAAAATCGCCAATGCGGCGAAATTCACGAATATCCTGCCGATCCGTACTTCACCATTATATATATTGTTGAAATCGTCATCCATAAAAGAATACTTGAACGGCATGCCCGGTGCCATAGCCTTCCACTTTCCTTCAATTTGGCTAACGAGTGATTGAATGTTCTTCGTTTCAACTTTGAAAGCCATTCCGCTCCGCTGCTCACGTAATTTCAACGCCATGGGGCTCACTTGTTCCCGAAGAGAATTGAAGTTAAAGTCCTTCACAACACCTATAATATGATATGGAAACATCCGCTTGTCGGGAAAATTATCCATCGAGTACAAATCCTTTCCTATTGCATCACGGAATCCCAATAACCTCGCTGCCGATTCATTAATAATTATTGCGTTGGAATCCGTGGGCATGTCTTTGGAGAAATTTCTACCCTGCGCCATTTGCATTCCCAGTGTAGGTATGTATCCTTCATCAATTTGCCATATCTGCATGGAGGCGGCATGTTTGTCGTCGGGTACTGCTTCCGGGTAAAGTGCATTGTCCGTTCTCCAGTTGTTTGTGGGCAGGAAGGCCGTCATGGTTGAACTTTTTACGCCTGTAAGTCCGCGCACTTCCTGCATGAATGACCTGGCCTGGTTGCCCAAAGGATCTGTATCATACAATACCAAAACCTGGTCACGATTGAATCCAAGATTTTTCGTACGGATATAATTGATCTGTTTGTATATCACCGCGGTGCCCACAATTAGAAATATGGAAATGGCGAACTGGAATACAACCAGGCTGCTTCTCAACCAACCACTTTTGAATCCCTTGGCCAGTTTTCCTTTCAATACCTGGATGGGCTGAAATGAGGACAGGTAGAATGCCGGATAACTTCCTGCAAGGAAGCCCACTACCAATACCAGCGTTATTAAAGCAGGCAGAACCCACGAGTTGGTGAGCAGGGAAATACTCATTTCCTTTCCAGCGAGCTGATTAAAATATGGAAGTAACAAAACAGCGATTCCCAACGCCAAAACCAATGCGATACAACTAATGAGCATAGATTCTGTAAGGAATTGCCAAACCAGGTTTTTTCTCAGTGAGCCCAATACTTTTCTCACGCCTACTTCCTTTGCACGATTGGAAGAACGCGCCGTAGACAAGTTCATAAAATTTATGCAGGCAATGATTAGTATGAAGGCGGCAACTGCCGAAAAAATATAGACATACTGAATACTGCCATTAGCGTCCAACTCTGCAGTTTTGTTTGAATACAGGTGAATTTTACTCAAAGGCATGAGCAGGTGCTCGTCCCTGTTACCGCTTTTCTTGAAATCCTCCATAGACACGCCAAGCAATTGCTTTGCTTGTGGACCAATGTAACGGTCATTCAACTCAGCCAGCTTTTCTTCGAGCTTTTTCGGATCTGCACCCGGCTTCAGCACAATGTAAGTATTGAGGTTATTGCTTACCCAGTTTCCCAGTTCCCATGGCGCGATGGATCCATTCAGTGATATGAAAAAATCGTAACGGAAATGTGACTGTTTCGGAATATCCTTGATCACGCCTGTCACTTTCAGGTTTGACGTGTCGTTGATGATGAGCTTTTGGCCCACTACGCCGCGCGTGGTGTTAAAATATTTTTTGGCCATGGTCTCGGTAATCACCACACATTTTGGATCTACAAGTGCAGTTTTGGGATCACCTTCAATCATCGGAAATGTAAATACATCAAAGATGGTTGAGTCAACATACAGCACCATGCCTTCCATGATGTTTTGATCTCCTTTCTTCACGAGCATACCGCCATAATTGCGCATGCGAACGTATTGCTCAACCTGGGGATAGTCTCTTTTTATGGCAGGCCCCATGGGCTCCGGGCTCACTGCCAAAACGAAATGCGTGCCACCAAAAATGATGTCATTGTCGATCCTGTAAATTCTGTCGAGCTTTGCATTGTACTTGTCATAGTTCAACTCGTCCATTACAAAGAAGAGGATCAGCAGGCAGGTGGTGAGGCCTGTAGCCAAACCAATAATATTAATGGTTGTGAAACCTTTGTTCTTCCAAAGATTTCGAATAGCCACCTTGATGAAATTGCGGATCATAACATAAGTTTTATAGTTCCGGGCTTAATCTGAACTAAGAACCAGGAACTATTAGGTTATTCATTCCTCAATGACTTCACAGGGTTGGCAAGTGCAGCCTTTAAAGACTGGTATGAAACGGTAGCGCCGGCAATCAAGATGATCAGCACCAGCGGCACCAGGAAAAACCACCATCCAATCTCGATGTGGAAGGCGTAATCATTCAACCAGTTTTTCAGCAAATACCAGGCAACAGGAATGGCTACCAATCCCGCTAAAATCACCAGTTTCAGGTAATCTTTGGTAATAAGTGAAACTACCTGGAAGATAGACGCACCTAACACCTTTCGAATACTGAGTTCTTTCGCACGTTTGGCGACTGTAAACAATGAGAGCCCGAATAAGCCCAGGCATGCTACAACAATAGCCAGTGCCGTAAATAGCAGGAGAACAGTGGAGAAAAGCCTGTCATTCCTGTATTGCGCATCATACCTTTCATCGAGGAAATTGTAAGTAAACGGACTTCCCGGGAATCTAGCCATCCAGGCTTTCTTTACAAAAGAAAGCAGCTGAGGCATGTTGGATGTATGAACCTTTATAGAAAAGTTGGACAATTCGTTTTCCACGCCAAGATAGAATACGATGGGATCGTAATCGTGCTGAAGAGATTCCTGGTGATAATCTTTCATTACACCAATTACGGTTCCTATAGAGTTTCCGTTGTGCAACTCTTTGCCCAACATATCTTCATTCCTGCTCAAGCCAAATACCTTAACGGCAGTTTCGTTTACAATAACATTGTACCGTGTGGCCTCATCTGTGGCTTTGGGATCGTTGTCAAATGCACGTCCGGCCACTATTTTCAATCCATAGGCGTTGATGAACTGGTTGTCAATGCCAAAGACCCGGCAGCGCTTTTCGGCGAGCGAGGTCCCCATTCTGAAGCCCGTAGAACCACCCACTTCACCTCCAGGAACCGAAGTGGAGGCTGTCACAGATTTGATATCCGGATGAGATTTGAAATCATCAATCAGGGATTGAATCGAAATAATTTTAGTGCTATCCATAAACACCGATTGGTTGAGCACCAGGGTTTGCTGAATATCCACACCCAGGTCACGGCTGCTCATATAGCGCAATTGCTGGTAAAATCCAATAGCCCCGGCAATGAGTACGATAGCTGCAGAGAATTGAATGACGACGAGTGACCTTCTTAGTAATTGTTTATTTGTTCCAACACCCGAAAAGCCTGGCGCTGACTTTAGCGTTTGTATGGGTTTAAAAGAAGACATCACAAATGCCGGGTAGAAGCCAGCCAGTATAGTTCCGGTAATGAATATGGCTCCAATCATCAGCCAGAATTGAGTTCCCATCCACCTCAGGTCACCAACCTGTTGTTGAACCAGCGAGGCAAAGGGTGTGAGTATTAAACTGAATAAGCTGACGCCAATGATGATCGACAGCAAATTGATAATAACAGATTCAGTCATAAACTGCTTGACCAGCTGAAAGCGGTTCGCGCCAATCACTTTTCTAACACCCACTTCCTTCGATCGGTCAAGCGCACGCGCCGTGGCCAGGTTTACATAGTTGATCCATGCAATGAACAATATGAAGAGTGCTGCAATTCCCAAATAATTCAAATAGGTCAGATTTCCGTTTCCTTCCAGTTCATAGTCATAGTTAGACCGAAGGTGTATGTCCTTGATGGGCTGTAATTGCAAACTCAGCTGGTATCCATCGCTCTTCATACTTTTTCCAACATACCTTTCAATCATGGGAGGCAGCTTAGCTTCCAACGCATGTACATTCGTCCCGGGCTTCAACAATACATAAGTGTAAAAATCACTCCAACCCCAACTACCATCTGCGTCACCTCCGTTAACTTTCACCATTTGAATATACTTTTGGAAATTCAGCAACACGTTAAATTTAAGATGTGAATTCGCCGGCAGATCCTTGAGTACGGCACGCACGGTCCACCTCTCGTCCATATATTCCAGCTGTTTGCCAATGGGGTCGGCATCACCAAAATATTTCTTCGCTGCTGACTCCGTAAGGACAGCATCATTCAATTGGGCCAAACCCGTTTCACCATTGCCCGACTTAAATGGAAAAGAAAATATTTTGAATATTGCTGGGTCAACAAAATAAAGTGTGCCAGCCTCAAGGATTGCGTTGTCACCATTGCGCATCACTCCATACCGCTTTCTGAATCGCACCGTTTGTTCAATCTCCGGGAAATTTGACTTTAAAGCCCCCGCAACCGCAGGATACGTAAATGCAAAGGTTTGAACTTTTCCATCCTTTTCCTTAACGGTCATGGGTACCCGAAAAATGCGGTCTTTTGCCGTCAGGAATTCATCATAACTATGTTGGAAGCGGATATAGTTAACGATAACCAGGAAGGCGGTTACCCCAATTATCAATCCGGCGATATTTAATATCGAGAACCCTTTGTTGCGCCAAAGGTTTCTGAATGCAACTTTAATATAGCTTCTGAACATGGCCAGCTGTTTAATTTTTATTTATGGCGCGACCCGCCTTGGCGGGTCGCGCCAAATACATTATTCAGATCTCAAACTCCTCACAGGATTCTGTAACCCCGCTCTAATCGCCTGGAAACTCACAGTTGCTAAGGCAATCAGCATCGCCATTGACCCGGACAGGATAAACACCCACCAATGAATCGGCGTACGATAGGGGAACTCCTTTAACCAGGCGCTCATACCCCACCATGCGACTGGCGTTGCAATCAAAATGGACACGAGCACCAACTTCAGAAAATCCTTTGACAACAAGGACGCGATGCCGGTTACAGTTGCACCCAGCACCTTACGAACCGCAATTTCCTTGATCCTGTTTTCGGCCATATAAGTAGCAAGTCCGAAAAGGCCGAGGCAGGAAATGAAAACGGTGAGTCCGGCAAAAAGTGCCGCAAGTGTTCCCGTCTTCTTCTCATCATTAAATTTCCTGGCGTACTCTTCATCCACGAAATTGTATTCAAACGGATACTCCGGATTGTATTTCTTGAAAATCGCTTCAGCTGCTTTCAGGTTTTCTGCTGTGGTATGCGCATGATTAAGTTTTATGTGCATCACATTGAACCATCCCTTGGCACCCATGATTACCATGGGCTTCATGGGCTGGTAGGGAGATTGAAGAATAAAATCCCTGATCACCCCAATCACAGTCCAGTTCTGGTCATTGTTTTTCAGCGTTTGCCCAATAGGCTGTTTGAAATTCATCGCTTTAACGGCAGATTCATTCAGGATCATTGCATTTGAATCCGTTGGGAATTGCGTGAGATTAAAATCCCTGCCGCTGACAAGTTTGAAGCCCGCCGTTTTCACAATTGATTCATCCGCGCAGTACATATCAAAATCGGTCTTATCATTGGGAGCCTTGCCAGGCCACTCAATTCCCCAGGTATCACTCCAGCCTTGCGTTACAGGAGCGCTCGTTTTTGTAACAGAGCTGGCGATACCATTACTCATCAATTCATTTTTCACCAGTTGATAATTCTTCTGCAGGTCGCCCGTAAGGAAATGATAAATCAAATCGTTTCGATCATAGCCCGACTCCCGTTTTTGTGCGTAGTCGATCTGTTGCTTAACAATAATTGTAGCGATGGTGAGCAGAATGGCAAAGCTGAATTGAACGATGACCAACAGTTTTCTTGGTGTTACCAGCGCCTTTACCGGTCGGAATGTTCCTTTCAATACTTTAACGGGTTGGAATGAACTCAGGTAAAACGCAGGATAACTACCTGCGAGGAGGCCCGTAAATAATACAAAACCGATTGCCCTCAGCCAGAATGGAACGCTGACCCAGTCAATGAACAATTTTTTCTCCGTGAGTTGGTTAAATGCGGGAAGGCTCAGAATTACAAAGAGCAATGAGATAATTCCTGCAATGAGTGAAATCAATATTGATTCTCCAATAAACTGGCCAATTAATGAACCTTTGTTCGCACCAACGGTTTTGCGGATGCCCACTTCCTTTGCACGCTTCTCACTCCTTGCTGTGCTAAGGTTCATGAAATTGATACAGGCGATGAGTAAGATGAATGCAGCGATCACGCCAAACAGCCTTACAAAAACGATCCTTCCTCCCTCCTCTACTCCTTTTTCAAAACTTGAATAAAGGCGCCATTTTTTCATGGGGTAAAGAAACATGTCACCTTCTTTATCTTCCGGATCATATTTTCTCCTCAAGTCCTTCACTTTAGGTGCGATAGAAGCCAGCGTAGTATTTGGTTTCAAAAGAACATAGGTTCGCGTGGAATTATTCCCCCAATTGGTTTCGTTGTCAAAGGCCCAGGAACGCCGGTAAGCCCATGGCAACAAATACTCAAATTTGAAGCGCGTATTGTCAGGGAGATCTTTTAAGATTCCGGTTACGGTAAAATTGTCTTTGTTGTCGATCTTGATCACCTTGCCCATCGCATTTTCATCGCCGAAAAGGCTTTTTGCAAGCTTTTCAGTCAGCACGATGCTATGTATATCGTTCAGGCAGGTTTTTGGATCACCTTGTAACAACGGAAAGCTGAACATCTGGAGGAAACCGGAGTCAACGATATTCCCCGATTTTGTAATTCTTTTCTCCCCTACTGTAAACAGGTAGCTGCTGGGCCAATTCACACGTACAGTTCTCTCAACTTCAGGAAAATCTTTTTGTACAGCCGCAGCCATTGCCGTGGGCGTGGTGTTCCAGCATTGTAATTTTCCACTGAATACCGCACGGTTCCAACCCTCATAGATACGGTCCCGCTTTTCATGAAATTGATCATAGCTCAATTCGCTCTGTATCCAAAGCAGGATCAGAATGGCACTCGCCATACCTACAGCCAGACCAACGATATTGATGAGTGAAAAGGCCTTGTTCTTAACAAGATTTCTTACGGCGATCTTTAAAAAATTGCGCACCATAAAAATTCAAAATTCAAAAGTCAAAATTCAAAAATCATTGGCGCGACCCGCCTTGGCGGGTCGCGCCATATACATAACTTTTTAATTATTCAGATCTTAAACTCTTCACGGGACTCGTCAACGCCGCCTTAATGGCCTGAAAACTGATCGTCAACAAAGCAATGATCAGCACACCCAGCGCAGAAAGCGCGAAGACCCATGGATTAATATCAATCCTGTATACGAAATCCTGCAACCACACGTGCATTGCCCACCATGCAAATGGAAATGCAATCACTGACGCCACCACCACGAGCTTTAAAAAGTCTTTGGACAGCATCTGGATGATTTGTGACACAGATGCACCCAATACCTTCCGGATACTGATCTCCCTGATCCTTTGTTGCGTGGCATATGTGGCCAACCCAAGCAATCCAATGCAGGCAATAAATATGGCCATGATTGAAAAAGCCGTAAACACTTTCCTGGTTGTTTGTTCTGCATTATACTGTTCAGCTAACTGTTGGTCCAGGAATTGAAAATGAAATGGCTTTTCCTTTACAAATTTCTTCCACACATTTTCCATGGCATTCAATCCGGCACCAAATTCGGTGGCCTGAAGTCTTACGGCGGTATTTGGTGGCGGAAAAGGAAATCTGCCCTTGTTGATGAACACCAGTGGTGCGATCTGCTGGTGTAATGATTGGAAATGAAAATCTTTCACTACGCCAACGATCGTATACATTAATGGCGTTCCTTCCCTGCTCATGAACTGCTCATCTTTGGTGGTGAGTTGCGCGCCGATAGGATCCTTGAGTCCAAGGTCAGCAACTGCCTTTTCATTCAACACCAGCGCCAGTGAATCTGATCCGAATTCCTTTGAAAAAAACCTTCCCTTTGTCAATTCCAGGTTAAGGCTTGATCCGTATTCTTCATCTATAATCACGCCCCGGCCCGTCATGGGTTCCTTGCCACCGGGTATTGAAAAACTCACGCCAAAGAAATTCGGTTGTCCCGGCATTGCTGTAGTGCCTGAAACGTTTTCAACACCTCTCACTTTTTTCAATTCATCCCTGAACGCATTCCATTGTTTATCCAGCAGATCTGTGCGCTCAATCACCACGATGTGATCTTTTTTGAAGCCAAGCTTTTCGCCAAGTACATATTGCAATTGCTTGTTTACAATCAAGGTGGACACGATGAGAAATACAGAGATCGCAAATTGAAAAATAACGAGTCCATTTCGCAGTACAAGACCCCTGTGATTGGAGGTGAACTTGCCTTTCAAAACCGTAATCGGCTTAAACGATGACAACACAAATGCCGGATAAATGCCGGCCACAAGCCCAACGAAAAGCGCAAACGCAGGCATGAACAACACTTCGGGGTAATGAAAGAAATCGGCAATTGCTAATGATTTATTCGCCAGCTTGTCAAAGAAGGGGAGGATGAGCCATATTAATCCGATCGCAAGAACCAAACTGAAAAAGCTAATCATCAACGACTCAAATAAAAATTGCCTGATCAACGAGCCCTTTTCAGATCCAAAGGTTTTACGAATGCCCACTTCTTTTGCGCGCTCCACAGATCTGGCGGTTGAAAGATTTACGAAATTGATGCATGCCAGTGCAAGAATAAATATGGCGATGACGCTGAATACATAGATTACTTTGATGCTTCCATTTGGCCTCAATTCCGCCTCAAGATTAGAAGTAAGGTGAATTTTTGTAATTGGCTGCAGGTAATAGTGATATCCATTTCCTGCGGCCTGGAATTGTTTGAATGGCACGCCAAAATTCTGCTCTACTGGCCCGGCCACATATTTTTCAATGAATGCCGGAAATTTTGCTTCCAGTTTCACCGGGTCTGCGGAAGGCTTTAACAATAAATAGGTATTAGCCGAAAAGCTGATATAATTAGGTTGAATAGGACCAAAGGTGGTAGTGGAAACCAGTAAATCAAACAGCATATGCGACTGCTCCGGCCAATCCTTCATCACACCGCTCACAATCCAGGTATTGCCGCCATCCAGCTCCAGTACTTTGTTCATTGCTGCTGATGCAGATCCAAAATACTTTTTTGCCGTGGTTTCATTCAACACCACCGATTTTGGCTTGTTCAATACCTCAGCCGGATTGCCTTCTATAATATTTGCGCTGAAAACGCGGAAGAAATTGGAATCGGCAAAGAAAACACGCTTCTCCTCAAAAATCCGCTCGCCAATTCTAATGAAGGTGTTGCCGCCATTGGCGAAGACGCGTGTGCACTCCTGCACTTCGGGATATTCCTTTTGAATTCCCTCGCCAATGGAAGAAGGAATGATGGCGTAGGAACTGGCTCTACCAGGATATTTGCGTTCCAGCGCTATGCGGTAAATACGATCAGCCTTTTCATGAAATTTGTCGTAGCCCAGTTCACTCTTGATAAACTGGAGGATGAGCAGGCAAACGGCCATACCGGTAGCCAGGCCTAAAATATTAATCAGGGAATAAACCTTTCGCTTGAGAAGGTTTCTGATGGCGATTTTGAAGTAGTTGCGGAGCATATAACTGATTGTGGATTGTAGATTGTTCATTATAGATCATAGATTCTTGCAATCCGCCGCAATCCGCAATCCACAATCCACAATCTACAATCTTGACCTTATTCCGTTCTAATGCTCTTCACCGGATTAGCCAGTGCCGACTGCATTGACCGGTATCCGACGGTCAAAGCGGCAATAATAAATGTTACAAAGATGGCGATAAGGAAAATACCTGCGCCAATCGGAATCTGAAATTTGAAATCCTGCAGATACTTTTTCATGACCCACCATGCAATAGGTGCGGCTATTACAAATGCAATAATTAAAAGCTGTGAAAACTCTTTGCCAAACATCCAAAGGATATTTCCAACACCTGCACCCAATACTTTGCGCACACCAATTTCCTTCGTCTTTCTCAATGCCATGAATGAAACCAGTCCATACAAACCCAGGCAACCGATGAGGATCGCAATCAGCGCGAATCCTTCAATGAGCCTGAGCATGATAGTATCCAACTCATAAAACTTGCCTATTCTTTCGTCAAGAAACTCATAATTGTAGAGGTATTCGGGATAAGTTTCATTCCAGATCTTTTCTACAGCCGGCAGTAAGTTCCTGGCACTTTTCATATTGATCTTGATGGCGCAGTTACGGTAATTCTCCATATTGCATTTAATCACGATCGGATAGATATTTTCCCGGAATGAATAGTTGTGAAAATCTTTTACCACGCCCACAATCTGGGCGGTTTGATCGCCATTGATGGTCATGCTCTTTCCAACAACATCCTGGGCCTTAAGGGTGGGATATTTCTTCACGAAAGCCTCGTTGACCAAAAACTCGCGCGTGGTATCGGAGGGATATAAATTTCTTCCGGCTAACAATTCAATACCAAATGTGCTCAGGTATTTATCATCTGCGTCTTTTACATTAATACCCCAGTTCTCCTCTTTATCGCTATTATTATATTTTACGCCTGTCGTGTTATTGGAATTGGCAGCGGGTGGCTGGTAACACAATGATATTTTTTCCACCCCGGCCACTTCGGTTATTCTTGTGCGTAAGGTATTCATCTTCACCTTGTCATTCATGGGTATCGGGATAACCACGATAGCATTTCGGTCGAAACCGAGATCGGCTGTTTGAGCATACCTCATTTGACTGGCAATGACAATCGTTCCGATGATGAGCATTTGCGAGATCGCAAACTGCGTAACAACCAGTATCCTGCGAAGCGAAAAGCCACCAATATGTTTTTGTCCTAGCTTACCTTTTAATGCAATTACGGGCTGGAAGCGTGCGAGTACCAATCCCGGATAGGACCCGGAAAGGAAAACGACCAGTGCCAGCAACAAGGCAAGGAAAAATCCCAGCTCAACATCTCGAAGAATATTGATCGACATGCGGGATTCAAAAAGCCTATTTAAGAGTGGCAGTGTGAGTTCGGCAAGTCCATAGGCCAAAATCATGGCCACCATTGCGATGATAAACGTCTCTGCGATGAATTGCCAGAATAACTGTCGCGGCAAACTTCCCAGCACCTTGCGTACACCTACTTCCTTAGACCTATTCAAAGCTTGTGCGGTAGCGAGATTGACGAAGTTTACGCATGCCGTAACAATCAGGAAAATGCCCACAAAAGCAAGCGCCCACAAATATTTTTTGTCAGTATAGCCGTCGTAATCGTTATTGAAATGGATATCAGGAAGGGGCTGCAGCTTAAAGCGCCAAACATCCAGGTCATGGCCGGAATAATATTTTTTGACAGTACCAAGCAGCGCAGCCTCTACGCTGGCCGGACTAACGCCCGGCTTTAACCGAAGGAAACATTGCATTTCACTATTCACACCACCCCAGCTGCTGTCGCTCGCGAGCCACCTGCTGTACTGCCTAAGTGTATTGTAGGAAATATAAATCTCCTGGTTCCGATCTGTATTGGGAGGAATATCTTTCAGTACACCTGTAACCCTGAGATCAATTCGGTTATCGATTCTGATCATCTTTCCGATCGCAGGGTCCTTTCCAAAATATTTATTCGCAAGCTGTTCTGTAATGACCGCACTGTTCATTTCATTCAGTGCAGTTTTTTTATCGCCCTGGACAAGTGGAAAAGACATGATGTCGAAAAACTCCGGTTCTGCAAAAGCGATTCCGCTGCGTTCTTCGAATTTTTTCGAAATGGATCCTTCGTTGGGAATGCTAACCAATATACCACCGTCCTTTTTTACCCTGGCAACTTTTTCAGCAAAGGTGAAATCATTGCGAAATGCCTTTCCCAATGGGCTTGGAACACCTGGCGTATGTCCAACTTCCTCACCATGGAATTCGGTAACCAGTCGGTAAATCCGATCCTTGTATGGATGGAAATTGTCGAAGTTCAGGTGATAATTGACCAGCGTAAAAATGAGAATGCCGCAGGCGATACCCAGCGACAACCCCACTACGTTTATGGCTGCATAAGCCTTATGTCTGCGCAAATTGCGCCAAGCGATCTTCAGGTAATTTCTGATCATAACTTTCCCATTTCCCTGCTTTCGCAGTGATCTTCTTTTTCAATGTTGTTGTAGTGAACAGAAAGAAGAGTTCTTAAAAGATACGGCCAGCATCGCAATCTGCTTCACCGTTCGTCAAATTACGGATTAAACCAGGATGTTCTCAGTAACCGTCTGACCATCCAGCATACGAATAACACGATGGCTATAGCGTGCGTCATGTTCAGAGTGTGTTACCATCACAATGGTTGTACCCTGCTCATTGAGATCGGTAAGCAAAGTCATCACCTCATTACCATTGGAAGAGTCCAGGTTACCTGTAGGTTCGTCCGCCAGGATCAGCTTGGGTTTATTTACAACAGCCCTTGCTACCGCAACACGTTGTTGCTGACCACCGGATAGTTGTTGAGGATAGTGATTCCTCCTGTGCATGATCTGCATTTTATCGAGAACTTCTTCAACTCTTTTCTTTCTTTCTTCACCTTTCACGCCCAGGTAGATCAACGGGAGCTCTACGTTCTCGTACACAGTCAGTTCATCAATCAGGTTAAAACTCTGGAATACGAAGCCCAGATTCTTTTTGCGCAAGTCGGCTCTTTTCCTTTCGTTGAAATGAGCCACCTCAATGCCGTTGAATACAAAGCTACCGGCATCGGGATCGTCGAGAAGACCCAGGATGTTCAACAAAGTTGATTTACCGCAGCCGGAAGGTCCCATAACGGCGACGAATTCTCCTTCTTTAACTTCCATTGTCAATTTATTCAGCGCGACAGTTTCTACTTCTTCTGTGCGATAAATTTTCTCGAGGTCTTTAATCTTTATCATGTTATATTTTTTGAAGATAAATATGAATACTAATCTGAGCGCTTACATTAAATGAATGAAACAACCTGGTAAATGGGTGAGAACTCAAGCAGCTCCCTGGTTTCAATGTTTTTCTTTTGTTGTAATCCGCCTTCAGCCTCAACGGCGCAAGGCTCATTTTCAAAATGGGTTTTGGGATTGTAATGCCTCGCGTCTTCGTGAGAACTTACAGCTGCGCTTAATCCAAGCACCAGCAACACCGTGTATACAAGCCTTTTTTTCATACCCCATGTTTAATGGTGATCAATTCTTTATTCCTTACTTAAGACCAATTCTTGCATGGTTCCATAGTTCTCATAGCTTGAGGTAACCACTTTGTCGCCCGGCTTGAGTCCAGAGTACACTTCATAATAATCTGTGTTCTGGCGTCCGAGTTGAATGTCCTGGCGAAAAGCCGTTTTGCCATTGTCGGAAAGTTTGAAGATCCAGTTTCCTCCTGTCTGCTGATAAAATCCACCCTTTGCTAATAGTATCGCCTGTGTTTCGTCGCTCAGGGCCAGCAGGATCTGCAGCGTCTGACCGCG
>Ga0163163_10001470_pt1 | contig 19929 bp, 18 predicted proteins | sample S65metaG_FD_119766 | JGI IMG/M metagenome (GOLD analysis project Ga0163163, IMG submission 119766) | Switchgrass rhizosphere microbial communities from Kellogg Biological Station, Michigan, USA - S6-5 metaG | ecosystem: Host-associated > Plants > Roots > Rhizosphere > Soil | place: USA... | reverse complement strand
AATCCTCTATAACCATCCTGTGCCACCTGCGCAGGCGAAGCCAGCCTCTCTTCACGGTATCCAACAGTTTCATCCTGGCAGGCTTTGTGAAAGAAATCAGTATCTGTTGCACCCGGCAACAATGTGGTAATGGTAATGCCCGACTCTTTCAATTCATTTGCAAGGGCCGCTGAAAAAGAAATCACAAATGCCTTAGTTGCAGAATATATTGACAACAACGGAATCGGCGCGGTTCCCGCTTCTGAAGCAACTTGCAAAATTTTTCCCGCACCGGCCTCCAACATATCGCGCAAAAATAACTTTGTCATGGCCACTACTGTGGCCACATTCAGTTGAATAATATCGATGTCTCTTTGTAAAGGTGTGTCGGAAAAATTGCCCCATTGACCCTGCCCTGCATCATTGACCAGGACGTTCACGACCAATCCGCGCGCCTTCACTTCATTGTAAATTTCCTGCGCAGCAGTTGGCTTGAATAAATCCATCGTTAATGGAATGGCTTCTACATTGAAAAGCGAACTGAATTCATGTGCAACTTTTACCAGCCTCTCCTGGCTTCTCGCCACCAATATCAAATTATAGCCATCGACCGCGAAAAGTTTCGCAAGTTCATACCCAATGCCGCTTGTTGCGCCCGTGATCAGGGCATATTCTCCACGAATTCCGTGATATCTTTTTTCATTCTTCATTTCTGAGATTTTTCGTCATTAAAAGGATAATGTATCAAAGCGTGGGCCAGCCCGTGAAGTTTCCGCTACGGAATATTTTCCACGCTTAATTGGATTTCTCCTCAATTTCAATTTGTGATTTTCATCACCACTGCAGGCACGGGATTTTTGTCTCGTTCGTTTCCTAACCCAATTTTCAATTAACATTTAAAAACTCAGATTATGCCTAGACAAAATTCAGGTCGCCGTGGTTTTGGTGCCATGGCCCCCGAACAACGCAGACGGATCGCCAGAAGAGGCGGATTAGCTTCCCATGGCGGATATGACCGCGGCTATGAAGACGAATATGAAGATGACCGCGGACGTTCAAGGTACGGCTCGGAAGAAGATGAAGATGATTATGAATCCGGCCGTGGCCGAGGATACAATAGCAGGTATGAAGAGGACTATGATGAAGAACCAGAAGATGAGTATGACGATGAGTACGAAGATGAAAACGATGATGATGAAGAATATGGTGGCAGGCCTTACTCCCGCTACGAAGAGGAAGAAGATGAAGATGACGATGATGATTACAATCGAAGAAGCGGTCGATACGAAGACGAAGACTATGATGAAGAGCGGGGTTCGAGAGGCCGTTCCCGTCGCGGCTTTGGTGCCATGAGCCAGTCTCAGCGGGTGAGGATAGCAAGGATGGGTGGAAGAGCAAGCCATTCAGGAGACGATCGACGTAGCGGCTATGGTGGCAGTTCACGCAGCGAACGTGGTGGATCTCGAAGCCAATCGTCCGGCCGCTCACGCAGCAGGGGCGCTTCGCGTAGTGACTCCCGCCGCGGGTCTAACTATGATTCTCGTGGTGGTTCTCGCCGCGGATTTGCTGCAATGAGCAAGTCAGAACGTACGAGGATATCAGCCATGGGCGGCAGGGCCAGCCATTCAGGCGGAGGCTCACGCGGTGGCGGTCGGAGTTCGGGAAGACAGAGCTCATCCGGGCGCAGATCGTATAGGTAATTGACCTTTATTTAACCGGCGCGCGTGCGTACCAGACGCGCACGCACGCCTTTTTTTAAATTTTTGTTATGAAACAGAATCAGAAAAACAGACAACAGCCGCTCGGAGAATCAAAAAGTGGAGCTCGCCAGGAAAATCAACCAGCATCGGGGGAGCCTTCATTGCTCGAAAAATTCTTTATCAACCAGCTCAAGGACATTTATTACTGTGAAAAAAAAATCATTGATGCACTCCCTAAAATGGCAGCTGCAGCCACAACCGAGGAGCTGCAGGACGCCTTTGAACACCACCTGGAACAAACAAAAAAGCAGGTGAAACGGCTGGAAAAGGTTTTCATGCTGATTAAAAAAGAACCGGAATCTGAAAAGTGCGAAGCGATTGAAGGCATCATCAGGGAAGTAGAACAGATTATTCAAGAAACGAAAGAAGGTACAATGACTCGTGACGCGGCTCTAATCATTGCTGCTCAAAAGGTGGAACATTATGAAATTGCAACTTATGGCGGCCTGGTACAGCTCGCACTAACAATGCAGCTAGATCATTGTGCACATCTTTTAGATAAAACACTCGCAGAAGAGGAAGATACTGACACCAGTCTCACCGATATAGCAGAGGAGTTTGTAAATGTAAGCGCGGAACAGGAAAAACCTTACAGCTGGGAAGCCCATTCATTGAAAATGTACAGTTCAACACCAAGTTGATCCAAAAATTAGAAATCAAGCCATTGGTTAAAATTTACTATTTATAACCAAGGCTTGATTTGCTAATATATATCCCTGGACAAGGTTCCGGTTTTCTAACTATGCATACACTTCAATATTTCCCGTCCGCTTCACATAGTTGACCATATGCATGATCTCAATCTTTAAGACCCGCTTTTTGCTGGACTCAGGCTCGTGAGAAAAAACAAAGTTTCCGCTGTCGCTGCCTTCGCATGAACAGTGACCCGGCAAAAGCGTTGCCTTACCGAGGATCCTCACAAATCTTCCGCGGGCTTTGTTGATCAGTTTTAATACGCCAAATCTCTCAGCCTTTGCGACAGCTGCATCGCCTTCAACATTACACCAGATATGCCGTTGATTATCCAGCACACAGAATTCAACAATCACCGATTCACGCTTGTTTTGAGGTATGTCGTTGAATTTAAAAATACCCTGATGGGCTAAGGCAAGGGCTGATTTCAATCTCTTGCTGTCAATAGGGAATTGTTTCATACGCCGATGGTAGGTTTATTGTAAATTCTTTTCTGTATTTGATCGGATACACAAATGCTTCAAGCTTTGCCCATAATTTTTTGAGCCAGTTTTTGGCATGAACGAATGTCCTTTCCGTATAATCCGCCCTGGCCATTTTCACGTTCACCAATAAAATATTCGAAACATCGTGTTCCTTTTCAATGCCCAGAAAATTGTCAATCATTTTTTGATCTGTAACGATAGTAGCCATCCCTCTAACCTTGAGAGAAAAATGATGTCCTTTCCTGTAGAAAAGCAATTCGGCAGGAAAACCTGGTTCATCAGGAGGAATCAACCGTCCTGCCTTATTCATCAAAAACCAAATCATTCCATTTGGGTCTACTTTGATGGCGGAGATAATACAAGTTGGAAATTTAAAAGCGTTTTCGCTGACATTTGTAAACAGCGCGCTCTTGATCTCATCTATTTTTGTCCTTATAAAGTCAACATTTAATTCCGAAGGCAACATGGATCATTTTTAACATTATATTTCAAAGCGTGTACCTATTCCTGTCTTCATTACTGAAAATCCTATTCTCGTTGATTCTAAACGTTTTAATTTTTTTTGAACCCAATTGCCAAATTTCCAACTGAGGTTTTGCTCGCCAGTTTGTAGAATTATGTGGAAACTCTTGCGCATTCATTGCCTGTGCATATCCATGTACATGGAGGAGGGCCCCATCGCACTGGTATCAGTCGGTGATACGTTTCTTATACTGTTTTCTTCATTTTTTGATTTGCCAGTTTCATTACATGCTGTCGCAGCAAATATTGTCGCAAAGAAAAAAATGATTAGTGTTTTCATTCAGCTCTCTTCCCCACCCTGTTGAGGCAATTCCTCAAAACCTCGCGTACCTACCTGGTCGGAATCCTCTCTGGAAGCTGCTCCCGGTGAGCTTGTGGGCGATTTAGGAAGGGCGGAGGGAAGTTGGCACGCCATTTTGAATATGGTGTGTAGAACAATTTTAAAACACCATTTAGAAACTCATTTTATGAAACTAATAGAACCCAGGATTGAAGTTGCGGACGCGCTAACCCGTTCCGCAATTAAGGTTTGGCTGATTGGCGAAGTCGTCCAAAAATTTGAATTGGAAAAGGAAAGTCCCGATCTGGAATTGATCGAAGCCTGCAAAACTTGCGGATCAGTTTGTTTGCGTTCAGTAGGCATACTGTTAAAGGATGAAACCTTGGAAATCACATCCATTTTGATGCTTTCCGCCATGAAAATCGAAGAAATCATCAGACCCTACGATGATATTGAAGGAGAAGTGTTGAAATATTGGATAGGCACCTGTGTAAACTGCTGCCAGGTATTCCAGGAACACTGTGTCGCTGTATCATTAAATTAATGACGCGTGGCTATTGATTTTGACCGTCTTCAGGCAGTGGAACCGAAACCAGAAAGGTAGTTCCAAATCCCGGCTTGGAGTCTACTTCAATCTTAGCACGGTGACTTTGAAGTATATTAAGTGTTGCTGAAAGTCCAAACCCCAGCCCGCTTCGCTTGGTCGTAAAATAAGGGTCAAAAAGCCTTTTCAGATTTTCCTCCGTAATTCCGATACCGTTGTCTTTAATGCTTATTTGGCAATGATTCTCACTGATCTCAACGTCTATTTCCAATTTACCTTTTACTTCTTCCATCGCTTCAATTGCATTCGTAATAATATTTAGTATTGCAATTGAAAGTTGATTCTTGTCCGCAACGAGGTGAACTTCGTGTTCCGGATAGTTCAGCACCAATTCGATTTCCTTCAATGTAAGCCTGTCCTTTGCACCCTCAACAGCTTCGTTTACCACGTGCTGAATCGTTGTTCGCTCGTGCTTACCGAATTGCTCACCGGAAGAGAACATCAGTTGTGTAAGAATAGCATTGATCCGGTTGTTGTTCCGGATTATCATATCGAAATATTGCTGCTGAAAATCATAGTGATCCTCTTTCTTGAGCTGTTGAGACGCCAGGGACACATTGTTTAGCGGGTTTCGGATCTCATGAGCCAGGGTCTGAACCAACTTGCTGATTAAAGCCGTCTTCTCCATTTGGAGAATAGACTTTTCAGCCGTACGGAGTTGCGTAATATCATGAAGAATGCCCTGGATGAGCTGCTTTTCCCCGTACCCCGAACTTGTGACGATACTAAACAAACATATCCTTACCTGCCCCCCCTTGCAGACTAACTTGACCTCCCAGTTTCTTACCTCGCCAATACTCTTAAACTGCCTGAGCACTTTCTCACCTTCTTCGAACTCATCAACCAGGTCTGTTATCCTCATTCCTTTTAATTCATCCTCCGAATACTCGAGCAAACGGGTGGTTGCATTATTCACTGTTACAAGACGCAACTCATCATCCAACAGAAATATGGCGTCAATCGAATGTTCAAAAATGGACCTGTATTTCTGTTCATTTGTCCGAAGCTCCTTCAGGTGATGTGATTTTTCCAGCGCATACCTGATGCTCCGCTCAAGCTTTTCAGGATTCAGTTCGCTCTTAATGAGATAATCGGTGGCCCCGCTTCGCATAGACTCCATGTCGATCACGTGGTTTCCCTGGCCCGTGAGCATAATAATGGGTTCCATGCATTCCTGGGTAATACTTTCCTTCAACAAATCCAAACCAGTCTTGCCTCCAAGAAAATAATCGATGAAATAGAGATCGTATTTTTTTTCGCAGATAAACTGAAGGGCTTCCTTATAGTTATATGACCAGTCAATGGTCCACTTCTCAGAACCCGGAATGGCGCGCAGCGTCTCGGAGGTCAGAAAAAAATCGTCCTCGTCGTCCTCAATCACCAATATTTTTATACTTCTGCTTGCGCCGTACATGGGCAAAATTTAGCTCATAAATTCAAATAACATACCGATATGGGCCTGAGACCTCTATTTTGCCAAATGCTGCACTAATAAAAATTCTGTTTCAAAATTTCCCGTTCATTATGTTTGTAAGCCAGACGTTATGACAAAACAGCGGTTTATTATGACAGGCGAGTACGCAATTTGGGGAACCTATTCCCCCAAATTAAACTCAGCCTTCAAAGTTAATTCAAAGCTGAACAATTTCATAGATGCAAGGCAATAGCGTAATAAAACGGATTTTCACCTGGACTACACTTACGGTGGTTGCAGTTACCGCTATCTCCTTCCTTCGCATGCATTCTTTAGTCAAGGCATCAGAATCGGTGAACCATACAAATATGGTTAAAGAAAACCTGGGAAAACTGGGCTGGAATATGACCAGCGTGGAAAGCAATCAGCGAGGTTACCTGCTTACCAGGGACAGTTCATTTCTGAATTTAAGAGCCGCCTCAATCGTCGAGCTCGATCGCAACCTTACATTTTTAGATTCGCTGATTGCAGATAATCCCACACAGGTTGCGGCAGCCGAAAGGCTGCGAAAAAGGTTGTATGGCAGAATAGCTGCATTGGACGCCATGCTTGTCACAAATCCGCCAGTAATAGACTCCAGCCTGCGACAGAAGGCAATTGAAGGTAAAAGGCTAATGGATGGAATCCGGAAGGAAATTGGTGGGATGACCCTTGTTGAAAACCTCTTACTTGAATCCCGGACTCAGAATTTCAGACGGCAACTGATTATTGCTCCTGCCACAATTCTCATCCTAAGCTTGATTGCACTGATCATTCTGCTTTGGTCATTCCGGAGGCTTACGCGTGCCATCAACAACTCAGTCAATCTGCAGAACAGCCAACGACAGATGTCTGAAATGATTGCTCAAAAGAACAGGGAACTGCAAGCAAGCAATCAGGATATGGAAAAGCAGAACCGAAACCTGGAAAAAATGAATGAAGAACTTGAATCTTTTGCATACATCGCGGGGCATGACCTCCAGGAACCGTTAAGAAAAATTCAAATTTTTTCAAAGCGAATTGTGGAATCAAAGACGAGTCCATTGTCCGCAGAATCCGCACAGGATTTTGAAAGAATTGAAAGATCTGTCAAGCGGATGCAAAGACTCATCAATGACCTCTTATCTTATTCCAGGACATCCCGAGGCGAACAATATTTTCAACAAACGGATCTCAACTCCGTCATTGAACAGGTGAGAGAAGAACTGGCAGATAAGCTCGCAGCCCAGCATGCTTCACTCATTGTGGAAAAGCTTCCTACAGCCCTGGTCATCCCCTTCCAGATAAAGCAGCTCTTTACCAACCTGATTGAAAACTCGCTCAAATTTTCCAGGAAGGATGTGGATCCGATCATTCAAGTCAAATTCATCACCATTACAGGATCCAGCAACGAGTATGCTATTCCGTTAGGGAGTGGAAAATATTACCAAATATCAATCAGGGATAATGGAATCGGCTTCGAAGAAGAGTATTCCGAGAAAATTTTCGGTGTATTCCAAAGACTACATGGCCGGAAGGAATATGAGGGAACAGGAATCGGGCTTTCAATTGTGAAGAAAATTGCTGAAAACCACTTTGGCACCGTCATCGCCAGGGCCAGGCCTGGTGAGGGCGCTGAATTCATTTTATTCCTTCCGGCCGCCACCCACGACTAACCGGCGCCCCGGATTACGCGAAGCAAAATTGCAATCACTGCAATCACCAACAGAAGATGAATGAGTCCGCCAGCATGGTAACCGAGAAAACCAATTGCCCAAGCGATAATAAGAATTACTGCGATTAGATAAAGAATGTTTCCCATGATTCAAATTTTAATATTGATTAACCTTTGATTGAATCAAATAAAATAGGATGCCAATTTCTTTACTATGACAAATGATTTTTTCGGCGTTAGATCGGGGAAAATTGTCCTCACACTGCGGACTAACCGTAAAATTCCCGGATGGCATCGTCGAGATCTTCAACCACAAATGGTTTTGGCAGAAATTTTTGCGCGCCGCTTTGCCGGGCCTTAATTTGATTTGAAGCACTGTCCTGTGCACTGATCATAATAATTTTTACTGCGGGGAACTTTTCTGCCACATAATTGATCAGATCCAGTCCCATCCCGTCGGGGAGGAAATTGTCGAGAAAAAGGATATCGGGTTGCTGCCGCTTCAATTCCGCTTTCGCCTCATCAATCGTATTTGCGCACGCAACCGAAGTATCCTTGCGCCTGAGAATACTTCTTAATAGAAAGCAGATATCCAATTCGTCGTCTACAATCAATGTGTGATATGCAGGCTTTTCTTGCGTCATCCCTCGTTTTAGATGTACAAATTGCTACAAATACCCGGCCACCACTAACTAAATGGCTGCATAATTAAATTTCGGCGAAATTGGTCCCACATTCATTCTCAAACTATGGAAACAAAGCCTCACCTTCTATCCCTTCCTGCTCATCGCCCGCCATGCTGGTGAGCAAAATGCAGGCATTGGAATTAGCTTGAATCAGGTGATCAACCTCAGGATGCAATATGATCAGGTCCCCTCTTTCAAGGCGCACTTCGCCACCCTGCATTTCAACCTGTATGTTTCCTGCGAGTATCTCCGCCGTGAAGTATCTTTTGAGCTCTTTCCCCATCATGGCCCCTTCGTGAAGCGCGATCAATGTTACTGTAACCCGGTCGGATTTTGCAACAGTAACCGCATTGCGATCGCTGTCTTTCCAGGTTTCTTCACGCATGAGCTGGTCAAGCCATGAAGGCAGATTTACTATGAGTGCTGGGCTGTCAATGAAACGATCACCTGCAGGCCGCTGCGGAGTGGCTTCATTTTTCTTGATTGACATGATTGTTTTTTGGGAAAAGGCTGAAAAAATGATACCAGTTTAGATTGTGGATTGTGGTTGTCTACAATCAGGATAATATCCGCAGAATTAACTCCTCCTCCACACTCCACAACTCCGATTCCTCAATTTCAGCAAGCTTGTCGGCATTGAAGAGATATTGATCAAGCTTTCTTTGCTGGTACATTTCGAAGATTCTTGGATGGACATAATATTTCTTGCATACATTCGGCGTATTGCCCAAATGAGATGAAACAACTTTTAATGCTGAAACCACTTTTGATTTGGCTTCTGATTCGGTTTCAAAAGTACCCTGATCCCTCAGCGCTTCAATGGCACGGACCGAACCCGCCCAGGTTCTGAAATCCTTTGCGGTATAATTTCCTCCGCTGATTTTTTTGATATAGTCATTCACCATACCCGAGTCAATTGTTTTCCTGGAGCCGTCTTCATCGTAGTACTGGAACAATTCTTTTCCCGGAATGTCTTTGCACTTCTGTACAATACTCGCAAGTTTTTTATTCTTAATGCTGATGGTATGACGAATGCCTTTCTTACCCTTAAATTGAAAAGCAAGTGTGTGCCCCTTGATATTTACATGCCGGTCTTTCAACGTGGTAAGTCCGAAAGACCCATATAATTTTTCATAGAAGTTATTTCCAACTCTGATATGGGTCATCTCCATAAGACTCACCACAACTGCCAACACTTTATCCTGCGGCAAACCATCCAGGTCAATATCTTTTTTTAATCGCTTTCTAAGCTCAGGCAATGATTTTCCAAAATCGAGAATATGAAAGAATTTCGTTTCATTCCTGAATGTATTCCACAAAGTGTGATATCGATATTGACGTCTGCGTCTTACATCAAGACCTGTTGCCTGGAGATGACCATTTGGCAGCAGGCAAATCCAAACTTCTTCCCAGGCTGGCGGAATGACGAGACTCTTTATTCGTTTCAATTGCTCCCTGTCTGTCAGTTTTGTGTCACCGACGAAATAAGAAAATGATTTTCCTCTTTTAACCCGACTGATGCCAGGATCCTGATTTGACACATAAACCAGCTCCACGGCCGCTGCGGCAAGCGCAGGGTCTTTCATGATTCTTTTCAACCTGGTTTTGTTCAGTTTCATCATGTGTCGAAATGTTAAAAACTATGCCCGCTATTGTCCCAAAAACCAGATAATCAACGTCATTTGGGCATAGATATTGCTGCTTTACTAAATATGATTAAGACGACAGGCTTAGAGGAGAAATTGTTGACATTGATTAAGAAGGTCGGAATCAGTGAAATTCTGCCGTTTAGAGAGCGGCCTTCTGATGAGAAAAAAGACAAAGAGGAGAAAAAGATCGAAGCTATTGACCTTTTTTCCATGTTTACCGCAGATATCATCAAAGAAGAAGTCGTATTTACACGCTGATTTTCACCAATTATCAAAGACCAATCCAAAGCTTTCTTCGTTGAGGATGAGCTTCCAGTCCTCTATTAATTTTTTATAAGCTTCCCCCACCGGCATAATATTCCTGTTGAGGTCATACAACCCCAGTTCGTTGACCACACCAGCATCATTTCGTAGCGCAGAATCCCAATCTACCTGGTGCTGCAAACTATACCACGTAAATCCCATGATGGGGATGCCGTCGTTTTTAAGACGATGTACATTTGCCCACTGCTTCAACAACCATTCTTTCGAAGCAGGCATTTTTAAATTCGTTTCAGTGTGCATGATGGGCAGCTTGTACCTGCGGTAATATTGATTGGTGATGACATAGTACCCAAAAATTTCGCCTGCCGCCTGCGTCCTTCCATCAGGAAAAACAATATGTTCGTTGGTCACGTAATAATCATTTCCCATAATACATCTCGCCTTCACCTGGTTCTGAATGAACCATTGATATTCTTCCCTGCTCATTCCATGTCGCAATAAGTACTCGTACATACCTACACTCAATGGATATCCATATGTTAAGTCGAGCGACAGAAATCTTTTCTGGTTCAGGAATCTTGCAAGCGGTACCGCCTGCGGATCTATTGCATGAAAATATTCTGAGGACTCACTCTGAATGAATGTCGCTTCTGGCTGTACTTTTAGAATCTGTTGCATAGCCAATACGTTGGCCTGGCACAAATGCTTAAGCGCTGTCACGAAGGCATGGTCCGATTGTTTGCACTCGTTCCACCATCCATACTGTGCAGAAAATAACGCGGTAATAAAAATTTCGTTAATCGGCGTATAGAGTTGTAGTTCCGGAAACCTCAATGCAAATTCTTTTGCATACTCGGCAAAATGAACAGGAAAATCGGGGTTTTGAAAATTGCCCAACCAATCGGGTACACCAAAATGACAGAGATCGACAATAGGCGTGATATGCAATTCTTTCAGCTTTCGAAAGGTCATATCTGTAAAATCCCAGTCGTATTTTCCCGGTGCCAGGTGAGTCTTGTAGTATGGCGGACCATACCTCAGGAATTCAATGCCCAAATCAGTAACGAGATGAAAGTCTTTTTCCCAGTTTTCGTAATGAAATGTTTTCGCCATTTCATCCACGCGTTTGCATTTGCCGTTAGGCAACATGATAGTGGGATAACTGTTTTCAATCCCCGTTGCAAACATGAATTTATTTCCAGCCATAGTCTGTCTTTAATGAACCGCTTCCGCAAAATAGCGGTCAATTGCGCTTTCCAGGGACGGCAGGTTTCCTGCTTTTGAGCTGCTCAATACACTATATTGAGGTCTTTGTGCAGTCCAACCTAAGCTTTGATGCGGCTTTGCAATGATTAATTTTTTCGAGAAACTGCTTCGGTCCGCAATCTGGCGTGCAAACTCAGCCCAACTCAGGTACTGGTCACCTGCAATATGCCAGATTCCCCGCTCTTCATCAATAAACAAATCCAGCGATCTGTTCACCAGGTCAGGCACATAAGTCGGCGCAATCACCACATCAGTCGCCACTTTGAAATGTTCATTTCGCGCTAAGGATTGCAAAAGTTGAGATACAAAGTTGTATTCGTCCCACGGGCCGAAAAAAGCACTGGTCCTGATGATCAATGCCGTTGGATCTTCTGCCAGTACATTTTGCTCTCCTCTTGCCTTGCTTGCACCATAAATACTCAGCGGACAAACTTCATCATCTTCTTCATAAGGCTCATTCTTTTCCCCGTCAAATACCAAATCAGACGAGAAAGTCATCAACCTGATGTTAGATTTTTTACATACTGCAGCAAGCAAACCTGGTCCTTCCGCATTCACGGCGAAACATTCCTGGTAATTCTTTTCAGCATCATCTACATTAACGTAGCCAGAAGCATTTATGATACCCCAGGGCCTATATTTTTCAATGGCCGCACAAATGTCAATCTCACTCAATATGTTTAATTCGCTTCGCGCAACACACACGTGATGGATACCCCGGTTTGTACAGATCCGGCTGAATGCCGAAGCCAGGGCGCCAAATTGACCCACGATCAAAAGTGGAGAAACATTTTTCAATTCACCCCTTTCGGGATGCCACCATCCTTTTGAAGATAGTAATGGATGCTCAAAACCACCATGCGTAGAAAATCTATGGATCATGGTGGCCAGCACAGTTTTTCTAAGCTTACCCCGGCTGATTTCAAAAATGCCGGGCTCATAATGGTTGTTCTGGCAAGTCAGCAGGCTGTTCCAGTCGAATGCGCCGATCATGGCCCAAACGGTAAAAGCAACCAGGTTTACTCCCTCTTTCTTCAATGCTACACAAGCCATCCAGATTTCGTGAAGCCATCGCATTTGTTCTTCGCGACTGCAATTCAAATGACACTCAGTAACAGCTACGGGCAACCGATATCGTTCCCAGGCTTCCCTGAGCAACACTTGAATGCCCTGAATGCGTCCTTTTCGAACCGCTTCTGTATCCACGTAGCTGTGCCTGCCATTACCACCATGCCGATGAGGAGCATATTGCTCCAATTCCGTATCCAGGTATCGTTCTGAAGTTACGTAGTAGTTAAACCCAGCTACAGCTGGCGCGCAGTAATTGTCTTTGAAAAACTGAAGGTCTATTGCCGGAATGCCTAATCTCAATAGGTATTCCCAGAAGAAATGACTTTCATCAAATCTGCCAGTCAGCAAATCGTAAGTCAGCCACCGGCGATTGTTCTCAAACTCCGCCTGGTAATCCAGTTCAGGATCGCTGTGTATTTTGCAAAGGTCTTCTGTCTGAACCAGGCTCGCATCCGGATTTATTTCCCTGATGGCACGCATGGAGAGAATGATGGCCTTAACCTGGTTAAGAAACATCTTAAAAAAGCTGAGTTCATCATTTCGGTGAGGATACCAGTGCCCATATAGCCCGCTGAATCGAGCAGTTGTCAGGGGCTCGTTCACCGGCGTGTAATACTTTATCCATGGAAATTGCTCAGCCACACGTCGGGCATACAGAGCAAGCTTCTCAGGAAAATGTTCATCGTCGAGCCTGGTAAATGCAGGGCCGCTCCCGTGGTGAAGAAGCGTAACGATGGGATCAATGCCTGCTGCCCTGATACCGTCAAGTTTCTCTGCCGTCAATTTCCAACGCGCTTCGTCATCATCATTTGCTGCATGTCTTTCCCACAGCACGGGATAACGCAATTTAGAGATACCCAATGCTGCGAGCATTGAAATATCACCTTCCCTTGTGTAGTGACCAGACTTTGAAAGTTGGTCATGAAAAACATCTCCAATTCTGTTTATCGTACACTCGAGCCCACCCCAAACTTCAGGAATGGACGAATGAATACTGGCTTCCGTTAACATGCTTGCCGTTTTCTTTAGAAGAAAGGATTTTCTTATAAAGCGTCAGCGCTTGTCCAACTACCTGGTCCATATTGTAGTACTTATAAGTAGCAAGCCTTCCCACAAAATGAACCGACTTCTCAAATGTGGCCAACTGCTGATACTTTTTGTAGAGCTCTGCGTTCTCGGGCCTTGGAACGGGATAGTATGGATCACCATCGTCCTTCGGGTATTCATATACGAGACTTGTCTTCGGATGCTTTTGCCCCGTCAGCCATTTAAACTCCGTAACCCTCGTGTATGGATGCTCGTTAGGGTAGTTAACGGTACCGGTTGGCTGCACCAGTTCTGCTTCCACAGTTTCATGCCGGAATTCAATTGACCGGTATGGCAGCTTACCATAACAATAGTCGAAATAGTAATCGATCGGACCCGTGTAAATCATTTCCCCATACATAATTTCTCCTTCCAGTTCTTTATAATCAGTGTTCAGCATCACCTTGATGTTGGGATGGGAAAGCATATTCTCGAACATTTTTGTATAACCATGTAGCGGCATCGCCTGGTAAGTGTCCGTGAAATAACGATCATCCCTGTTCGTGCGGGTGGGTATGCGCGATGCCACTGAAGCATCAAGTTGGGAAGGATCAAGGCCCCACTGCTTTCGTGTATAGTTTTTGAAAAATTTTTCGTATAGTTCCCTTCCTACCTTTGAAATCACAGCATCTTCAGAAGTTTGTACGCGATCTTTTTTTTCTGCCTTGGATTGAAGAAATGCTTCCACCTCTCCACTCGAAAGATGCAGGCCATAAAGCTTATTGATAGTGTCAAGGTTGATGGGAATGGGCACCAGCATACCGTCGACACTTGCTAAAACCCTGTGTTCATAAGGTCGCCAGCAGGTGAATTTGCACAGGTAATCGAAAATTTCTCTCGAGTTTGTATGAAAAATGTGCGGACCATACCTGTGTACGAGTATTCCGTGTTGATCGAAATAATCGAATGTATTTCCACCAATATGGGGACGTTTGTCGACAATCAGCACTTTTTTGCCGGCATCATTTGCCAGTCGCTCAGCCATCACAGCGCCAGCAAAACCTGCTCCTACAATTAAATAATCAAACATAATCACTCTCCTTTTTGGGCTTTAGCAGCTCCTTTTTTTCCGTTAATTTTCTTTTAATCTCAGTCATGACCTTTTCCACACTCAAATCCCATGAGGTTTGAGCAAGGGCAAGGTCAACTTTCTTCAGCCATGTCGATCGATCCTTGTCGGCAAGAATCTGCGCGATATCTCTTGCGAAACCTGCAGCGTCGCCTGACACGTATACCAATCCACGACCGCCATAGTCATGCACTACGTCATGAATGGGGGTACTGACCACGGGCCGTCCTGCAGCGAGGTACTCAGGCGTTTTTGTAGGACTTATATAGCGCGTTGCCTCATTTATTGCGAAAGGCATGATCGCCGCTTCCCAACCGGAGATATAATCTGGTAGTTGGCCATAAGAACGCGATCCGAGAAAATGAAGATTGGGAGCAACCGGTAATGATTCGGGACTGATTTTTACAACCGGCCCGATAAAAATAAAATTCCATTCTGGTTTCATCTTCGCTAACTGCTCCACCAATTCCAGGTCCATGCGTTCATCAATAACCCCGAAGAAGCCGATCCTTGGTGGTGGAATAACAGATTGCTCGAATGGTTCTGTACTGCGTTGACGCGCCTGTGTGAAATGATCCTTGTCGATACTGCTTGGCAACAGGAAAACTTCAGCATGCTTCGACTTCTTTGCCTTGTATAGACTGTAGCCGCCCGTGAAAACCAGGTCGGCCAATTCAAACATCTCAGCTTCCTTATGCCTTAGTTCAGCCGGCGCATTCTTGAACGCAGATAATTCATCCATACAATCATAAACGAGCAATGATGGATGAAATGACCTGGTATATGAAAGCGACATTGGCGTGTAATACCAGGCTATATGTTCAACAATATGATTCGCCTCAAAATAATCGCGAAGCAATTGCTCCTGCATTTCATTGGCCTTCTCAGTCGGGACCTCCCCGGGAAGATGTGGCACCAAAACCCAAAGATTGGGATTCACCATTTGTTGCTCCAGTGTTGGCGTCGTCGCATCAAATACCGGCTCTTCAACAAACACAACAGGATAGTGTTTTGCAATGCGCGACATGAGGTGTTGCGGCCGCTGATAAACGAAATTCCATCTCAAGTGTGAATAACAAATTACATACATAAATCTCTCCTCCTTATTGATTAATTAATGGAACAAATTCTCTGCCATCGGCGAATGACAGGTTTTTACAAAAGCAGGGGATCAGCAAGAATGTCATTCTTGGTTGACCCCCTGGCATTATGATTCTCCAATCTTATTTACATTTTTAACTGGATACCCTTTGGCGGTCTCTTAGTGACTTGATATAATTATGAGATTCCTTAAGACTCATTTTTTGATCTTCAATTAATTCCTTTTCTTCAGCCGTGAATTCGGCATCAGCATCTAATGCTGAATCATATGCCTTTTGAGCGGCATCTTCACCGTATTCGCAAGCCTCAAGGATTGATTTCCTGTCGTTGCCCGAAAAAGTAGTTTTGAAATCCATCCACACACGATAGACTTTACCGCTGGCAGTTGTGCCTTCAGCAGGTTTTTCGCCTTCATGTGCTACGTATTTCTCAAGTTCTTCTACATTCTTGCAACTTTCATTTGCGAAATCTTCGAACAGATCGCGCAAACCATTGTCCTTGCCTTCGATGATCTTTGCTGCTTTCCGGTAACCTTCCGTGCGGTCATTGTTAATCCTGATAAGGTCGTTGAACACTGCAGCATTTTTTTCACTGGTTGTTTTCATGATTATTCATTTTTTGATTTACAGTACCCGTAGCGCTTAAAAAATCGTACCATGGCTTTTTAAATCTCTAACTGACAGATTAACAGGCAAATCAGCGCATGTTGTTAAGAAGGTAACCGCACTGCAAAAAATGTGGGGCTATTATTCCTCAGATTGAGATGAAAGTGCACATCTGCTTGAGCGCAGTTGACTATCACATTGAGCAAAAATTATGCTACGTCTTCGATGCGTTTCTTTTCAAAATCAGATTTTACCGGGACTGAAAGTGGGAGTGAAATTGTGAATGTGGCGCCATTTTCGGGGTGTCCCTGCGCAGAAATAAATCCATTATGCTTTTCAACAATTTTCCGGCATAACGCAAGTCCGATGCCTGTTCCGCTAAACTCAGAACTTCCATGAAGCCGTTTAAAAATGTCGAAAATTTGCTCCGCATATTTTTGCTCAAAGCCAATTCCATTATCCTGCACCATGATGTTTACAAAGGGAGCAGTTTCGGATTTACCGAGCTTTCGGACCGAATTATTTTTTGCAAAGATCCTTATTTGCGGCGCCGCATTTCTTTTTCTGTATTTTACTGAATTGTGAAGCAGATTAAAAAACAGTGATCTCATCAGCCCCGGGTTGCCCGGCACTGAAGGCAACGCTTCCATTTCGATCTTGCCGCCTTCTGCATGTACCACGTTTTCAAACTCCCCAATCACCTCACCCAAAACCTGGTTCAGATCCACCGGGATCAGATTAAATTCTTCACCGGAGACCTTGCTGAAGCTGAGGATGTCTCCAATGAGGTCCTGCATTCGGTCTGCAGAGTTATGAATCCTGGAAATGAAATTGCGCGCCTGCTCATCGAGTTTTTCACTATAGCTTGAAGTAAGCAGGTTGGAGAAGGTTTTGATCTTTCGCAGCGGCTCCTGCATGTCGTGCGAAGCCATAAATACAAAACTATCCAACTCCTTGTTCGTCGCTTCCAACTGCGCAATATTGGTCATCAGCTGTTTGTTCAGGTCCAGTATTTTACGCTCAAATACCCGCTTTTCAGCGATTTCCTGTTCCAGGCTGATGTTCATTGCAATTAGTCTTTTCTCCTGGCTGCGCAATTTCTCTGTTTTCCGATATAGCTCTATAAAAACTGAAACCTTTGCACGCAGCAATTCGGGATTAATAGGCTTGTGAATAAAATCGACCGCACCTGCTTTATAACCGTTGTAAATGCTTTCGTCGCCTGAGTCGATGGCAGTGATGAAAATAATGGGGATATTTTTCAGCTTATCCCGCTGATAAATGAGCGAAGCAGTTTCAAAACCATCCATGCCGGGCATCTTCACGTCCATGAGAATCAACGCAAAGTCAATTTCGTGCAACAACACCTTGAGCGCCTCTTTTCCAGAGAACGCATAAACGAAACTATAGCCATCCACACTCAGGATAGTTTCAAGTGAAAGGATATTATCCTCCCTGTCATCCACCAATAAAATTTTTTCCTGCATGCTTCAACTATTTGAAAAACCACACGCGCATCAATGACATCAACTGATCGATCTTCAGTGGTTTCGTGATGTAATCCGAGGCTCCTGCTTCAATACATTTCTGCCGGTCGCCCTTCATAGCTTTTGCCGTAACAGCAATGATCGGCAAACTGGTATTTCGATGCTCCCTCCTGATCTTCTGCATCGTTTCGTAACCATCCATTTCAGGCATCATGATATCCATCAACACCATATCTATATCTTCATTCTCATTCAGCAAATCAATGGCTTGCTGGCCACTTTCGGCAGTGACAATATTAATATCGAATCGTTCAAATACTGTTGTAAGCGCAAACAGGTTCCTTACGTCGTCGTCAACAATCAATACTTTCTTTCCTGTCAGGATATCCTGCTTCTTCCGGATGTTTTCGATGATGCCTCTTTTCTCCTTGCTCAGATCGTTTGGATGAATGTGCAGATGAAGCACCGTTTGCTCAAGTAATTGATCGAGTGAATCGACTCCTTTGGTCAGCACATTGTTACTGTTGTTATTAACCAGGTTCAACTCAGATTTATTGAAATCCTTAGCAGAGTACACGATCACTGGCGTGAGCTTTTTCTTGGCTTTGCTCACTTTCTGTAACAATTCCGGACCGGAAATATCGGGCATTGAATAATCCAGGATAATGCAATCATAATCTTCGGCTTCGATGGCTTGCAACGCTTTTCCTCCCGTATTCGAAATGCTCACACTCACTTTATCTTCCGAAAGCATCTTAGCGATTTGAGATGAGTCTATCTCGTTGTCTTCAACGACAAGCACTTTTCTCGCCTCTCTTTTTGCATAATGCTGGATATCTTCGAAAAGTTCGTTCAATGATTCATTGTCGAGCGGCTTAAGGTGGAAGCTTCTTGCACCACGCTTAAAGGCCAGCTGTTGATTTTCTTCTCCTGAAATCACGTGCACGGGAATATGACGGAAGTTGAAATCATTTCTCAACAGGTCCAGTACACGCCAACCACTGGTATCGGGCAATTTTACATCCAACGTAATCGCAATGGGCGAAAACCGATTGATGAAATCAAAAGCCTCAATATAATTGATCGCAAGGACCGCTTTCAATCCTTCATGGTGAGCCTTGTCAATGACGATTCTTCCGAACCTTACATCGTCTTCCACAATCAGCACTACCTTGTCGCTGGGCTGAATATTATTTCGGTCATCACCTGTATCATTGATCATTTCACTGATAATATCGAGCCTTGGTTCGTTGATTTCACTACTGATCCTGTTCAACAATGAATCGATGTCCTTGGCCACAGTGGTCTGTCTTTCGGAAAGCATTTTTCTTTCCGCACTTCCCTGCAAGCCCTTGTTCTGGTTTTGTACAGGCAGGTAAAGCGTGAATGAACTACCATACCCCTCCTGGCTCTCAAGCTCAATGCTGCCACCAAGGAGATCTGCAAGTCCACGGCTGATTGAAAGGCCCAACCCGGTGCCGCCATATTTACGACTCGTTGAGCCCTCCGCCTGCTGGAACGCTTCGAATATGATGCTCTGCTTTTCTTTCGGAATCCCAATACCGGTATCACTGATCACGAATGCAACAACCTGCTCTGCATTGTCAAGTGATGCAATACCCGGTTTCCACCCTTTCTCAGGAAGGAAAATCCTAAACTTCACCTCGCCCTTTTCCGTAAACTTAAATGAGTTGGAAAGCAGATTTTTGAGGATCTGATTCAAACGCTGCAGGTCAGTCTCCATGGAGACTGGCAGCCGGGCGTCCGTTTCGATGGCGAAGCGAAGGTGCTTGGCTTCTGACAGCGGCTTGAATGTTGTTTCCGCAAAATTGGTGATCTCGGTGAAATTGACAGGCAGAATATTCGTTGTGATAAATCCTGATTCAATTTTTGACAAATCAAGAATATCATTGATCAGTTGAATAAGGTCATCGCCGCATGAGTGGATGGTCTTCGCATACCTGATCTGTTTTTCCGTGAGATTTCCTTCCTGGTTTTCATATAGCTGTTGCGCAAGAATGAGCAAACTATTCAGCGGCGTACGCAATTCGTGCGACATATTGGCCAGGAATTCCGACTTATACCTGGATGTTAATGTAAGCTGCTCTGCTTTTTCTTCGAGTGACAGCCTGGCTTCTTCTACTTCCCTGTTCTTCGCTTCCACCTCGTTCTTTTGTTTCACCAGCAGCAAAGCCTTGTCCTGCAATTCGTCGTT
>Ga0163163_10001469_pt1 | contig 19935 bp, 23 predicted proteins | sample S65metaG_FD_119766 | JGI IMG/M metagenome (GOLD analysis project Ga0163163, IMG submission 119766) | Switchgrass rhizosphere microbial communities from Kellogg Biological Station, Michigan, USA - S6-5 metaG | ecosystem: Host-associated > Plants > Roots > Rhizosphere > Soil | place: USA... | reverse complement strand
GGCGAGGAAGGGATTACCGTAGGGACACCGATCGCGAATCGCCAGCGTGGAGAAGTGGAAGGATTGATCGGAACGACCACCGGATCTCCGGCCAACAACTTCAGCATCATTGTCCAGGATGCGTCCGGCCCCGGCGTTTCAAACGCACTGCTCGGCGGATTCATTACCGTTTTTATCCACCCTGGGGAAACGGGTTTTCGCGTAGACAGCGGGAACATCGACCTCGGTGGGCTCAACCTGCCGGCCTTCGACGCGTCGTCGCTATCGCAAGGTCAGAGCGTCGAAGTCGACTTGGTCGAAAATTCCTCCGGCAGCACGGTTGTCGCCGACTCTGTGAAGCTGCAACAACAAGCACTCACGGGCGTCATCTCGAATGCCTCCGACTCGCACTTCACCATCACGCTTCCTAACGACTCTGCTCTCATGTTACGGACCGGGATCGGAACCCTGAATGTTCTGACGCAAAGAAACACCGAGCTGAAGAACGCAACCATCTCGAACGGATCGTCAGTAAGAGTTCGCGGGCTGCTCTTCTTCGATCCGAACAGCAACTCGTTCACTCTGGTTGCGGGACGAATATCGGCTCTTTAGAAACCGGTTCTCTCCTCTGGCGGGGTGGCTTAAGTACGCCGCGACACTCCGCTAGGTACTCCACCCAGGCGGATCATTAGCTTGGGTGGGGTTTTTCAAGTTGTTCTCGATTGTTGCGTAAGGCCATATCGCTCGTATCCCTGCCAAATTTCGAGCGGCGCTTAGTGTTTGTACCTCTACTTTCTTTCGTGATACTGTCACGCCCAACCAGTAACCATTCCAACCAATTCCTTTGTTCCGGGGTGCCGTAATGATTGAAGGGACCTCCTCTCGTCGTCTATTCCTGAAGCAGAGCGCTTTGGGTATCGGCGGAGCTGTTCTCCTGAACTTAGTCCCAGAGGCCTTGCAGGCCGCGCGCCGTGAGGCGAATGCCGCAGCCGCCGCAGGAGAGAAGTTTGCCGTGTTCTCTCCCGATCAAGGTGCGGACGTGAAGGCCTTCGCGGCACAGATATTCCCAACCGACGACACACCTGGCGCAAACGAAGCTAACGTCGTTTACTTCATCGATCATGTGCTCGACAAGTATGAGCCTGAGAATCGCGAGGAGTTTCTCAATTCCGTCAAGAGCCTGAATCAAGCGACGTCGCAGATGTTCCCCGGAACGACTCACTTCTCCGAACTGACTCCGAAGCAGCAGGCAGAGGTGATCACAAAGTTCGAAACATTCAAACGCAAAAGGCGCGCCGACCTGCTTGGAAGCATCTTCGGCACCGACGCCAATCACTTCGAAACGATCCGCACTTATGTAATCGCCGGCTTCCTCTCCGATCCCCAGAACGGCGGTAATAAAGACATGGTCGGTTGGCAACTTCTCGGTTATGACGGCATGGCGATGCACGAGCCGCCCTTTGGCTTCTACGACGCAGAATTGCTGAAGGGAGGCGACAAGAAATGACTCCTCCCATTCAGCAACCAAAATTCGCCTTGAAAGACAAAGTGGATTTTGTGGTAGTCGGCTCCGGTGCTGCCGGTGGAATTCTCGCCAAGGAGCTTTCCTCAAACGGTTTCAAGGTCGTCGTACTCGAGCAGGGACCCTTCTTGACCGAGAAAGATTTCGGACACGATGAGTACCTGAACTTCGCGCATGGGCCACTGGTGAATCACGGACAGAAACAATCCTTCCGTCAGACCGAGCAGGAAGTTGCCAAACCGGCCCTGGCGGCGCTTTACGGAAAGATGGTCGGCGGCGGTTCGGTACATTTCACGGCGAACTGCTGGCGCTTTCACGAAATCGATTTCATCGAAGCGTCGAAAAAGGGAGTTCCCGCCGGAACCGGTATGGCCGATTGGCCGATCACGTATGCCGATCTCGAACCGTATTACACCAAGGTCGATTGGGAAGTTGGTATTTCCGGGCAGGTAGGAACGAATCCGTTCGAGCCCTATCACTCCAAGCCCTACCCGGTGCCACCGATGCCTGTGAAATCGTCGGGCGTTCTGTTTGAGCGTGGCGCTAAGAAGCTTGGATATCATCCGTTTCCCGCACCCCTCGCTGTGCTCTCTCAACCGCACAACAACCGCAACGCCTGTATGCACTGCGGATTTTGCGAGTTTTTCGGATGCGAGATGGGAGCGAAATCAAGCACGCTCGCATCGACGATCCCCGTCGCTCTCAAGACCGGCCGCTGCGAGATTCGCCCCTTCAGCACGGTCACTCGCGTAGAAACTGACGAGCATGGCCGGGCGACCGGTGTCGCCTACTACGACCAGAACAAGGCCGAGCACTTCCAGAGCGCACGTGCGGTGGTTCTGGCGGCGAACGGTGCCGAAACCCCTCGCTTGCTCCTGCTCTCCGCGACAAAGAAGTTTCCCAATGGTCTCGCCAACTCCAGCGGCATGGTCGGCAAGTACCTGATGTTTAATTCCGCCTCGTTCTTGGGCGGATTGTTCGAACACCCACTTAACGATTACAAGACTGTTGCGGTCACTCGCGTCATTCACGACTTTTACGAGATGGATCCGAAGCACGGCATCTACGGCGGCGGAGGCATGGATGCTCGATTCGATCTCACACCGATCGCCTTCGCCCAGGCGGGGCTCCCGATGGACGCTCCGAAATGGGGCAGTGCCTATAAAGCTGCGCTGCGCCAGTACTATGCCAACACCATGTACATCCTCACCCATGGAACATCACTCCCGCTCGCGACCAACAACATCTCGCTCGACCCGACCCTGAAGGACGATCACGGATTGCCGGCGATGCGGGTGACTTATAAAGACCACGCCGACGATCTCAACCTTCAGCATTTCCTCAACGATCGAGCCATGGAAGTCCTCGATGCCGCCGGCGCGCAAAGGAAATGGACCTATCCGATTGGGGAGCAGAATTTTGCCGTCCATCTGCTTGGAACCTGTCGCATGGGGAACGACCCGAAGACGTCGGTCATCAACGCAGACCACCGTGCGCATGATGTGCCGAACCTCTTCCTCTGCGACGGCAGCAGCTTCGTTACCTCCGGCCGCGGCCAGCCAACTATGACCATCATGGCGCTAGCCTTCCGCGCCGCCGATCGCATGACAGCACTGGCAAAACGCGGCGAGATCTAGCTATCCCGGAACTGGTGCCCACGTTCGTGCGCCTCTGTTGCGCGTTAACGTGGGTCTTTTTTCTGGGCAGGCAGTTGCGCATTCGCCTCTGAAACTCGAAACTCGAAAGTCGAAACTTTCTCCATGTCGATGTTCACCGATCTTCTTGCGCAAGTCCGTCGCGTTCCACGCGGCAAAGTCGCGACATACGGCGACATTGCCTATGCCGCCGGATATCCGGGTTCGGCGCGTCAGGTTGCTTGGGCGCTCCACACGTCTCCTCGGGGACTTCCGTGGCATCGCATCGTCGGGGCAAATGGCAAGATTCTTCTTCCTGGCGAGGGCGGCTTCGAACAACGTATGCGGCTGCGCGCGGAAGGCGTCGAATTCCTCGGCTTGCGAGTGAACATGAAGGAACATCGTCACGCGTTCTTCGGCAGGAAGAAGTCGGCGAAGAAGGGAACTCGCAGTAGGAAACGCAAGTGAAGCAGCCGGAGATTGCGGCCGCGACGACCAGCGACGAACTACACTACTTCGTAATCTTCTCTAGCAGTTCTTTCCCCATCTTTTGCAATTCACCGAAGCGCTTTTGATATTCCACGAAGATGCGATTGGCTTCGATGGAAAGGTCGGGCTTCATATGAGCGCGGAGCATCATGTCGCGCAGGTGGACCGGGTTCGGTAGTACTGCTTCTTCGCGTAGTTCCTCCAGCGCGGTCACCGGATCGTAGTGATACATAGTGGCTTAGCTCCTCTGTGGTTCTTCACCCATTGGATGTAGGAAAGTGTACCGCGACTTAAGGAACTTCTCCGTGTTCACAATTCCAGACGCTCGAAGCGGATTTGGCAGCTCGGGCTCACAGAAGCGCGGAGGTGAAGTATGAAGCGATTGGCATGGATGTTAGTAGCGTTGTTCGGCCTCATGAGTCTGGGACCACTGGCGGCGGCCGCACAGGAGCGAGTAGTTTATGGCCCACGCCCTGTCGTTGTTTACCGGCCAGTGGTTGCGAGGCGCGCTTATGTTCGTCAGCGCGAGCGGCAAGCCTGGCGTCGACATGAACGGCGTGAAATCCGTCGTCAGGTATGGCGCCGTCACGAGCGCCGCGAGTATCGCCGAAACTGGCGGTAGGTTGTTGAGGACCCCGGTAAACCGTGGCAGTGGCATCGAGCCGCAAGAGGCGGGAGCGTTCAGCTCCCGCAACTTTGTTTTCGAAACTCGAAACTTCCTACACCATTTCCGTTCCCCACAGATCGTGCAGGTGAACGATGCCTTCCAGCTTCCCATCCTTATCGACGACAACAAGTGAGGTGATCTTCCTCTGCTCGAGGACGTCGAGCGCTTCAGCGGCGAACATGTCGGCGCTGATCGCCTTTGGGTTCTTCGTCATGCACTCGCCGGCGGTCAGGTCGAGCACGTTCTTTCCGCGACGTTCCAGCAAACGCCGAAGGTCGCCGTCACTGACGATGCCGACGACTCGGCCATCTTCCACTACCGTTGTTACCCCGAGGCCTTTGCGCGACATCTCGTAAATCACTTCTGTCATCGGCGTCGTCGGTGCTACTCGGGGGATCGCCTCCCCGGTATGCATGAAAGCGCTTACGCGTGACAGACGCTTGCCCAGCTTCCCGCCCGGATGCAAGTTCGCGAAATCCTCTTCCTTGAAGCCTCGAAGTTCACTTAACGAAACTGCAAGGGCATCGCCGAGTGCGAGCATGGTGGTGGTTGAAGCTGTCGGCGCAAGTCCGAGAGAACATGCTTCTTTGTCGATAGAGCAGTCGAGCGCGATTTCCGCCGCCTGGGCCAGCTGGCTGAGGTGTCCATTCCGCGGATGTAGTTGATCGCCGGTGAAAGTAATCATCGGAATGCCGAGGCGTTTCAACGTCGGCAACAGCTCCATGATCTCAGCGGTTTCACCGCTGGCCGAGAGCGCGATTACAACATCACCCCGCGCGACCATGCCAAGATCGCCGTGCAGGGCTTCGGCAGGATGCAGGTACAGGGCCGGCGTTCCGGTCGAGCTTAGCGTCGCGGCGATCTTGCGCGCGATCAGGCCACTCTTACCCATACCGGTCATGACTACGCGGCCTGCACAGCAGTTGAGAAGTTCAAGGGCGCGCGAGAAGTCCTGCGCCATGGGGCCAGCTATGCGGTCGGCAAGCCGTCGCAGAGCATCGGCCTCGATGCGGACTACGTTCTCTCCGGTGCGATTCATGGAAAGGAGGAGTGAAACAACCGGTCTAAGCTATTCGCAATCAGCAACCCCCGGAGTCACCTCGAAGGCAGGGCTTGCCAGAATTTCAGCTTGCTGCTTTGTCGGCTTGCAGATCCTGCCGCCGTAAGAAAGCTCCCAGCTCTTCGCGAAAGGTCTTCCATGCTGGTTCGGCGGCGAGGAGGAGATGGTTGGCGCTGGGAAGGGGAACAAAACGTGCACCCGGAATTTCCGCTGCCAGTATGCGGCCTTCTTCCGGTGGGGCTATGCGGTCGCGATCGCTGTGGAAGATGAGAGTTGGTACGGAAACAGACGACAGTAGCGGGCGCACATTGATGTCGTCGCAGGCGCGCATGAATTTGACGAGGTTCGCAGGCGAGACGGACTTGAGCTGCAACTCCTTGAACCATTCCTGGTCTTCGACGGTGGAGCACTCTGGGATGTACAGATTTGTGACAAGTTGGAAAAATCCCGGATTATGTTTTCCCCAGTTGAGCTGCACTAACGTTTCGAGCGCGCGTCGTACCTCGACAGCTTCGGGACGATCGCGGTGCAGCACTCCCCGCGCATAGCCGCCACAGAGGATCAGGTGGCTGACCCGTTCCGGATGCCGAACGGCGTAAGCGATGGCCACCGCTGCACCTTGCGAAATTCCCATCAGAGCGAATTTAGGTAATCCGGCGGCGTCGACAACGGTTTCCAGGTCATGCACCCAGGCATTGAAGGAGACATCCTCCACGTCCCAGTCGGCAAGGCCGTTACATCGGCCGTCGTAGCGCACAATGCTGTGCCCTTTTGCCAGGTCCCGCACCCAGTGCCGCCAGATGGGACTCTCCCATTCAAAATCCAGGTGATTAAAACAGTTGGCGACCTTCACCAGCGGATTTCCTGCGCCGATGTTTGAGTAGGCGAGGCGCACCTTGTCGTCGGCAACACAGAACCGGATTTCCTGCCGAGCCGAGGGCTCGGTCTCACGGATGTCAGCAAGCGGCGGGACGTTCGGCGTGATCTCCGTAACCGGAGCAACGAAACGATAGCCTTTGCGCGGGACAGTCTCGATGAATTGCAGCCCCGGAGCATGGTCTCCGAGCGCCTTGCGCAAGGTGGAAATATTTCGGTCGAGATTGTTTTCCTCGACTGTGATTTCCGGCCAGACCGCGTTCAGCAACTCTTGCTTACCGACGAGCGTCCCATGTCGGTCCACTAGAACGCATAAGGTGTCGAAAGCCTTACCAGTCAAGGGTATAGCGCGTCCATCGCAGACGAGTCTGTGCTCCTTCGGTTCGAGGCGGAAGGGGTCGAACTCATAAACGACATTTGGGCGCGTTGAGATCATGTTTCAGAAAAATAACAGAAATAAGTAAGCCCCACCAAAGGACGCCCAGCACCGAGCGGGGTGTTAATGGATTCAACGCTCGCGGCGGGTTCCGGGTCCTGAGATTGTAGCTCGCAGGCGAAAAAAATGGAGGAAAAATGGTGGGGAGAATAGCAGCATTTGTCTACGGGGTGGCGTGCTATCTGGCGTTTTTTGCCAGCTTTCTGTACGCAGTTGGGTTTCTGGGAAATATCGTCGTTCCGAAATCAATTGATTCAGGACTGCAAGGGTCGTTGATGCGGGCACTGTTGGTTGACGCCGCATTGTTGGGAGCTTTCGCTGTCCAACACAGCATCATGGCGCGCACGTGGTTCAAGAAAGCATGGACGCGGATTGTTCCCCAGGTGGTGGAGCGCAGCACGTATGTGCTTTTCTCCAGCGCAGCGCTGATCCTGCTGTTCTGGAAGTGGCGGCCGATGGGTGGGCTTATTTGGAATCTGGACAGCGCCACCGCTCGATATGCCTTGGGAGCGACGTTTGTTCTGGGATGGCTGACGGTACTGGTGGCCACGTTCCTGATCAACCACTTCGATCTGTTCGGTCTGCGGCAGGTCTGGCTGTATCTGCGTGGTCGTGAGTACACCCAGCTCGAGTTCAGGACGCCCGCAATCTACCAGCATGTCAGACATCCGCTATATGTGGGATGGTTGATGGTCTTCTGGTCGGCTCCGGTAATGACAGCCGCGCACCTGGTATTTGCGGTTGCGACTACTGCTTACATATTGATCGCGATCCAATTCGAGGAACGAGATCTGGTTAAGCTGCACGGCGAGTACGCGGAGTATCGGCGTCGTGTGCCGATGATCATTCCTTCGTTGCGGCGGGAGAGAGTAATTCAGGTCGCGCAGGCTGCTGCCGTGAAGCGGGCAAGTTAGTTCCTTACGATCGAGGAGTACGTCGCACTGCCGGTGGTTCCAACTCTAACGAGAGATGGGGATTGTAAACATCGCTTGTGGCTTACCGTCCTGAAAGCCACCGGCAGCAGCGTACATATGCATTGCAGAAGTATTTTCAGCGTCGGTAAGGACCCAGGCTTCGGTGCAGTTAAGTTGTCGGGCCCTTTCCACGAGAGCAGACACCAGTGACCGGCCGATGCCCTGGCCTCGATGGGAAGGACTGACGCCAACCTCATTGATAAACATTTGGGGTGGCTTATCTGGGTGAACGTAGTGGACGCCTGAGGCCATGCCGACGACCAGATCTGAATCCAGTGCCACGACCAAATGGTGGCGCGGATCGGAAAGAAATTCCTGGGTCAGCTGGGTGTTGATCTTGTTATCGAATACCTCGGGGCCGAGGTTGTGAAGGACGAGTTCATCCTTCGAAGTCAGGAGACGAATATCAATCATGTCTAACCTTGCGAGTAGTGACTTTCTTTGCAGTCCGTTTCTTCGTAGTTGTCTTAGCGTTCTTCTCTATCCGGAGCTGCCAGGCGGTGCGGAGGGCTCCGGCGAGAATGTCTTTGTTGGCTTTGGCAAGACGAATGTGGGTCATCCCCATTCGTCCCCAACCGCCGGCGATCGGCAGGAAGATCTCCGGAGCTTCACTGACAAAATCCTGCTGCTGCTCGCGGGTTAGCATCAGGTTGCCGTATCCCAGCTTCTCAGAGGCCAGTGTGGCGAAGATCCGGCCTCCAACCCGGAAGTCTGGTGATCCCATGTGTGAGCTCTCTTCAGTTCCAGGAAGGCTCAGCGCAATGCGGCGGAAATCAGCGGCAGTCATGGGGAAGAATCCTACATCAGGAAGCACCTTCTAGTGCTAGTTTCAGAATCAACCCAGAAGCCACGACGATTTCTGGGGGAACAACTTAGAACTAGGCACGTGCTGCGCCGAAAATCCTTTTACGGATAGAAAATCTTGCTTCAGGTTCACCGATGAGAAATGTCAGGAAGCAGAGTGCGGGGACGAGGTGCTCGAGAGAAGCGCCGAAGTATTGCCAGAAGGGTGCGTCCGCGCCCGGGTAGTTGGCGGAAAAGAGAAGCGAGAGCATGTATATCAATCCGGCGACACTGGCAGCGCGCGTGAGCAGGCCGAGTACGAGGCTAATGCCGATGGCGAGTTCTCCGTAAGCGACTAGGAGTGCGATCGGTTTCGCGTGCGGCAGGACGAAGCCACGAAGCACGGGGACCATGAACGGGTAAGCACCTTCCTGAAGGAAGCGGTTGATCCAATACTGGAAGCCTCCACCGAAGACGAACTTGGCGCCGAAGACCTTGTACTCGCCGAAGATTATGAAGAGGGCACCGACTGAGATTCGGAGTACCGCGATCCCGGTGGAGTTCGCTCTTTCCGGTCGGTTGAAAGACATCGGAAGAGAATATTAGAAGCAATCGCAGAACGGAAGGTTCGGATTACCGAACTAGCTGTAAGTCTCTCCAGTCCTCGTCCATCGCGCTCACGACCAGAGTGATGGTGCTAATCATTAAGTGAGTCTTATTAGCCGCAGTCACCGTATTTACAGAAAGTGCTCCTGTACAATTCGAGACCGATGAGTTTGCGCGCGAAACTAGGCAGGATAGCCGCGATCGTGATCACGTTCGCGGCGGTCGCATTGGCCGAACCCATCTCTCAATTAAAGCCAACCGGTTACGTGAACGATTTCGCGCATGTCCTTAACGCGAATACAGTTGCGCAGATTGGTGATGTTGCTAAGCAGATCGACGAAAAGGCTGGGGCGCAGATCGCGTTAGTGACCGTAAATTCGTTGGACGGTCGCGACATTGAGAGCTACGCGGTCGACCTGTACAAGCAGTGGGGAATTGGAAGTAAGAAAACGGACAAGGGCGTCCTGATCCTTTACGCGATTCAGGATCGTAAAGCCCGCATTGAAGTCGGTTATGGATTGGAGCCGATCTTGCCGGACGGCAAGGTTGGTGGATTTCAGCGGGAGGCCATCCCGCTGATGCGTAGCGGTGACTACAACGGTGCGCTCTTCCTGGTGGTGACCCGCGTAGCGGATGAAATCGCAAAAAACGCGGGAGTCCAGTTGACCGGTGCCCGACCCCTCGAGCCGGCGCTGACGGAGAATCAGCCCCGTGCTGGAATCTCGATCGGCGGCATTTTTCTGCTGATCATTATCTTCATCATCGTTCTCATGACTCCGTTGCGGAGCCTGCTCTTCTGGTTCCTTCTCTCCGGCGGTGGTCGCGGAGGTTGGGGCGGCGGAGGATTCGGGGGTGGTGGTGGGTTTGGCGGAGGCGGCGGTTTTGGCGGGTTCGGTGGCGGAAGTTCGGGTGGTGGTGGCGCGAGCAGTAGCTGGTGAGACGCCGATCTAGAAGGAATATGTGATGGTTCCTGAAGATAAGATTCAAGGGTTTGTCAGGCGAGTGCGCGATGCAGCAGGGACAAACATGGAGAGCGTGATTCTCTATGGGTCGGCGGCTGCGGGAGATTATCATCCCGAGTTCTCGAACCTGAACCTGTTCTGCGTCCTTCGCGACAGCTCGTTTGCCGCGTTACAGACGCTGGCTCCGGCGATGAAGTGGTGGCAGGAACAGAAGCAGCCTGCTCCGCTGCTGATGACACGTGCGGAACTGGAAGCGACGACGGACGTGTTCACCATCGAGTTGATCGACATGCAGCAACACCATCGCGTACTGATGGGCGAAGATGTTTTGAAGGGATTGCAGATTCCGCTGCGTCTACATCGGGTGCAGGTCGAGTACGAGTTGCGTGAGAAGCTGGTGCTGCTGCGGCAACATTCGCTGCTTGCATTGGAAAGCGACAAACGGTTGTGGGAGTTGCTGGTGCGCTCGTCGGCGTCGTTTGTGACATTGTTCCGGCATGCGCTGCTGGCACTGGGTGAAGAAGTCCCGGCAGGGAAGCGCGAGGCGGTGGCGAGGTTATCGCGGACGGTGGGGTTCGATCCCGCAGCGATTAACCAGGTGCTGGATGTGCGCGAACACAAGGCGGAGACGAGAGCATTCGACGCGAAGGAATTGTTTGGACGGTATCTGGCGGCGGTGGAAAGGGTCACCGCGGCGGTGGACAAGGCGCTGGAGCCGGGGACCTCGGGGAATTCGTAACGAAATCAAAAGCGGTTTCAGGAGAGTTCTATGAGTAAAGGTTTGATCATTGGCCTGGTCGTTGTGGTGCTGATCGCGCTCTTGTTCTTTGGTCAGTACATCGGTGTCAAGAATACGCTGGTCACCAAGAATGAGGCAGTGAAGGCGGCATGGTCGCAGGTGGACATCGTGCTGCAACGGCGCGCGGATCTAATCCCGAACCTGGTCGAGACCGTGAAGGGATATGCGAAGCAGGAACAGACCGTCTTTGGCGACATCGCAAAGGCACGCTCGGCACTGCTCTCCGCCGGCACTCCGCAGGACAAAATCGCAGCCAACCAGCAGTTGGATGGTGCCTTGGGACGGTTGTTGCTGATCGTGGAGAATTATCCGCAGCTGAAGTCCAATGAGAACTTCCTGCGTCTTCAGGATGAACTAGCGGGAACGGAAAATCGGATCGCCGTCGAACGCAAGCGCTACAACGATACCTTGCAGGATTACAACACCTACATCCAGAAGTTCCCGCAGAGCATGTTCGCCGGATTTGCCGGCTTCAAGGTGAACGACGCCTATTTCAAGGCTGCGGAAGGATCGAGAGATGCACCGAAGGTGAACTTCGGAACCACTCCGCAAGAACAACCTGCGCCCACGAGATAGCTAATAACTCCCGGTGGCCCATGCAAGCCGCAGTTTGCTTGCATGGGCCACCATGAGCCCGCGAACATTTACTTTCCTGGTTTCCACTTATTGAGGAACGCGATCACTTCATCCGGGTCCATGCTTCGCGCGGCCTCGAATTCACCATTCTGCTGGCTATAAAGCAACTTGCCGTCGGAATCGAGGATGGCAAGTGCCGGAACACCCTTGTTGATGGGGATGTTGTATTTCGCGACGAGGTCTGCGTTCTTGCGCTCTTCTTGTCCGATATCGACGTGGATGACATGGAAATTCTTCGTGACTAGTGGGGCCACGTCGGGCTGGTGGAAACATGTGTCGAGCACGTGGCAGTCGTAGCACCAGTTGCCGCCAAACATCAGGATGATGCGCTTGTGATCCTTGGCTGATTCGGCGATGACTTCGTCGATCTCTTTGCGAGCGTCGGCGGTCACGTTATAGAGCTTGGGATTGAGCTTGGCGGGTTGCTGCATTTTCAGAACGTCGGAGTGCGCGACCTTGACGATGCGCCAGGCCTCTCCCTGTTTCTGCCAGAGCTGCTGATAGAGAACATAACGGGTACGCGGTCCGTTCGGCGTCTTTGTGCGGAACTGGATATGCACGCTCAGAACTTTTCCGCCCGGGACTTCCTTGGTGCTGGTTAGCTCAGTCTTGAGTGCCAGGATGCCCGCCTTGCGAGCTTCATTCCAAAACGCGACTTCGTTTTCCGCGCCTGTTTTGTTAGCGGGCTTGGCTTGGATTTCAACGGGCGGATCGGAAGAATAGAAATCAGCGAAGCGCTTCATGTTTCCGGAGGTGAGCGCGATGCGCCATTGGTCGAGCGGCTGGAAATGGGCCTGTGCAAAAGCGCTGACACTGACAGTTAGAAATAGGGTGAAGAGAGCAACACGGCGCATGGGGCCTCCGAACGACATTCTACAGAAATCGCGAATTACAACAGTATTGACGTTTGACGGGCGACGGCCATTGGGAGTTGTTCAACCGTCAATTGACGTCCACGGCTTTGTGAACGGCAAGCAACTGCTGCAGCGTTGCGCGCAGGTTCTTAAGGTCCAGCGCGTTGGCTCCGTCGGACTTCGCTTCCGCGGGATTGTCGTGCACTTCCATGAAGATACCGTCGACCCCGGCCGCCACCGCGGCGCGGGAGAGCAGCGGGATGAACTGTGGCTGTCCTCCGGATTGAGCGTTCTCGCCTGCACTGGGGAGTTGGACGGAGTGGGTGGCGTCGAAGACCACAGGTGCGATCTCGCGCATGATGGCGAGCGAGCGCATATCGACCACGAGATTGTTGTAACCAAAGGATGAGCCGCGCTCGGTCAGGAAGACGCGTTCGTTGCCGGTGAAACGAACTTTCTCGACCGCGTGGCGCATGTCCCAGGGCGAGACGAATTGTCCCTTCTTGATGTTCACTGCCTTGCCGGTTTTTCCGGCTGCGACGAGCAGGTTGGTCTGACGGCAGAGGAACGCAGGGATCTGCAGCACATCGACAACTTCGCCGGCGGCTTCGGCCTGCTCAGGTTCGTGGACGTCGGTGAGTACAGGGACGTTCGTCGTGAGCGCGATGTTGTGCAGGATGCGAAGACCTTCCTTGAGTCCCGGTCCACGAAAGCTCTTCACGCTGGTCCGGTTCGCCTTGTCGAAGCTCGCTTTAAAAATGTAAGGCACCTTCAGTGCGCGGCACACGCCCGCAATGGCCTCGGCCATTTTGACGGCGTGCTCTTCGGATTCGATGACGCAAGGGCCGGCGATAAGGAAGAGTTCGCCGGAGCCGATGTGGACGTTGTTGACTTGGAAGCTCACGAGACTATTTCAACACAGAGGGGGAGATTTCACCACGAAGACGCGAAGGCAGAAAGTCTGACCTGAAGCAACAACCCCGCCCTAGCGAGCTAGGACGGGGCGCCAACCCAAAACAATTCTTAGTGTTTTACCGACCGCAAAAATTGCTCTTCGTCGGCGTGCTTGGTGACTTCCGCCTGGGACTTGCGGTTGTCGTAGCTGGCCTTGATAAAGCTCATGAAAAGCGGGTGCGGCTCGAGTGGTTTTGATTTGAACTCAGGGTGGAACTGGCAGCCGAGGAAGTACGGGTGATCGGGGATCTCCACGATTTCCACGTAAGTTCCGTCAGGTGTAGTTCCAGTGATGCGCAGGCCGGCGCCCGTAAGAAGCGCTTCGTATTCGCGATTGAACTCGTAGCGATGACGATGGCGCTCGCTGATCTCGGCCTGGCCGTACGCGGCTTGCGCAAAGGAACTTGGTTCGAGTTTGCAAGCCCACGCGCCAAGACGCATGGTTCCGCCGAGTTCTTCAACACCACGCAATTCGCGTAGCTTGTAGATGACGCGGTGCGGCGTAGCCGGATCGAACTCGCTGGAGTTCGCGTCTTCGAGACCGCAGACATTTCGTGCGTACTCGATGCAAGCGGTCTGCATCCCGAGGCAGATGCCGAAGTAAGGAACCTTCTTTTCGCGAGCGTAGCGAATGCCGTTCAACATTCCCGCGATCCCACGCTTACCGAAGCCGCCCGGCACCAGAATTCCGTCGTAGCCTTCCAGTTGAGCAAAGAAGCTGTCGTCCTTGGTCTCGAGACCCTCCGCCTCTACCCACTGCACGACCAGTTTGAGGTTGTAGTGCAGTGCGGCGTGAACCAGTGCTTCCTTCAAAGACTTATAGCTGTCCTCGTACTCGACGTACTTGCCCACGATGGCGATCTTCACTTCATCGGCGGGATTGTAGGCCCTGTGTACCAGATCCTCCCAAAGGCGCAGGTCGGGGTCTTTCGATTCCATATGCAAATACTTCAGAACCAGGCGATCGACTCCTTCACGGTGGAAGACGAGCGGCACTTCATAGATCGAAGCGACGTCTTTCGCCGTGATGACCGCCTCTTCTTCGACGTTGCAGAAGAGCGCGATCTTCGACTTGATGTCCTTGGAAAGGAATCGGTCGGTGCGGCAGAGCAGGATGTCAGGCTGAATTCCAACAGAGAGCAGTTCCTTGACGGAGTGCTGGGTCGGCTTGGTCTTTAATTCTCCGGCGGCGGCGATCCATGGAACCAGGGTCACGTGGACGAATATCGTGTTTTCGCGGCCTAATTCCTGGCGTATCTGGCGGATGGCTTCGATGAAAGGCAGGGACTCGATGTCTCCGACGGTGCCGCCGATCTCGACGATCACCACATCCACGTCCGTCGAAATCTTCTTCATCGCTGCCTTGATCTCGTTGGTAACGTGCGGGATGACCTGCACTGTCTTACCCAGGTAGTCGCCACGACGCTCCTTGGCGATGATCTGCTCGTAAATGCGTCCGGTAGTCCAATTATTGTCGCGAGAAAGCTTGGCGTGGGTGAAGCGTTCGTAGTGGCCTAGGTCGAGGTCGGTTTCCGCACCGTCGTCGGTGACGAAAACCTCGCCGTGCTGAAATGGAGACATGGTGCCGGGGTCGACGTTCAGGTAGGGATCGAACTTTTGGAGGTTAACCTTCAACCCGCGGCTTTCCAGCAGGGCGCCGATGGAAGCCGCTGCCAGGCCTTTGCCGAGTGAAGACACAACACCACCCGTTACGAAGATGTACTTTGCCGACATCTGTTCCTCGCGTCTAAGTTTTGTCTGGTTTTGTGCAGGTAAGAGGGGTGCACGACCTATTATCGCAGAACTCTCCAAAGACGGGAACAGTGAAAACGGTGGAAATTTAAAGAAGTTTGCATCACAACGTCTGTTTGAACCCAGCCGAGAGAATTGACTCGCTTCCGTTGCGGTTCTACTCTCGACGCATGGCTGAGTTCAAGCAGACGGATCAGACGAAGGTTCGGCGCCTGGCCGAACGTGGGAAGTATGACCACGAGACTGTGTATTCCATTCTGGATGAAGGATTTATTTGTCACGTCGGGTTCATCGCGACTGATGGACGGCCGGTGGTCATACCGACGGCTTTCGGGCGAGTGGACGATCGAGTGTATATACACGGTTCAGCGGGTAGCCGTATGCAGCGGATGCTGGCGACGGGCATTGACGTCTGTATCACCGTGACATTGGTGGACGGGCTAGTTCTTGCGCGATCCGGATTCAACAGCTCGATCAACTACCGGTCGGTAGTCATCATGGGAAAAGCGACGCCGGTTGTCGATCCTGAGGAGAAGGCGCGAGCCCTCTACTTGTTTTCCGAGCACCTCCTGCCGGGGCGTTGGGACGAGATTCGCGGGCCATCGGAGAAGGAACTAAAGCAGACATCCGTATTGGCAATCGACTTGGATGAGGTTTCCGCCAAAGTGAGAACCGGGCCTCCGCACGATGACGAAGAGGACTACGCTCTGCCGGTATGGGCGGGTGTGCTGCCGATCGAAGTTAAGTTCGGCGAAGCAGAGCCGGACCCGAAACTTGCGGACGGGGCAGGGGTTCCGGAGTATGTGAGAAAAGCATCAAGGAAAAGAAACAACGAAGGCACGAAGAATTGAAGTCGAGCATGCGACCTCAATCCCGTGTGCATCTAAATTGGTGCAATCCTATGCGGCTTAGAACTTACATTCTGATTGTTTCGTTGGTTGCTGGTTGGTGTGTGTTCGCGCACGCACAGGGAACCAAGCGGCTCATTTTAAAGGATGGGTCGTACCAGTCGGCGAACAAGTGGGAAGTGAAGGGCGATCGTGTGCGCTACTACAGCGCCGAGCGAGCCGACTGGGAGGAAATGCCCGCCTCGCTGGTGGACTGGAAGGCGACCGAGGCATATGAAAAAGATGCCGCGAGTGACAAGAACACGGAACTCGAGAAGGTGCTAAAGGAAGACAAGGAAGACGCCGAAAAGGAAGCGGCCGCGAATCCTGAGGTGGCGCCTGGAGTACGCCTGCCGGATGGCGGCGGAGTCTTTCTTCTGGAAACCCACAGGGGCCAGCCCCAATTGAATGAGTTAGTACAGACGAACGGCGAAATCAACAAGCAGACCGGGAAAAACATTCTGCGGGCGACCATCAATCCGATTGCGTCGGCGAAACAGAGTATTGAGTTGAAGGGCCTGCATGCGCGGGTGCAATCCCATACGGGATATCCGGAAATCTATCTCGACATCGATTCGGACACGCAGACTCAGAAGTTGGACCTGTCGGATCACTTTCGCATCGTGCGGATGACGGAGAAGAAGGACTACCGCCTGTTGGGAAATCTAAAGATCAGCATGATCGGAAACGTGAGCCAAGAGGGGACCTACGTGAAGGTCCAGGCGGAAAAATTGACGGGCGATTGGATCAAGCTAAAGCCGGTCACCCCATTGGCTCCCGGTGAGTATGCCGTCGTCGAGATGCTTACGCCGAAAGAGATGAATCTCTATGTGTGGGATTTTGGCGTAAATCCGAATGCGCCGGAGAATCCAACCTCATGGAAGCCGGTGGCCCCGAAAGAAAACAAGACTGGAACGGGAGAAAGCCCGGTCCTGGTACCGCATAAGAAGAATTAGCCTTCAGCGCTCAGCATTCTGTTTCGCCGATTCGACTTTTTGTCATACTGAGGAGCGCAGCGACAAAGCATCCCTTCGCTGCATATTTCTAGCCCGTCGTTCCCAACATCTTGATAGGCATCGTCGGTGTCGCCGATCCGCCCTGTGGCTCGATGGTCACGGCGAAACCTTTGGCTTCCACCCCGGTTGGGATCTGCGGCAGGACCAGCGAAGCGTTGCCACGCGCGTCGGGCTGGAAGGTGCCGGCAGGAATCGGTGCGCTGCCATTGGCGGGCAGGATCCAAAGTTCGTAAGCTTTGTTAGGTGGTAGCGGTTCGAGATTGCTGGCGACGAGAACCAGGCGCCCCTTATCACGCTGATAGATAGTCTGCGCCTGGGGTTGGGGTTTGCTTTGCGCAGCGACAAGAGTCACGCGCTGAGCATTCGTGGCGCTAAGGGTTTCGACGACCTGTCGTGCTTGCTCGACGGCCGCGGTTTGCTGAGCGGCGGTGAGCCTCGCGTTGTCGAGTTCGTGTCGGATCAACGCATTCTGCGCGACGAGCCAGAAGGCGAAGACGATCAGCGCGAGTGCGGTCAATGTTGGGAACGTTACCTGCCACCATGGCGCGCCAAGTTTCACCGACGATTTTTCAGCAGCAGGTGTTTTAGCGATTTCCTTGAACAGGCGTTCACGGGCGCGAGCCGAGGGCGCGACGGTTGGGGCCGACAAGGCGAGCAGGGCAGCATCCCCGCGGAGCTTCATCAACTCCGTGCGGCACGAGGCACACGTCTCCAGATGCGCCGCGATGCGCTCCTGATCATCAGGCGCGAGTGCGCCCAGCGCGTAAAGCGCTAGATCCTCCGCCGGGATTTCGTGGTTCGTCATTCAAACGCCTTCCGTACCGACAGCAGCGCTGAGCGGATACGAGATTTGATCGTACCAAGCGGCTCCCCTGTCTTCGCCGCTATGTCTGTGTGAGTCAGGCCCTCGAAGAAAGCCATCTCCACGGCCTTACGTTGTACTTCTGGCATCTCCTGCAAAACCTTTTGCACCTTCTCCATTGCGGTGTTGCGCTCGACCTCGGATTGCAGGTCGACAGGCGAAGCCAGGTAGACCTCTTCGGGATCGTCCTGCGGCTTCTGCCTCCGGATAAAGTCGATGGCGCGGTTGCGCGTGATCACCGCCAGCCATGCGCCAAGACTTCCGCGAGCGGCTTCGAACTGCTCAGGCTTGCGCCAGAGCTGCATGAAGATCTCATGCAGGATGTCCTCCGCATTGGCAGGTTCACGCACGACACGTAACGCAACGGAATACACGATACCGGAGTAGCGATCGTAAAGAGCGGAGAACGCGCCTTGATCACGGGCGTGGGTGCGAGCGACCAGCGTGGCATCGCTGGCGGCGGCAAACGACGTCAATGCTCCGGCGTGAGCCATATGCTCATCCGAAGTACGCTCCGTCCCGCCTTTTGGATTACCGCTCAGGGTGGCTCCCGAAAGTTTGACGGGAAAGTATGCACGGGGAAGGCCGAGTTTGCCAAGTGCGAGATAGGCACCCGTTGCCGAGATGACTACGCTTCTTCATCACGGTAGAGTTAGATATGGACGAGAGGGTTTCGAGTGAGGTGCTGGAGAGATTGTTGCAGCAGCGGGAAAAATTCCTCGCCTTCCTGCAGCGTCGAGTCGAGAGCCGTGAGGTTGCAGAAGACATTCTGCAGGCAGCATTCTTGCGCGGTATCGAGCGGGGCGGAGAGTTACGCGATGAAGAGTCGGCCGTCGCATGGTTCTACCGGATGTTGCGGAATGCGGTGGTCGATCATTACCGTCACAAAGCGACACACGATCGTGCGGCAGAGCAGTGGGTGCGGGAGTTGGAGACGGAGACCAAGCCCGACGCAATGATTCAGGATGTGGCGTGCGGATGCGTGAAAGAAGTACTGGTTGAATTGAAGCCGGAATATCGCGAGGCAATCCAGCTAGTGGACCTTGAGGACCGCAGCCTGCGCGACTTAGCCGCGACTGCCGGGATCGCTGAGAACAATGCCGGTGTGCGTGTGCACCGTGCGCGAGAGGCTCTGCGCAAAGCAGTCAAGACTACCTGTGGAACATGTGCGGAGCACGGCTGTGTGGATTGCCGTTGCAAGACGAATCCTGCCCGAAATCTACTGGATGCTCCACAATGAGAGATTGTTCGGACCGTCACTCTTGATAAGTAAGAGGTCCGACTTGTTGGTACCCGCGCCGATGACAGTCTTCACGTCAACATCAACCTTCTTGAGCGCCGGGTCTTTCAAATCCCACAACGTGATGGCAACGGGTTCGAGCCTGTAGTCGTCGAGTTCGAGGGCTGCGATCTGCTTTCCTGTCGGCGACATCATGATGTTGAAGATGGGGTTTCCATTGGTGGCCGACGTCTGCAACTTGCGACCGGAACCTGCGTCGAAAAGCGAGATGGTTCCCCCTCCACCCGCGACCGCGAACCGCTTGCCGTCCGGGGTGAAAGCGACGGCGAAGGGTTCCAGCGCGTCGGCCTCTGCCTTGTAGATCTCTTTGCCGGTGCTATCGAATCCGCGAATGACCGTGTCCTCGTCGGCGGAGACGTACAGCTTGCCATCCGGAGCAAACGCAACGGCCGTAGAAGCGCCAAATGAAGTCGAGCCCGTGGCGAGCCGTTGGCCTTTTCTCGTATCCCAAAGCTGGGTGGCGCTGTCGTTGGTCGCAATGCCCAGCAGGGAGCCGTCGGCCGAGAATGCCATCGCCTGGACATCGTGCTTCGTCGCGTCCAGCCGCTGCGTTACATCGCCGGCGCCGTTCAACAGGAGCACCGTTCCACTCCGCAGTCCGGCAGCGATCCATTTTCCGTCCGAAGAACATGCGATGGATCCCACTTTGACGTCCGCCGGATGAAAATGCTTCGCGGCGCCGAAGGGAGTCGTCCAGCTGTAGATGTCACCATCTTTGCCGATACCAACGACGCGATCACCGTTTTGGCAGGTCGTCGCGTAAACGATCGGAACGGGTGATTCGAGTTTGCCTTCTGAGCGCAGCTGCTGTGCAGAGCAGGTTGCAGCTATCAGACCCACGACTAGTATCAGCGGTTTCACAGGCGCTCCAGGACCAATTCAAAGTT